>JACXTT010008104.1_pt1 | contig 14635 bp, 13 predicted proteins | sample 9270951 | NCBI WGS metagenome assembly JACXTT01 (sample SAMN15532306, study PRJNA645909) | rock metagenome | isolation source: weathered quartz diorite | place: Puerto Rico | collected 2017-06-21
AGGGATACCCAGAAGAATATCCCGAAACCATGAAAATCCGCTTCGATGAGGTCCTTCCCGTATGGAACTATCGTGCCAATTCCGCCAAATGCGACAGTTAATAAAATTCGTGTGCTTACCACGAAAAACGCCGGACGGCAAGTAAACACCCATTCCCCGGATGAGCCAAAATTCTTCACGCCGCGCGAAGAAATTGAAGGAACAGTAGTACAGTGAGAGGAAGTTGCTCGGAAAATGTGGGCACCAACGTTTTGTGCTCGACATAAGTGATGCCATTGCTTAGGATTGCATGACTGCCTTCGTAATTCCCTCAATCCCCGAGTTGGGATTCGATGTAAGAATAAGCGTCATCGAAAGGAACGGACCCACTTTCCCACCCCTGCCGGCTTTCTCTCTTGTTCGGTGCTCTCATGACCATTCGCTTCAACTGCACGGCTTGCAGAACAGTCTTGAAGATCGGCGAGATGATTTCCGAGTCGCGGAAGGTGCGCTGCACCGGCTGCGGCATCGTCATCGTCGTCTCCCCGGATGAGGACAGCCCCAACGGCGTGTCGGCAACGATCCCGCAGCAGTCCAGCAAGGAGAAGTCGCGATCCAGGCAAGAACTCGCCCCGCAGCGGAACATCCTCATCGGCATCCTCATCGCGGTCGTTCTAGTTATGGGCATTGGGCTGTGGTGGACGTTCAGCCCTCCCAGCGATCGCGGGGCCGTGGACGGAAAAGTAACGCTCGACGGCCAACTGCTGGAAAAGGGCGAAATCGTGTTCCATCCGATCGAAGGCACCAAGGGCCCCATGACCATGATCCCAATCGTTAATGGGCGTTACGAGGTTGGCTATGCGAAAGGCCCCGGCATCGGCAGGCACAAGATCGAGATCCACTGCTGGGAAAAAACCGGCAAGATGAAGCTAGGTCCAAAAGGTGAGCAGGTCGATGATGAAAAAGATGTGGTGGCCGCCAAGTTCAACGTAAAGTCCGACCTGACGTTCGAAGTGGGGCGCGGGGCCCAAAGCAAGGATTGGGCCGTCACGCGCTAAGACCAGGCGGCGCGTTCACCCGTCCGGAGTATCGAGCAGCGATTGTAGTCGCTTCGCCAACTCGTCGGGAAGGCGTGGGCACCACGATGCATCGACCAGGCCGACGTCGATCAGGTCCATCACGTGCACCTGATCCTTACGCCGAAACGACGTGAGCTTCATGCGCAGCAACGCCTCAAGATTCAGGACACGAAAGTTGGTGGAGGACTTTACTTCATCCACATTCGGAGCGGGAAGCACATAGTCCGCGCGAACTTTCTCGCCCGCGAAGATGACGTGAATCGCCTCGCGCGCTTTGGCCTTCGGCCCATCCAGAAACATATCGATGCTGGCCGCAAGCCGATAGACGAAGCCGGCAGCAGCGAGAGCATCCTTGGCTCGATCCAGATCGTCACGCCTTAGAAGTATATCGACATCCTGCGTGTTGCGCACCGCCGCCATATCCACTTCGCCAACCCAGGCGGCGATAGCATTACCGCCGATGACGGCGTAAGGAATCTTCGCTTGCTCCAGCGCCTGCGCCGCTCGGTGCAACCTTTCGCGGACCTTCTCCACGGCCGTGACCATCCTTTCCCAGGCGAGATCGCTGATGGCGTGAGTTTGCATGGCATTACTCCCGCGCCAGCTTGAAGAACGCCTCGCGCAGTTGCCGGGTGATCGGACCGGGCTTGCCGTTGCCGATGGGTCGCGCGTCGCACTTGGTCACCGGGATGATCTCGGCGGCGGTGCCGGTCAGGAAGCATTCGTCGGCGACGAACACGTCGTGCCGGGTCAGCCCGATCTCCTCGACCGCGATGCCGGCCGCTTTCGCCAGGTCGATCACCGTGTTGCGCGTAATGCCTTCGAGGATGCCGGCGTCGATGGGAGGCGTGCGCAAGATGCCGTGCTTGACCAGGAAGATATTGTCGCCGGAGCATTCCGCGATCTCGCCTTTGTGATTGAGCATGAGCGATTCGAGGCAGCCGGCCTGGATGCCTTCCAGCTTGGCGAGGATGTTGTTCAAATAGTTGAGCGACTTGATGCGCGGGTTGACGGCATTGGGGTGATTGCGGATCGTCGACACGGTGGCGATGTCCATGCCGTGCTCGTAGAGTTCCGGTGGGTACATCGTGATATCGTCCACGATGACGATCACCTGCGGGTCGCTGCACTTGCGCGGGTCGAGGCCGAGCGAGCCGGCGCCGCGCGTGACGATCGGCCGGCAGTAGCCGTCTTTCTTCTGGTTGGCGGCAATGGTGTCGTTGATCGCCTTGATCATTTCCGGCTGCGCGATCGGGATTTCGAGCTTGATGCTGCGGGCGCTCTCGAACAGCCGCGTCACGTGCTCCTGGAGCTTGAACGCCTTGCCGGAATAGATGCGGATGCCCTCGAAGACGCCGTCGCCGTAGAGCAGGGCGTGATCGTAGACACTGATCTTGGCGTCGGGCTTGGCGAGGAACTTGCCGTTGATGTAGATCTTGGGAACTGCGGGCATTGGTGTAATTCCTTCGTAGCTTCGTCTAGCGCTCGCGTAGCGCCGCGCACTCGCATGGCACTATGCGGGCGCTACAAACGAAGGCACAACTTCATCTTACTTCTCCGCCCCCGCCGTGGCGAATGCCTGCATGGAAATCTTGTCCGGCGTCTCGACCTTGCCGTCCACCAGGCGCACCACGCGATCGGTGGCGTGGACCAGTTCGAGATTGTGCGTCACCATGACGATGGTCAGCCCCTCACTCTGGTTCAGGTCGCGCAGGAGCTTCATGACGTGCTGCCCATTGGCGCCGTCGAGATTTCCCGTCGGCTCGTCCGCCAGGAGGACGCGCGGCCGATTGATGAGCGCCCGCGCGATTGCCGCCCGCTGCATCTCGCCGCCGGACAGTTCTTTCGGCCTATGCTTGAGCCGATGACTGAGGCCGACCCGGTCCAGCATCTCGAGCGCCGCCTTGCGCAGCGTGCGGCGATTCATAAACCAGCTCCACACCGAGTGCGTGATCATGGCCGGCGCCAGCACGTTCTCCAGCGTATTGAGTTCCGGCAACAGATGATAGAACTGGAAGATGAACCCGAAGGTGCGATTGCGAAGCTGGTCGCGCTCGGCCGCCGCCAGGTTGTCGATGCGCCGGCCTTCGAGATGGATGCAGCCGTCGTCGGGCTTGTCGAGCGTGCCGAGGAGGTGCAGCATGGTGCTTTTGCCGGAGCCGGAGTTGCCGATGACGGCGAGGAATTCCCCCTCGGCCACGTCGATGTCGAGCCCGCGCAGCACCTCGATTCGGTTGGCGAACTTGACGTAGGTTTTGCGCAGGTTCAAGGCGCTCAAGAGAGGCGTCGTGCCGTGCATGGGAATTCTCCAAATCCAAGTCCGCAGGCGAACGTAGTGAGCCTGCGCGGGTCTGACCCCGCAGATTCGCTGCGCTCACCTGCGGGCTTGGCAACAACTATTCATACCGCAGCGCCTGCACCGGGTGCAGCATCGCCGCCCGCAGCGCCGGCAAGATACTGAACACCGTGGCGATGGCAATCGCGCCGAGGTTGACGATCGTCACCGCGTACACCGACACGTCGGTCGGGATTTCCTTGAAGTAATAGACGTCCCCCTGGAAGACGTGCGAGCCGGTGATCATCGCGATGAACGCTTCGACTGCGTTGATATTCCAGGTGATCGACAGGCCGAGGATCGTGCCGAACAGCGCGCCGACGACGCCGAGCAAGAGGCCATAGGTCAGAAAGATTTTCATGATGCCGCCGGAGGAGGCGCCGAGCGCCTTGAGGATGCCGATATCGCGTGTCTTCTCGGAAACGATCATGCTGAAGATCGCCAGGATGCCGAAGCCGGCAACGGCAATGATCATGAACAAGAGAATGTTGAGAATGCTTTTTTCGATGTCGATCGCTCGCAGAAGCGGGCCTTGCTTGTCCTCCCACGTGCTGACGTTGAGCCGTTCATGGGCAAAAAGGGCGGCGAGTGAATCGCGGACCTTCTTGGACTCGCCGTAGTTCTTGAGCTTGATGAGGATGTTGCTGGCGCGATTGTCCATGCCGCGCAAAGTTTGCAGATGCTCGAGCGGGATGAAGACGCAGTTGGCGTCGTACTCGCTCATCTCCGACTTGAAGTAATCGACGACGACGAAGCTGTCATAGACAGGCTTGAGGTTCTCGCCGCTGCTGACGGTGGTGAGCACGATGCCGTCGCCGATCTTGATCGCTTCGCCCTGCTTGATTTCGCCGGTATCGGGGTCGCGATAGTTGAAGTGAGCAATAAGATGGCCGACGATCGCTCCCGGCGGCATGCGCGTTACCTCAGGGACCGGCATCGGCGGCGGGATCGGCTTCTCGTTCTTGTCCTTCTTGAAAAACTTCTGCACGTCCGGCGGAACGCCGATCAGTGGCTCCTCGTCCATCGGCGGCAGGCGAAAACGCTCGAATTCGCGCTGCTGTCTTAGCTGCCGCTCGTTCTCCTCGATCTGCTGGCGAATGACCTTTGGAATCTCGAAACTCGGCTCGGGCACCGGGTCGTTCGTATTATTCTTCTTGTTCTTTTCCTTTTGATCCTGGTAGCTCTTGAGGTTCTCGTGAAATCCGCCGACGGCGGAGCGCGATTTCAGCTCGACGCCGAGGACGCGCACCGGGCGGGTGGCGATCTCATTGTTGTGATTGCGATATTGCACCATCGCGAACGCTTCGAGCGTGACCGCCATCGACTCGATTTGATCGTTCAGATACGGGTCCTTGCGAATCCGCGCGATCTTGCCGAGCGGATCGTATAGCCCGTTCATGCTCACGTCTTCGACGACGACATCGGAGAGGACATTGTGCAAGAGGTTTCGCAGCTTCGTCGAGAAGCCGTTCATGACGCTGTTGACGACGATGAGCGTGGCCACGCCAAGCATGACGCTGATGATGCAGGCGAACGCGAGGTAGCGCGTCTTGAGGTAGCGCCAGCAAAGTACGAGTTGGTACATAGGGTCACGTCCTTGTGAGGGATCATTCAAGCCCAGGGGTGAGCTACTCCGAACTTCTGGGCTGAAGCGGCTTCGATCACAGAGGTTCGGAGTATCTCACCCCTGGGCTTGCGGTCTTAACAGCGGAAATAAAATCACATCGCGAATCGACGGTGTGTTGGTCAGCAGCATGATCATGCGGTCGATGCCGACACCGAGCCCGCCGGCCGGCGGCATGCCGTGGCGCTGGGCGCGGATGAAGTCGTGGTCCATCTTGGCCATCGAATCCTCCTCGGGCAAGCCGGCGAGCTGCTGCGAGAAAGTTCGCTCCTGCATGATCGGGTCATTCAGCTCCGTGTAGGCGTTCGCGACTTCCATGCCGTGGACGTACAGCTCGAAGCGCTCGGCAATCGTCGGCATACCTGCTTTACGCTTCGTCAATGGGCACAGCGAAGCCGGATAATCGTGGACGAACGCAGGCCCTTCGATCATGTGCTCGACTCGATGCTCGAACAATTCATGGACGAGTACGTCGTGATCCTTGCCCTTGATCTCTAGGTGGTTCTTCTGGGCCGCCGCCAACACGCCGGCCTGGTCATCCATAGCGACGCCGACATTTTCGCGGAACAGGTCGGCGTACTTCAGGCGCTGCCAGGGCGGCGAGAAATCGATCGTGTGCTTGCCGTAGGGCCGCACATAACCGCCGCCGATAGTGTCGATGCACGAGACGATCAGGCCTTCGGTCAGCTCCATCATCGTCTCGTAGTTGCCGTAGGCCTGGTACAGCTCCATCATGGTAAATTCGGGATTGTGCTTCTGGTCGATGCCCTCGTTGCGAAAGACCCGGCCGATCTCGTAGACCTTCTCGATGCCGCCGACGAGCAGCCGCTTGAGGTGAAGCTCCAGGGCGATGCGCAGGAAGAGCGGGATGTCGAGGGCGTTATGGTGCGTCTTGAACGGCCGAGCCGCGGCGCCGCCGGCGATGGCGTGCAGCGTCGGCGTCTCGACCTCGCAGTAGCCGCGGGCATCGAGATAGGCGCGAATCTGCCGGACGATCTTGCTGCGCTTGAGCGTGATATCGAGCAGTTCGGGGTTGTAGGTCAGGTCGAGATAGCGATGGCGCAGCCGATATTCCATGTCGGACAGACCGGACCATTTGTCGGGGTGCGGTTCGAGCGACTTCGAGAGCATGGTGAGCTTGTCGGCGAAGATGGTTGGCTCGCCGCGCTTGGTCTTGCCGAAGCGCCCTTCGATGCCGACGAGATCGCCCAGATCGAGCTCTCGCGCGAGGGCCCAGCCGGTGTCGCCGACGTGTTTCTGGCTGAGCATGATCTGCACCCGGCTCGACCAGTCGGTGAACTCGGTCGCTTCGTGCTTGTCGTCGGCGGTTGTCTTGCGCGTGGTGAGATGGCCGGACCAGTCGCGGATGTCGAGCCAATGAACCTTGCCGCCGATGCGCCGGCTGAAGATGCGTCCGGCCGCCTTGACGGCCGGCCGCTCGGCTTCGGGGAGATCGGCGGGGAGTTGCAGGACGGCGTGAATCGATTGATGATCGTCAAAGCGATGACCCCACGGATCGAGGCCGAGCTTCTCGATGTTGTGCAGTTTGTCCAGTCTACTATTTTCGGCGGGTTGATCCACAGCGGTCATCGACCTTGGGGTTCGGGTGAATCGTGCGAATATGGATTGTAGTCGGCGGGAAAATCCTGTCAATTGCGAGTGGTAGCGGCGAGCCGAGCCGCGTAAGCGGCCGGGTTATCGCGTGCTTGCTTAACCCGGCCGCTTACGCGGCTCGGCTCGCCGCACTTTTCTTGTTACTTCTTCAACGGCAACAACTCGATCCGCCGGAAGAACACCTCCGCGCCTTCCGACTGGAACAGGATCTTCCCCTTGGTATGGCTCGCCTCGGTGCCGACGTTCACGACTTTGCCGTTGAGGATATTGGTGATCTTGTCGCCGGCGCAGATGCATTCGAGGGTGTTCCATTCGCCGGCCGGGTTTTCGACATCTTGCTTGCCGCGGAAGCCTTTGACGTCTTTCCAGTCGGGATCGCGGCCGAACCAGTTGATGCGGCCGCCAGTGAACTCCTTTGCCTCGCCCTTGGGATCGAAGTACCACTGGTTGCCGATTTTTTTGACGGTCGCGGTAAGCTTCGGCCTGCCTTTGCCGCCGACGAGGATGAAATCGCCGGTGCCGCCTTCGATCATCTGGCACTCGATCGATTCCATCCACGGGCCGGACGGTTTGCCTTCCTTGTTGTAGCTCGACCCGCCGTCCTCGCCGACGCAGTGGAGGAGGATGCCGCTATCCATGGTCGCCTTGGCGCGATTGCCCCAGGTCTTCTCGCCCCACTTGAACTCGACGACGAGATGATAATTCTCGTATTCCTTCTCGGTGGTGAAGCAGCCATAGACTTCGCCGGAGACGCGAATGGCGCCGTCCTTGACCGTGAAGACGCCTTTCTCGTCCTTGTTCTTGCCGATGCCCTGGAGGTAGGTGTAAAAGTTGTCGAGGTTTTTGCCGTTGAAAAGGTTTATCGGCTTGGTCACCGGGTCGGCCGCGGCGAACGACGCACACAAACCAAAAATCGTGGTGATCGAAACCAGACGCAACATGATATCTCCATGAAATTGGTTATGATGGTGTTTCCTCGTTTAGCGCCCGCGTGGCGCCATGCAGGCCCTAATCGAAGAGTTGGTCATTACGGAAGAGTCATTGCCCCTGCCAGCGCTGCCACGCCAGCCCCGGCGTATCGACGCGAAACAACACTAACCGCTGCTTCGTAACTTCGGTGACGTACACCGTCTTGCCGTCCGGCCCGCCGAAGCAGAGGTTGCTGGGCGATTTGCCGAGCACGTCGATTTCGCGAATGATCTCGCCCTTGGGCGACAAGACCGCGACGGTGCCCTTGCCGTAGCGGGTGATGTAGAGATTGCCGGCGGCGTCGCAGCGCATGCCGTCGAAGCCATGATCTTCGAACTTCTTCAGCAGCTTCTTGTCGCCGAGCGAGCCGTCGTCCTTGATGGAGAAGGCCCAGACGTTGCGCTGCACGCTTTCGTTGACGTAGAGGGTCTTGCCGTCGGGGTTGACCTCGATGCCGTTGGTGGTCCCCATTTTCTCAGCGAGGAGATGCGTCTTGCCCTGGCGGTCGATGCGCCAGAGCTGGCCGGTGCCATCTTTCCAGTTCGGGTCACTGGCATAGAGATTGCCGTCCGGCGCGATCGCGAGATCGTTCGGCTGGTTCATCTTCGGATTCTCGGCGAAGACAGTCATTTTCTTCGATTTGATGACGATCTTCCAGATTTTGTGCTCGACGTAATCGGCGACGTACATGTAGCCTTTTTTGTCGAAGACGATGCCGTTGCCCGTGCTCTTGCCAGGAAGCGTGACGAAGATCTCGGCCTTGCCGTCGGGCGTGACCTTGCCGATGGTCTGCTCCTTGGCGAAGTTGACGACGTAGATGTTGCCGGCGGCGTCGCAGTTGGGGCCTTCGATGCCGGGGGTGAAGCTCTTCTCCTCGGTAAACGGCTTGGCGACAAAGAGTTTTTCCTTGTCGCCGGCGGCAAGGAACGACGGCGCGAGAAAAATCAGCACGGCAAGGAGAGCTAATCGGTACGGCATGGAGAGTTCCTTCGTGGTGGCCTTCGTGGGAACACACCATTGGAATGGTGTCCCACGAAGAATACCATATGCGACAGAGGCTTTCACAACAATAATCGCGGATGAATCCATGACACAACGTTTTCAAGTGATCGTCACCGATACCTTGCCCGAAATCGGCGCGGAGTGCAAGATTCTCGACGATGTCGCCGATGTCAAACTCCTGCAAACCAACGACGAGGCCGACGTCGCCCGGCTCGCAACCGGCGCCGACGTGCTGCTCGTCTATCACACCATCAAGCTGACCGAACGTTCGATCGCGGCGATGCCCAAATGCCGCGGCATCGTCCGCTGCGGCGTCGGCTATGACAACGTCGATATCAGCGCCGCCGGCAGCCGCGGCATCGTCGTCTGCAACGTGCCCGACTACGGCACCGAGGAAGTCGCCGATCACGCTTTGCTGATGCTGCTCGCCATCGCCCGCCGCTTCCTCCCCGCCAGTCAATCGGTGCGCGAAGGCAACTGGAACTACACCGTCGCCATCGAAACCCCGCGCCTGCGCGGCCGAACCCTCGGCGTCATCGGTTGCGGCCGCATCGGCACGGCAATGGTGCTGCGTGCCAAGGCAATCGGCATGCGCGTCGTCATCTTCGATCCGTACAAGCCCGATGGCATCGAAAAGGCCCTCGGCGCCGAGCGCGTTCATCGGCTCGAAGATTTGCTCAAGCAAACGCAGTTCGTCAGCGTCCACTGCCCGCTGACGCCGGAGACGAAGCACATCCTCAATGCAAAGACGCTATCGCTGTTGCCGCGCGGGGCATATGTCGTCAACACCGCGCGCGGTCCGTGCGTCGATGCGAACGGCTTGCTGGCAGCGCTCGATTCCGGGCAGGTAGCGTACGCGGCCCTGGACGTGGTGGAGACGGAACCGCTGGAAGACGAACGGCTGCGCAAGCATCCGCGCGTCGTCTTGACGCCGCACACTGCGTTTTACTCGATCGAGGCTTATCAAGAGATGCGTTCGAAGGGAGCCGAGGAAGCGCGACGGATCGTGCTGGGGGAAAAGGTGCGCAATCCGGTGAACTTGCACGTGTTGAAGGATGCGCGTTGCCGGATTTCCTAGCGTCGCCGAAGAGGCAAGAATCGCTTCGAATCTGGACCGCTAGCAGCTTCGCCCTCGCGCGGCGCATTGCGAGCGCTAGGCCGCAAGCGGTTTGTGCCTTGGCCGCGGCTTCACGTTGAACAGTCCGAAGATCTCCTTCTCGTTCAACCCCAAGGACGGCGGCGGACCGTTCTGCCCGAGCATCTCCTCGAACAGTTGCCGCTTCTTTTCCAGCACCTCCGCAATGCGCCCTTCGATCGTGTTCTGGCAAATGAAACGCTTGACAAAAACGGTCTCCTTTTGCCCGATGCGATGGGCTCGGTTGATCGCCTGGTCTTCGATCGCGGGGTTCCACCAGCGATCGAACAGGAACACGTAGTTTACGAACTGCAAGTTCAGCCCGACGCTGCCGGTGCCGTAGCTCATCAGCAAGACGTGCTTGCCTTTGTCCGCCTTGAAGCGGTCGAGGATCGGCTGCCGTTCGCGCTGCTGGATTTTGCCATGATATTGCATCGGGCCGAACGCCGCCAGCGCCTCGGCCAGCGTTTCGAGCGGCTCAACCCATTGCGAGAAGACAAGCGCCTTGCGGTTGTTGTCGGCGACCTCGTCCATGTCGGCGATCATCTGGTCGAGCTTGACGCTCTCGCCGGTGCGCGGGTCGAAGTTGCAGATTTGCTTGAGCCGCAGCACGAGTTCGAAAACGTGCTGCACGCTGATGGTGTCGCCGAGCTCGTTGAGATGGATGATTCCGTCCTTCTCGGCCAGGTCGTAGCTTTCGCGCTGGGCCGGCGACAGTTCGAGAAAGACATCCTGGATGACCTTCGGCGGCATATCGGTCATCACATCTTCCTTGACACGGCGCAGGATCGCATCGCGCGTCAAATCCGGCAGCAGCTTCGCGGGGGTCTCGGCCGGCACACGCTCGGGATCGACGAACGCGAAGATGTTGATCAGATCGTCGATGCGGTTCTCGATCGGCGTCCCGGTCATCGCCCAGCTCCGGTCGCGCGAGATCGAGCGAGCCACGCGGGCCGCCTTCGCATCGCGATTCTTGATCCGCTGCGCCTCGTCCAGCACGACGATATCGAAATGAACTTCCGGGTCGGTCACGAACTCCTCGTCGCGCGAAAGCAACTCGTAGTTCACCAGCTTGACCGGGCAATTCGACGCGAACCACTGCGCCTTGCGCGCCGCCGCGTCGCCGCCGATCACTTCGAACGGCAGGTCCGCGGCCCACAGCTTCAGCTCGCGCGTCCAGTTGATCACCAGCGGCTTCGGGCATACGATCAGCGTGCGCCGTATCAGTCCGCTCTGGAACAAGAGTCGCAACGCGATGATCACCTGCGCCGTCTTGCCCAACCCCATCTCATCCGCGAGCAACGCCGCATGGCGCGGCATTAGAAACGCGATTCCCTTGATCTGATATGGGTACGGCGGAAACGGCAGCTCGACCTGCTTGTTCGCGAACAGATTCTCCAGCGGCGGCTGCAACAGATACAGCAGGCGATCCTTGAACATCACCATGTCGCTGGGCGGTTTGACACGCGTCTTCGCCTTGGACGAGCCGGAAGCGTTAGCGACGGGCGCCTGCGGCGGCGCTTCCGGCAGCGGATTGTCGGGCGACGGAAAGCGCCAGCCCTGCGTGCTGACGTCGATCGACAGCTTGCCGAGCGTGCGAATCCACGGCGTCTTGTGCAAGAGCGCAACCTCGCGCGCACTCGCCTGCATCGGCCGCTCGAATGCGCGAATCGACTTGATCGCGATGGCGGGCGTCACTTCGATGGCGTCGCAGCGGAGATCAGTGGACAGAAGATCAATGGTTTCCACGATTGGGTCATCCATACCCATCCATTCGGCCACGCCGCTTGCGGCTTAGCGTATACGTTGTGCCATGCGAACGCTAAGCCGCAAGCGGCAGATATAATAAACCGAAAATTCGCCACATCTTTCGCTATGAGGTGTTCAACATGACCGATGTGAAAACGTATCGATCATACCGAGGCCTGCCGACGCTCGCGGGTCTGGGCACCATCGAGGACGCTGCCAAGCCTGGCCTCAGCGTCGAGGCATGCGTCGCCCGGCTCAAGCGCTATCACTACTCGTTCATGCGGCTGCACGAGATTTTTACGGCGCGCATCACCGCGGAGCCGATCTACGAGCTGAAGACCGCGTTCTCGCATCATGCGTATTTGTGTTCGGAGCATGTATCGGCGCAGCGGCAGCGCATCGGGGAGATGCGCGAACCGCCGCTGGGATTGGAGGAGGTGCCGCACGAAGCCTTGCAGATCTTCTTCGACGAAATCCTGGTGGCGCCGACGACGGAGGCGCTCTTGCTCGGCATCTACGAGAAAGCGCTGACCGCCCTTGATGCGGCGCTCGAGCGGCATCTGCGTGATACCAATCCGCTCAGCGATGCCCCGTCGGTTCGCATCCTTCGCTTTGCCCGGATGGAAATCGACGATATGCTCGAATTCGGGCGGGCAGCAATTGAATGTCTGGTTGATCATGAGAAATATGAAAAATATCGCGATTGGCTTGATGGGTTGGACGAATTTCTGGCCATAAGCGGAGCGATTGATGGGGCAGCGCGAGCGCTAAACGGGGAGGTGAAACGCTGTTTCTCTGCGAGACCCTACGCCTACGACCGCGTTCCCAAGCGCGACGAGCGCTTCCAGGATGTCTGGAACCAGGGGGTCAACGCTGAGTCGTTCCTCTACAACCCCGACCTGCCCGCGAAGCCGAAGACGTTGATGATGCTCTACAAACGGCTGCGCGAGATCGATGTCCCCGAGATGATGGCGAGCATCATTGCCGAGACGAAGGGGAAGCCGTGGGACTACTATCGCGACATGTCGCGCCAGCTCTGGGACGAGGCCCGCCATGCGATGATGGGCGAGGTCGGCTTCGTCGCGCTCGGCGTCGATTGGACCAAGGCACGCATCACGGTCAACTGGTCGCATCGGCTCAACACCGAGTGTACGCCGATCGAACGCCATGCCGTGCTCTACTACATCGAGCAAGGCCTGATGACGAAGACCGGCAAACGCTACGAATGGGAGGTCGGCGTCGAATCGGGCATCCCGCTGATCGCGACGATCCAGGATTACGACTGGGCCGACGAGGTGCTGCACGCCCAGCTCGGCCGGCTCTGGTACATCCCGGTCATCGGCGAATGGAAGAAGGCCCTCGAATACGGCGACCAGTGCTGGTCGCGCATCCTGAGCAACTGGCACGCGGTGAAGGAGCAAGGGTTGACCGAGCACGCGAACTGGTGGCCGGATATTTATGTGCAAGCGTGCCAGGCGTGGGGCGAGAAGCCGGATGCGAATGCGCTGGCGTTTGCGGAGACGTATGAGGGAGCGCGGGCGGATTTGAAGGGCGTGATGGGGAGCGCATAGTTTGCCGCTTGCGGCGTAGCAGAACCTGCTACGCCGCAAACGGCAATCGAACTACTTCTTCGGCATGATCTTCACATTGCGAAACGCCACCGGACCGTGATCGCCCTGGAACATCAAGGGCCCCATCGGCACCTCGCCGCCGAGCGCGCCGCCCGTCGCGCCCTTGGTCACTTCGACCTTCTCGTGGATGACTTCGGCATTGAGCGTCACCTTGTGGAAGATCGCGTTGGCGGTCTTCTTCTTGCCGTCGAAGCGCGGGGCCTGGAAGTCGATGACGAACTTCTGCCATTCGCCGGCCTTCTTGCAGGCGTTCAGCTTGGGGATGGCGACGCTGTAGATTGCGCCCATGTCGCCCATGCCGAGCTTCTTGACGCCGAAGCTGTCGAGGATCTGCACCTCGTATCGGCCCATCAGGTAGATGCCGGAGTTGGAGCCCTTGGGGACCATGACTTCGCATTCGACGAGGCAATCGCCGAACTCTTCGACGGTGTAGATATCGATGCCGCCGCCGGCGGTGTTGACCATCTCGGTGCCGCCCTTCTTGAAGACGAGCTTGCCCGAATCATCGACACTGGCGGCGGCGACTTCCCATTTGTTTTTCTTGGCGTCGCCGCGGAGTTTCCAGCCGCTGAGGTCCTTGCCGTTGAATGGCATGACCGCCTTTTCGCCGGAGTGGGCCAGGGTGCTGAAGGCAAGACTCAGCGTGACGGCCACGATCGTGAAGGAGAGTTTTCGCATCGGATGCTCCTGAAAAATGGGCCGGCGCGCCGCGGAGACGCCCCCCGTTTCCTGCGCGGGCCGGCCGGATGGTTGTTGGTATTGTGTTATTGAAAACGGCGGAAGGGCGAAATGCAATGAAAAAAAAGGCGCACCGGACACCGGTGTTCACTCCTCGGGGTTGGGCTCGAACAAGCTCGGCAACAGCGCGATCAGCGCCGAGGGAAGGAAAGGCTTCCGCAGGAACCGAGAATTCGCCATCGCGGCCGTCTGGAGCAACTGCTCGGAGTCCGGGCTACCGGAGATAAACAGGATCGGCAACTCGGGCCGCTGCTGACGCAGACGTTGGGCCAGCTCAATCCCGTTCAGCCGCGGCATTTGCAGGTCGGAAATCAGCAGGTCGATCTTGCCGAGCTCAGCTTCGGACTGGCGCAGCGCTTCGGCGCCGTCGCTGGCGACGATCACCTGGCAGCAGTGCCGGGTCAAGGCTTGCTGCAAGATGGTACGGACGGAATCGTCGTCGTCAACGAGCAAGATAACGCGGTGCGGTTGGGCGGTCATGATGGTTTCTACATGGGTAAAAAGCAGCATAATACGTGATTCTTCTTGCCGCTGACAAGCGCAATATCATTAAAAACCCAATATATTTCTCATCGACTTGGCCTGATCCAAAAAACGGCCCATCCGGGGAATGGGTGTTTTCTTGCCGTCCGGCGTTTTTCGTGGTATCCGGCTGGTGACCACCCTCTCAGGAGAGCTAAAGGTCAAGATCTGCTGACCCTCAGGATGTGGCATTTTTCCAGGGATTATGGCAGATTTTGCCCCTGAAGGTCACGTCCGGGGGGGACAAGCAAAGGAAAA
>JACXTT010008105.1_pt1 | contig 14635 bp, 12 predicted proteins | sample 9270951 | NCBI WGS metagenome assembly JACXTT01 (sample SAMN15532306, study PRJNA645909) | rock metagenome | isolation source: weathered quartz diorite | place: Puerto Rico | collected 2017-06-21
GTTTCCATGTAGTGGAGCGAGCGCTTCGTTGGTCCGCCAATGAGGGCGCGCTCGACGCCGCGATGTTGATAGCCAAGAGAGATCTCTAGGTGAAATACCTGCTCGCCATGGCATTGAAAGCGAAAATGACCGGGCTCAATGACGCCGGCATGCACGGGACCTACCGCAACTGCACGCACCTCAGAGCCGCGCACCTGAAAAAAGGAGATGACGCTGGGTAAAATATCAACATTGTCCACTTCCGGCCAAGTTGCCGGTCCAGGTCGATAGGGCGCCTGAAAGCGAATCGGCTTGAGCCAGGGGTGCCCATCCGGGCGGATACGCCATTGTTCCACGATCTCGCGCTCGAACCAGTGTGCTTGTGCGCAGTCTGGAGTCAAGGCGGGATAGGCGTCCCGGACCTCCGTCGACGCGAGCGAAAAGGCGCCGGTATGATCATGCGCCAGCACGATGATCAACCGTACAGTGTCAGACTGTGAGGGAACGCCAAAGAATGCGGAGATGCGAGCGCCGGCGCCAACTGCGGAAAGGACATCATCGCGAAACTCTGTCTGCGTGAGAAGCGGGAGATCAGCGAGGGGTCTTCCTTCCGTATTACGGACAGAGAGCCATGTCGAGATTGTCATCACATCACCCAAGCGCCCGAGCTGCCTCTTCCAATGCCTGCGAAAGAAAGGGAGGAAGATACAAGCCAAGGAGGAGCACGGTTGCGGCCAGCGCTGTCGCGGGAAGGAAAGAGAGCAGAGATTCATCTCGCGGGGTGGGACGTCGCAGTCCTTCGGTTGGTGTTCCGTGGGCCATGCGCAGGACCACCGTTGTCATCCCCACAAAAATCACCAGAAGGAAGATGATAGCGGCCAATGCAACACCGATGCGTCCTTGGTCCAAGGCAGTCTTCACAATGGTCAATTCGCTCAAGAAGAGGCCAAAAGGTGGAGAACCGGTAATCGCGAGAAAGCCGACGATCCAGAGTGCTCCAGAGTAAGGAAGAACGTGCAATACACCACGGACTTCGGTCGTTGATTTTGACTGATAGGCGGTCAGGATATTCCCCGCCACGAGGAACAACATGGCTTTCGTCAACGAATGATTGACTGCGTGTAACAGCGAGCCAAATGTGGCGGCTCCGCCAAGCCCAACTCCCAGTGACAACACCCCCATGTGTTCGACGCTGGAATAGGCGAGCATGCGTTTGTAGTCAACCTGACCCACAATAAAAATAGCAGCAACGACCATCGAGAGCAGTCCGAACCTAACCAGCAGTTCTTGACCAAATCCGGCCAGTCCGGCAGCGGCGCAGACTTGTTGGACCCGCAGTATGCCCAGGAAAGCGCAGTTCAGCAACGCACCGGAGAGAAGGGCGGAGACGACGGACGGCGCTTCGCTATGCGCGTCCGGCAACCACGTATGCAAGGGAGCCAACCCCATCTTCGTACCGTACCCCACAAGCAAGAGCAGAAACGCAGATTTCAGCCAGGTGGGATGAAGTCGAGACGCATTCTGCACCAAATCGCCCAATACAAGGGGAATGGGCTCTCCGCCTGGATTAGCGGCGGCTACCGCAAGAAAGAAGTTGCCAAGCAGCGCCAGAGCAATCCCCACCGAACAGATCATCAGATATTTCCAGGTAGCTTCGAGCGAACGATGGTGGCGATGAAAATAGATCAACGGCGCGCTCGCCAAAGTTGTCGCCTCAATCGCCACCCAGAGCAAGCCAAAGCGGTGACTACAGGCGACTAACGTCATTGCCGCTAGGAACAACAGCAAACAGCCAGTGAACGTGGCCTCCGGCGCGTTGGCGAACAAGAACCCTTCTTCGATGTCGGTCCGGGTTACGTCATGCTCCTGCCGAAGGTAACCGAGGCTATAGACCGCCGCGGCCAGAAACAGCACGCTAGTAATACTAAGAAACACACGCCCCGGAGCGTCTAACTGTAGCCATCCATTAAGTATAGGCGCAGGCAAGGTCCACCAAATCGCCCCTGTCATCCCGACATGGGCGATCGCCCCACCTACCAACACCGCTCGTCGCATTCTATCTGTGCGTAGCAGGAAGCAGAGCACTCCGGCCAGGGTGGGCGCAAGCAAAAGTATTGCTATTATCACCTTTAATCCTTCAATACTACGAGTTGGTCAGTATCAATATGGTCGAACTGCCGACTGATATGGAAGACGGCGATGCCCATAACAAACACAGCGACAAAGACGTCGAGTAGTACTCCTAGCTCCACCAGCATCGGCGTATGTTGTACCGTGCCTACGCCAAAGGCATAGACGCCATTTTCCAACACCAGGTAGCCTAAAACTTGAGTGAGCGCCTTTTTCCGGCTGATGATGAGAAAGAGCCCAATGAAACTGGTGAACAGCGCCACTGGCGCTAAAAACGGCGACACCGGCGGAATGGGCAGCGGCAGTCGGCTGCTCAACCAGAAGGACGCAACCAACGCGGCAACGCCGATTAACAAGGAAAGGTTATAGCCGACAAACGGTTCGATTTCATGCCGGACATTGGCTTCTCGCAAAGCGCGAAACAGCAGCCAAGGAAACGCCGCTCCTTTGAGCCCAATGCTCATCATTGCAAGTAGCACCGGGCGTAGCGAAACGGGATCCTCAGGCGTAGTAAGGGTCAACACTCCGAGCAACACGCCCTGAAACGCTACGAAGCGAATACACGCGCCTAATCGACTGGAGCCGAGTAATGAGAAATCCGTTAGTATCAGTAAGAGCAATATGCTATCGATCCAGGTGCTCATACGCTCACCGCAACACCAGTATGAGGGCAAGTACGGACACCACGCCGGCGCCCACCAACAATTGCGGCACATGCAACAGCCGGAGCCGCGCCATTGAGGATTCAATGAGGCCCGTCAATACGGCGAGCCCCACCATAGCGACGAAAGCTGCGCAACTGTCAAGCCACACCTCGCCGCTCCGTACTGGCATGATGAGCCCCACCAGCAGCGCGGCAAGTAGCCACAATTTGAGGGCGCCGCCGTACAAAATATACGCGAGGTCTGGGCCGCCGTGATCGAGCACCATCACTTCGTGAATCATGGTAAGTTCAAGATGGGTAGTCGGATCATCGATCGGAATGCGAGCGTTTTCGGTCAGAAAAACAATCAAGAACCCACTACTCACAAGCGCCAGCGCCGGACCATAGTGGCGCCAAGTCTCCGTCGTAATTCCTGGTAACATAGTAGATAAAGATAGACTATCGGTTTGCCGGGCGATCACCGCGAGACCGAGAAAGAGCGCCGGTTCGGCCAGCGCAGAAAACGTGACCTCCCGACTGGCGCCCATGCCTTCAAAGCTTGAACCCGTGTCTAATGCGGCAAGGATCGTGAAAAAACGGAGCAGCCCCAATAGAGAGGCAAAGAAGAAGAGATCCCCGGGAAACTCGACAAGCGCCCGGACGCCGCCAAATGGCGTCACCATCAGTGCGACGAGGACCGCGGCAAGTCCGATTATTGGTCCCGCGGGAAACACCCAAGTTGTCGTGCGGCTGTACACGGCTCCCTTCTGCAGCAGTTTCCACAGATCGCGGTACGGTTGCAGCAGGGGCTGCCCCGTGCGCCCAGCAACAACAGCCTTGGTGCGGTGAATGAGGCTGAGCAAGCACGGGGCGAACGCGAGAGCCAGCACCGTATGGATGGCTGGAGCAAGATCCATAGGTTACCCCAGCTTCCAGACCAGCAACACCAGTAGAGTCAACGCAATATACAACACGTACAGCTGAATTTGGCCCTGCTGTAGCCAGCGTAGCGAGGACAGGTTTCGGCCAATGAGAAGGAAGGCTGGTTGAAAGATGTATCTGTGACTGAGGTCTTCCGTCTCTGTGCTCAAGGACGCGCTACGCGGAAACAGCCCACGAGGCGGCGTTACAGTCTGGTGAGGACGTAGGAAAAAAGAGAAACAGTTTGTCAAAGGTTGTGCAAAAGATGAGGCAGTATACTACATGCGCGGCGTAGGTTGCGCAAAGCCGCAATCCCAGGTGACGCTTGAATTGACAGGAAGTTTAGCCAATAACCAGTGACGCAACCCCATCAGAGCCGCGACAAACACAACCAATAGAAAGGACATCATGACTACAAACGCAAGAGCACTTTTCGTCGGGGCGAGCACCGTATTAATGAGAGTGCTTGACAATCCGGTTATGCTTTCCAAGGAGGGCGTTAAGGCGGCAATAATCGTTGGAGAGAAGAAGCTCAGGGCAATGCACCCCCCAGCGAGCGCCAACAGGGGTAGCCGCATGCAGAGCCCCGGCTCGTGAGGGTGTCCGGTATAATCAGTGCGCGGTTCGCCGAGAAACACCATGCCAAACGCCTTGGTAAAACAGGCGGCGGCGAGACCGCCAATTAATGATAACCCAGCAATGACGCCCAAAAGCACCGCGGCAGTCATACCAGTAAACGACTGCATCCCGCGGAACGCCGCTGAATAGAGCAAAAACTCGCTGACAAATCCGTTCAGTGGGGGAAGTCCGACAATGGCGATGGAGCCCAGGAGGAAAGTAGATCCAACCCAGGGCATCACCTTCAGCAGTCCCCCAAGGAGATTGATATCTCGCGTGCCGGTTGCGTGCGCCACTGCCCCGGTTCCGAGAAACAATAGTCCCTTGAAGAAAGCATGATTAACGATGTGGAAAAGCGCGCCGCTGAATCCGATGACCGTCAAGACTGGGGATGTCGTGCTCATGCCAATAAGACCGACACCCACACCAACTGTGATAATCCCCACATTTTCAACACTGCTGTATGCGAGCAGACGTTTAAGATCATGTTGCGCCAGCCCGAACACAATTCCCAAGACCCCGGACAGCAAGCCCATACCGCACAACAACCATCCCCACCACAGCAGCGGCGGCCCCAGAAAAGTCAGCACACGGATCAATCCATAGACCCCGGTTTTGATCATGACGCCGGACATCAGCGCCGAAACATGAGACGGCGCAGCGGGATGCGCCTCGGGTAACCAAACATGGAACGGCGCGAACCCCGCTTTACCGCCAAACCCCACGACGGCGAGTAGAAATAACACGCTGGTCAGTGTTGGCGGCGCGCTGAACCGATCAAAATCAAGCGACCCGAATTGTCGTCCCAAGAGGATAAACAGCACCATGACGCAGGCTGCGCCCAGGTGGGTGGCGATAAGGTAGGTCCACCCTGCGTCACGAACACTAGCCTGCTCATGGTCTAAGGTAACCAAGAAGAACGAAGCCAGGGCCATGATTTCCCACGCGGTGAGAAAAAGGACTCCATTACGAGCGATGAGGACTAGCACCATACTGGCGACCAGTAAATTGAAAAAGAACCAGGGCGGCCCCGGCGACTTTTTCTCTGCAGAGGCAATCAGATATTCACCGCCGTAGAGAGCGGTCAGTGCAGAAAGGAGAAATGTTGGCAGCAAGAAAAATGCAGACAAGGCATCGAGTTCCACAAAAAAAGAACCGTAGGGAACCTGCCAGGAGGCGTGCAGCGCGAGCATAGGCGCTCCAAGCAACACGGAGACAGTGGGGAAGAGGCCGAGAATACTGCCAGTGATGACGCCGCCGACGCCAAGCAGTGTGGCCCATCGAGCTGACCTGGAGGCAACAAGCGCCGCACAACCGCTAGCGACGAACACGCCGAGGGCGATCAATAATACAACCATCTACTTGTCCTGCCTCCTGTCTGTATCGGAACTGGACAGGAGCGCAGCTTCGATGCGCCGCGCCTCAGCGTAGATCTCATCACGCGACCCCTGACGATGGATGGCGGTTTTAACGCCAGGATCTTGCAGAGCAAAGGAGAGCCGTGAGAGGAGGCGCAAATGGGCGCGTACGGTCGGACTGATGAGAGAGAACACGATCGACACCGGCTTTCCGTCGATAGCGTTAAACTCCACGGGGTGTTCCAAGAAACACAAAGTGATGAGCGGACGAGTAACGTGCAAGACAATCGGATTACGAACGTGGGGAATGGCGATCCCATCGCCAATGCCGGTAGATTCTAACGCTTCGCGCGCCAGCAGCACGCGCAGGAGAAAGTTGCGATCCACTTCTTCGGGCAAGCGCAAGGTTTCTACAACCGCACGCAGGACGGACTCTTTGTCCGTTCCCCCTACACGATAGAAAATGCCTCCAGCCTGGAGCGCTTCTACAAGTTTTGGTAGCGGGGTCGCCGCGGTTTCTGGCTCGGCAAAGATGTCTGGGGAGACATTCATCCGTCGCGAGGTCGCCCATTCGAGGAGTTCGGCACGGTTGAAGCGATACTGATCGTTCATCCGGTAGGCGGGCAGCAAGCCCTGATTCACCCAGCGATAAACGGTTTTCTCAGAAACTTGCAGATATTTAGCGACATCTCGGACTGTGAGTTGCATCTGTACTTTCTTATGGTCTTTATTCTTTTATAAGAGACATCTGAGGACATGTCAAATTTGCAAGTTTCTCGGTAGTAGTACAATTTAATCGGGTCGCCTTCTTGCGCAGTAGGGGTCCGATTCATCGGACCCGCCACAAGGCTTGATGAATCAACCCCCTACACAGTAGAGCGCAAGGGTTGGTCGTTGTCAGGGGTCATCCATTCAGGCGAAATGGCGCCACTACCAGTTTCTTGGAGTCTTGCTCGCAAAACAGATCAGCAACGATTTTCTAGCCGGAGGACAGGAATTTCGTCTTGACGCTTACTAGTGTCTTCTCTACCTTACGGCCATGTCCAATTTTTACAGTCCATTTTCTGTTCACCAAACAAACGATGAGCGCGCCCGGCGTCCTGAGGTGAGCGAGGTCCTGCCGACTCTTTTTGTCGGAGAATATCCGCGTGTTGAAGATGTCGCCTGGTTACGGCAGGAATTCGGCATCTCCGCGGTCTTCAGCCTCCAGGACGCTGAAGACCTCACAGTTAAAGGTTTGAGCCTTCCGGCTCTTGTCTCTGCATATCAACAGCATCAAATCGAATTTCGTCGTGTCGCGGTGGCGGACTTTGACTGTGACAGTCTCGACAAAGCGCTGCCAAGCGCTTTAGAAACCTTGTACGCACTTGCCCATGCAGGTCGAAAGGTTTTTTTACATTGTAATGCTGGCTGTAACCGAGCACCTACGGTTGCCATCGCCTATTTACATACCCAGCAAGGCATGTCGTTGCACGAAGCGCGCGACTACGTCAAAGAACGACGCCCTTGTGGCCCGTACATGGAAGTCCTGTATCGTCATTTTGGTCGACCTGAGCCGGAAATCATACGCTAGTCATGTGGCGGACCACTACTCCTACAACGCCTGATCAAAATCTTCCATAAGATCTTCTGTCGCCTCGATGCCGATAGAGACACGGATCAAGCTGTCAGAAATGCCCAGTCGCTGACGATCTTCCAGCGACAACCCCGCGTGTGAGGTCGTCGCTGGTCTGGTCACCAGCGTCTCGACGCCGCCGAGGCTAGGCGCCGCCGTCGCTAGCTGTGTTTTTTTGAGAAACTGTTCCGCCGCCGCCACTGCTCCTTTGGGCTCAAAACTCAATACTCCTCCGCAGCCCTCAAACAATTCTCGTGCTCGTTGATGCCGTGGATGGCTTTCCAAGCCTGGATAATTCACCCGCGCCACCGCAGGATGAGACTCCAGAAACTGAGCGATTTTGAGGGCGCTGTCATTCTGATAGCGCACCCGCAGCGCCAGCGTCTTCAGGCCGCGATGCAGCAAGAAAGCCGCATGTGGATCAAGCGAACCGCCAAGATGATTTAATTTGTGAGTCACACGCGTCACCAAATCGGCGCGACCAATCACCACGCCAGCGACAATGTCAGAGTGACCGTTCAAGTATTTGGTGGCGCTGTGCAGCGAAAGGTCAAATCCCCATTCCGCCGGGCGAAAATTCACCGGAGTTGCAAACGTGTTATCAACAATTGACACTAAATCATTTTCTCGCGCAAAATAGGCGATCGCCTGCAGATCGCCAACCTGCAGTAAAGGGTTCGACATTGTTTCTACGTAAATTGCCTTGGTGTTGGGCCGGAGTTTACGCTTCCACGACACAGGATCATCAGCGTCGATGAAATCATAGGTCAGGCCGAACGCGGCAAAATCTTTCGTCAGCAGATCATGCGTTCCGCCATAGAGACAGTCTTGCACCAAGAGATGGTCGCCAACAGACAGTAAGGCGAATAGCGTAGTAGAAATCGCCGCCATGCCGCTGGCCGCCACTAATGCAGCTTCAGCGTTCTCTAGCGCCGCCAGTTTTTCATGGAGGGCCAGATGATTCGGCGAGTTATTCAAACGAATATAGCGAACCGCGTGATAGTCGGACTCTCCTGCGGTTTCGTACATCGCCGTCTGGAAAATCGGCATGATAACCGCCCCGCCGATGCGCGGCTCCGGTTCACCGGCATGGATCACTTTTGTGTTCAGGCGTTTGTACGTGCTGCTCATCGTTGTCCCTCCTCCAAAAAAGAACATGCCGGATTCTTTCTCCTAGAGGAAGGGTTCTTTCACTGGCGCCTCTGACTCTTTCCACCTCTGTACAGAATCACTCGGCTTGCTTAAGCTGCCAACGTTATGAAAACCGTGAACATCGTTCTCATAGGCGCTGTAGGTGAGCGGGTCGTCGAGCAGATCTCCGCTATTGATCCCGCTGTACGCGTTCTCGACGCGCGTGGGCAGTTTGAGGTGGAATATGCCGAGACGTGGCCCACGGAAACTGTGCACCGCTACGTGCCGAGGTCGCTCATTGAGCGCAGCACTCTGACTCGGGCGGAACGTGATGCGCTACTCGCACAAGCAGAGATCATTTGCATCCGCTTTCCTTTCCCGCTCGACTTACGCGCTCGCGCCCCGCAACTCAAATGGCTCCATCAAACGCCCGCTGGCGCGTCCAATCTGCGTGAAGGCGATCTGTGGGGCAGTCCCATCACTGTCACCACTTCGCGCGGCTACAACAACACGTTACCCATCGCCGAATATATTGTGGCGACGATGTTGCTTTTCGCGAAATCGCTGCCGCAGGCGTTTCACGACCGAGATCAACGCTCGTTCGACCGCCGGGAGTATCGCCCGGTGCTTCTGCAAGGCAAGACGCTCGGCGTCGTGGGGCTGGGCGGCATCGGTTCAGACGCCGCCCGGCTGGCCAAAGCCCTCGGCATGTGGGTGATCGCCACGCGACGTTCGGCTATAACGGCCCAGCACCAGACCCAAGGCGTCGATGAACTGCTGCCTGCGTCCGCTCTGCCGACGCTTTTGGAACGCAGCGACTTTGTCGCCATCTGTGCGCAGTGGACGCCAGAAACGGATAAACTGATCGGCGAGGCGGAACTGCGGTGCATGAAGTCAAGCGCCTACTTGATCAATGTCGCTCGCGGCGAGTTGATTGGCCAAGAGGCCCTGATCACAGCTCTGCGCGAGAGGCGCATCGCCGGCGCGGCGCTGGATGTCTACGCTGGTGAATTCACTGGGCCGCCGCCGGAGGAACTCTGGCAATTGCCCAACGTCGTGATTACTCCCCACACCTCAGTGGGGACCGATGTGCAGCACGCTCGTGGTCTCGAATTGTTCTGTGAAAATCTGCGGCGCTACCTCAAAGGCGAACCGCTGATCAATGTGCTCGACTGGGAGCGTGGCTATTGAGTACTTTTAACTTGGTGTCGAAGAAACCAAGAAAGCAAGGTTATTCCTGCAATGTTCATAGGAGGAGACTGAACATGGATTTGAAAGTGATCCGCAAGCAATTCACCGATAAGAGCACGATTGGTGATCTTTTCGTCAATGACCAATTTGAATGCTTTACCCTTGAAGATGTCGTTCGGCCCATTAAAATCAAGGGAATGACAGCCATTCCCGCCGGTATGTACGAGGTCGTTATCAACTTCTCCGCCCGTTTCAACAAACTCCTCCCGTTGCTGTTGAACGTCCCAAACTTTGATGGCATCCGCATTCATCCAGGCAACACAGACAAAGATACGGAAGGTTGTATCCTTGTTGGCCAAACGAAAAATGTGGATTTTATTGGCAGCAGTCGCGTCGCCTTCGCGGCCCTCTTCAACAAACTGCAAGCTGCTGCAGCCCAAGAAAAGATTTTTATCACCATCACCGAAGAGCGCCCTTGAGGCAATTAGTCGCCGTAACCGCTAGAGAAACACGGCAAGTAATTAAGGAGGGGGAACTTCATGCCAGGTCCATTAGCTGGAATCAGAGTGCTAGATTTTGGCCGCGCTGCTGTCGGTCCAGTGTCGGCGCAGTATTTGGGCTTTCTCGGCGCTGACGTGATCAAGATTGAACCGCCGGAAGGCGACCCGGTGCGCAACGTCGCCACGTTCAGGAAAGGCATGGGCACGACGTTTCTAGGCAACAATCTCACCAAACGCGGCATCATGCTCGACCTGAAAAAGCCGCAGGATAAAGACGTGGCTCGCCGCTTGATTCAGTGGACCGATATCGTACTGGAAAATTTCCGCTCCAAAGACATCATGGAAAAACTGGGCCTGGGCTACAACGCCATGACAGCGTGGAATCCGCGTGTCATCTACGTCAGTTCCGGCGCTTACGGCAACGCTGGACCAATGCAAGGCATGACTAGTAATGAATGGTACGGTCAGGCTAGCAGCGGCGCGACGTCGGTGACCGGTCAAGAAGGCGGGCCGTTCGAGTTCGTGCGCGGCATCGCCCAGTTCGATTGGAACGGTGCGATGATCAACCTTGAGGCAATGCTCATCGCTCTGTATGTGCGCGAGCGCACCGGGCGCGGCATGATGATCGAAACCTCACAGTTCCAGTCTTCTCTCGTCGCCGGCACGACTCGTTTCGCCGAATACTTCGCTACTGGACAAGCGCCCATGCCGATGGGCAGTGCGCGACCGAATGTTGTTCCGGACCAGGCGTTCGCCACCGCTGACGGCTATATCAATGTCAGCATTCCCCATGAAGGCTTCTGGAGCAAGCTCTGCGAGGCGCTTGGACGTCCGGACTTGCAGACCGATCCACAATTCTCCACTAATGCAGAACGGATCACCAACCGTGATGTACTTGTCGCGGGGCTTGCCCCAATCTTCCGCGCGCAACCTACAGGCTATTGGCTGTGGCAATTGCGCAAACATAATGTGCCTTGCGGTCAATATTTCAGCGACGATCTAGTGAGCACTATTCTCCAACAACATCCGCAAGTGCAGGCCAATGAAATGATGGCGCTTATCGACAGTCAGTGGGGAAAAATGCACTCAGCGGCGCCGCACTGGCGGTTCAGCAAAACGCCAGCGGCGATTACGCGTCCCTCGCCGGCGCTTGACGAACATCATCAAGAAATCGTCGCACAAGTCAGTCGTGAAGTTGAGGTTGGCAATGGCAAGCAATCTACGACAACAAAAGCAATCAATGGGGCGCTCGCGCTAGCGGGACTGAAAGTGATTGACCTTTCCCAGGGTGTGCCTGGAGCCCTCTGCAACATGCAACTAGGCGACCTCGGCGCGGAGGTGATCAAAGTCGAGCCGCCTGAGGGCGATTGGCTGCGGAAGATAGGCCCCTTCGTCAAATCAGAAAGTTCTCTATTTTTACAACTGAACCGCAATAAACGCAGCCTCGCGCTTGACCTCAAAACACCGACAGGGAAAGACATCCTTCGCAAGTTGCTGGACGGAGCTGACGTGGTAGTAGAAGGGTATCGACCAGGGGTGATGGAGCGATTGGGCTTCGGGTATGAGATCGTCGCCGCACTCAACCCGCGCCTTGTCTACTGTTCGATCTCTGCTTTCGGTCGTAAAGGATCGCTGGCAAATCAAGCAGGAACCGAACTTGCTATCCAATCGTTTGTCGGCGTCAACCGGAATCTAGGGAAAGCTGGCAAGCCGCCGCTGCGCACTGGGTTTGATATCGCAGCGACGGAGACCGCTTTCGCAGCATTTCAAGGCATTCTCGCCGCCTTATTCTGGCGTTCGCGTAGTGGCGAAGGACAACACGTTGACGTCTCGATGCTTGGGACGCTGATCGCTGTGAGCCAGTGGCAACTCGCTGCCGAGCATGATCCCGACGAATGGGCGGGACGACAATTGTTAGGCTACACCGAACCTCCGGACTCCGGGTATCAGCTCCGTGACGGCGCCGTGTTGTTCTCGCTGCGCGGAGATGGCGAAGCGTGGGATAAGTTTTTCATCGCGCTCGACCGCATGGACCTGGCTGCTGATCCGCGTTTTGCTGTGGGGAATCTTCTTGTCATCAATCGTGATCTTGAAGCCGCCATTCGCGACGACCTCAAAAAATGGAGCGTCGAAGAATTTCGTCATTTGGTGCAAGATGAACTCGGCGGCACTATTACTGTTTTACAAACGCTCCACAGCGTCATGCACAGCGAACAGACCGCGGCGATCGGCGCAGTGCAGACAATGGAGCATCCCGTGTGTGGTCGCATGCCGACCTTGAGTCCGCCGTGGAAATTCTCCGAGCCGTTGACCGCGCTACGCAGGCCAGCGCCACTCCTGGGCCAGCATACCGACGAGATTTTGCGCGAGCATGGGTACGCAGCAAATGACATCGCAGCATTTCGGGAGCGGAGGGTGATTGTGTAGGGTGCGCTTGCGCGCCGAACGAAAACCCGGTGCATAAATGCACCCTACAAAACTCGGCTACGAAACCCCGTAGGGTGCGCTTGTGCACCGAGATCCGGTGAGAAAGTAAAATTTCATTATGGCCAGTGATCTCACAAGAGTCTTCGGAACCGCTGAGCAACGAATCCAAGCTGCTCTTGAATCAAACGATACCTTTCTTGACCTCGGCAGCCTTGGCCTACAAGAATTGCCTCCATCAATCAGCCAACTGACTCAACTCCAATCCCTAAGTGTCTCCAGCAATCAACTGACGCGTCTCCCCAACAATTTGGGCCAGCTTACTCAACTCCAAGAACTTGACGTCTCCGATAATCTACTAGCGAGCCTCCCTGACAATTTAGGCCAGCTGGTTCAACTCCAGCGACTCGACGTCTCCAAAAACCAACTCACAAGCCTTCCAGACAATTTGGGCCAGTTCACTCAGCTCGAAGTGCTATATGTCTCCGAGAACCAACTGACAAGCTTACCTGAGAGTATAGGTCAACTCGCCCAACTCCAGCGTCTCGATATCTCCATAAATAAATTGACCACTTTACCGAAGACAATAGGTCAACTCACCCGACTCCAGTTCTTGTATGTCTTCGTGAATCAACTGACCGCTTTACCAGAAACAATGGGCCAGCTCATCCAACTCCAGCGGCTGCTTTTGCATGGTAATCCTTCATTAGAGCTGCCACCAGAAGTGCTGGGCCCCCTGAAGGTGGGTCTTCTCAGAAAAGGAGACACACTAGCCAGTCCTTCCAGTATCCTCGAATATTACTTCCGCAGTCGGGTCAGCCGACCCCTCAACGAAGCTAAGCAGATAGGCAAAAATTCTGCGGTATAGAGAATTGTCGAAACGCCTCTGTGCTAGAAGCAGCGAGATTCATAACACCGCAAAATTTATCCTCAGGTGCTTAAGATGATTCTCGTGGGCCGAGGAGGGGTCGGTAAAACCTCGCTCGTGCAACGTCTTGTCTGTAACAAGTTTGATCCACACGAAAAGAAAACTGATGGTATTGCCATTACTCCCTGGCAAATAAAGGTTGGCGACGATCAAGTGCGGCTCAACATTTGGGACTTTGGCGGGCAGGAGATCATGCATGCCACGCATCAATTCTTCATGACGAAGCGCAGCCTTTACTTGCTTGTGATCGACGCGCGCGCAGGCAAGCACGAGTCGAACATCGAATACTGGCTGCGTCTGATCGAAAGCTTCGGCGGCGATTCGCCGGTGCTTGTAGTAATTAACAAAATCAAAGAGCATCAACTTGATCTCAACCGACGCGGCCTGCAGCAAAAGTTCCCCAACATCCGCGACTTTATCGACACAGACTGTGAGGCCAATATCGGCATAGAGAAGCTATTGCGCATAATTCAACACGAGACCGATCGGTTGCCCAACCTGCGCGATCCATTTCCCGCCAGTTGGTTTACGATCAAAGACGCCCTCGCTGCTCTCAAAGAGAATTTTATCACCTATGAGCAGTATCAAAACCTGTGCACTCACGATGGAATCACGGAAACGCAAAGCCAAGACACATTGGTGGGGTTTCTGCATGACCTGGGCATCGTGGTGAATTTCCGCGACGACCAACGCCTGACGGACACCCACGTCCTCAATCCACACTGGGTCACGAATGGCATCTACAAGGTGCTCAACGCGGACACGTTAGCACGCAAGTCGGGGGAGGTTAATCCGCAGGATCTCACCTCCCTGCTCGACGCCAAAGAGTATCCGCGCCACATCCATCGGTTTCTGTTTGACTTGATGGAAAAGTTCGAGTTATGCTACGAGTTCTACGACGGTCATGGGCAGTATTTAATCCCCGAGTTGTTGAGCGAAGAAGAGCCCGCCGGTCTTGAGAAGTTTGCCGCCATCGATGCGCTGCGCTTCGCCTATCACTACAATGTCTTACCTGAAGGACTACTACCGCGTTTCATCGTGCGGTCGCGAGCATAAAACAAAGATCTGCCGCGCTGGCGTACCGGGGCCGTGCTGGCGTTTGAAGGCAATCAAGCGCTCGTCAAAGCCGATCTTGAGGACCGCATGGTGTCGATCTCCGTCATCGGTAATCCGACCGGACGCCGGCGTTTGCTCTCG
>JACXTT010008106.1_pt1 | contig 14635 bp, 10 predicted proteins | sample 9270951 | NCBI WGS metagenome assembly JACXTT01 (sample SAMN15532306, study PRJNA645909) | rock metagenome | isolation source: weathered quartz diorite | place: Puerto Rico | collected 2017-06-21
GCCCGGCCGGACAAGGACGGCATCGACGTCATCGAGACCGACGTGTCGAACTGTATGAACATCCCCGTGGAGTCGGTCGAGATGAACTTCCCGCTCCGCATCCCGCGCGCGCGGTTGTGGCGCGATTCGGGCGGGGCCGGGCGTTTCCGCGGCGGTCTCGGCCTCGAGAAGGTGTTCGAGGCGACGACGACCGACGTGATGGTCTCCCACCGCGGCGAGCGCTTCGGCTCGTCGCCCTGGGGTCTCGAGGGCGGCGCGCCGGGCGCCCGCGCGCACGCGTACATCCTGAGGGCGGACGGGAAACGCGAGACCTTGCCGTCCAAGAAGATGATCGTGCTTCACCCGGGCGACCAGCTCTGGGAGTACATCGCGGGCGGCGCCGGCTACGGCGACCCGCTCGACCGCGACCCCGCGGCGGTGTGCGCCGACGTGCTGGACGGCAAGATCTCGCCCGAGCTGGCGCTCGAGGCGTTCGGCGTCGTGTTGACGCCTGACGGCGCCGCCGTGGACGACGTGAAGACGAAGGAGGCGCGGCAGCGGCGACGCGGGGGAAGGGACGGACAGTGAGCTCTTCGGTCTGGCTCGTGCTCGCAGTGGCGCTCGTCGCCAACGCACAGACCCTGGCGACTTCGGGCCGGGTGTCGACGACCGCCGAATCTGTCTGCGCGCTCCGCGCCGTCGCCGCGAAAAACCCTGATCCGAAGCTCCGCAATCCGGACTTCCTAGCGGAGAAGTTCGTGAGCCCAGAGTTCTGGAGTACGTCTCCGTACCGCACCGATCCCGACCGAGCGCGCCACAATCCGATCTACTTCTGGGTCAACGCCCGGACCCACCACATGGACGGCCTGCTGGTCGAGGCTCTCGCCGCGGGCGCCACGCAGGTCGTCAACCTCGGCGCCGGATTCGACAGCCGCGCCTACCGCTTCCGCGAACGGTTTCCGCGGGTGCGCTTCTTCGAGCTGGATCTTCCGGCGATGATCAGCGCCAAGCGGGAGCGCGTCGTCAAGATCTTCGGCGGTCTACCGGACAGGGTCGTCCTGGTGCCGACCGACTTCACCACGCGTCCGCTCGACGTGGTCCTGCGCGAGGCCGGCTACGATCGAGCGCAGCGGACGTTCTTCATCTGGGAAGGCGTCACGATGTATCTGCCCGAGGCCGCGAACCTGAGCACGCTTCGCTTCATCCGGTCGGGGTCTGCGTCCGGCAGCTCGGTGGTCTACGACTACGTCCTGGACGCGACTCTTCGCCCCGATGGCGGCGGCCTCTACGGCGCGAGGAGCACCGCCGCGTATCTGGCCTCGGTGGGTGAGCCGCTCCTCACAGGCTGGAGCCAGCGCCAGGCGGCAGACATCGCAACCGGCGCAGGGCTGGTGGTCGTCTCCGACATCGGCCCCGCCGAGCTGACCGCGCGATACCTCATCGGCTCGGACGGCCAGCCGGACGGCATGATGAGCGAGTTCACGCGGATCATCCACGTGCGGGTGCCGTAGAGGAGGCGTCCGGGACGGGGCGGACGAGACGGAGTCCACGCCCGAGATCCCCCGGCCGGCTCCCATTTCTGCATCGAACAGGAGCCGCCGCCGCGCCACTCGTCGTGGCGCCGGACCAGCCCGGCGTGGGCGTCTCATCCGCCCCTCTACCAGTCTATCCCCCCCGTCACGTCAGGCCGCCATTGACTACGACCCCGCGGCGACGCACGATCAGCCGCGCCGTCATCGACCTCGGACCCACACCCGGACAGGGGAGGTGAGCCATGCTGGACACGCTTATTCAAGGCGGTCGCGTCGTCACTCCGGCCGGAGCCGGCGACTGGGACGTGGGAATCGTGGGCGAGAAGATCGTGTCCGTAGCTTTCCCCGGCGTGCTCCCTGTCGAGGCAGCCAGGGTGATCGACGCCCGGGGGAAGATCGTGGTGCCCGGCGGCATCGAGACCCACGCCCACGCGGTCGCCAACATCCAGCCCGGCGCCCGTACCCTGGTGGCCGGCGTTCCGAACGCCGGGCCGCTCGAGCACTCCCTGGGCGCCATCTGGGGTGGGACGACGACCGTGATCGACTTTGCCCCGGTGCCGCACGAGGGGGACCTGGCCCAGGGGATCCACGACTACCTGGCGCCCTGGCGCGGTCAGGCGTACACGGACTATTCGACGCACTGCATCTACACGAACCGCACACCTCCGGACGCGATCGCCCGGTACCACGAGCTCCCGGAGGCCGGCTTTCCCAGCGTCAAGATCTTCACGACCGACATCCGGCCTCCCGAGGGGCGACAGACGAGCCTGACCCCGATCGGCAAGATCGACACCGGGCGTCTGGCGGACCTCATGCAGCAGGTCGCCCGGCACAGCGGAGTGCTGGCGGTCCACGGCGAGGACGATGAGCTGGTCATGTACAACTACCTCTTGGCCCAGCAGCGAGGTCACTGGGATTGGTACAACGTCCATCTCATCCACTCGAAGCTGGTCGAAGAGCTCGCCTTCCAGCAGGTGGTGCGGCTCGCGGCGCGGACCGGAGCCGGCACCTACTTCGTGCACGTCACGGCCAGCGAAGGCCTGGACGCCATCGCGGAGGCACGCAGTAAGGGATTGCCGGTCTACGGCGAGGTGCTGACCCTGGCGCTCTCCTTCACCTGCGACCGCTACAAAGAGGCGGACGGGATGAAGTACCACACGTACCCGTCCTTGAAATTCCCGGAGGACCAGCGGTTCCTGTGGGACGGCCTGCTGCGGGGCGATCTCTCGTTCACGGCCACCGACTCGAGCTTCACGACCTATCTGGACAAGATCGCGGGACGCAACGTCGTCGACGTCCGGGGTGGGAACATCGGCATCGAGATCCGGATGGGCGTCAACTACACAGAGGCCGTCGTGCGCCGGCGGATGTCTCTCGAGGACTACGCGGCCATCACGTCCACCAACGCCGCCAAGCTGCTGGGCCTCTATCCCCAGAAGGGCGCCATCGCGGTGGGCAGCGACGCTGACGTCACCATCATCGATCCGGCGATCAAGAAGACCTTGCGCATGACCGACCTGCACGTGCGGGACTACAGCCCCTGGGAGGGCTGGCAGGTGGAAGGCTGGCCGACGACGGTGCTCCTGAGAGGGAAAGTCATGGTGGCGAATGGCCAGCTGCTGGGCTCGCCGACCGACGGCAAGCTCGTCGCCCGCAAGATCGATCCGCGCGTGTTGCGGCGCCCGGCGTTCTGAGGCGCCCGGTGTTCTGAACAGAGGAGAGAAACCCATGTACACAGTACCTGAGGTCGACGAAGTCGTGGCGGTGGCCAAGGAGCTGGGCATCCACTTGAGCGCGGAAGAGGCCGTGCTGTACCGAAAGCACCTCGCCGAACAGCTGAGCCAGCTCGATGCCTTCGTGCAGGCGCGGGTGGAAGAGCCCCGGCCGCCGATGGTCTCGGCCGCACGGAAACCTGGTACGCGGCCGAGTCCGGAAGAAGACCCGCTCAATGCGTGGATGTGGAAGTGCCGGATCGAGGGCGCGGCCGACGGTCTCTTGAAGGGCAAGACGGTCAGCTTCAAGGACCACATCGCGATCGCCGGAATGCCGATGAGCTTCGGCTCGTTCGCTCTCGACGGCTTCGTTCCCGACTTCGACGCCACCGTGGTCACGCGCGTCTTGCAGGCGGGCGGTACCATTATCGGCAAGAACGTGATGAATGGACTGAGCGGCGGCTTCGGCACCGGCGGCGGCATCGGCGATTACGGCCGGCCTCTCAATCCCCACAACCGCGAGCACGTCACCGGCGGATCGTCCTCGGGCTCCGGCGCGGCCGTCGCCGCGCGCCAGGTCGACATCTCGTTCGGCGGCGACCAGGGTGGGTCCATCCGCATCCCCGCGGCCTTTTGTGGGATCGTCGGCCACAAGCCCACGTTCGGGCTCGTGTCGCACTTCGGAATCGGGTTCGGCTCGGACCAGTCCATCGACTACACCGGTCCGATGGCCCGCACCGTGGAGGACACAGCGGCCGCGCTCCAGGCCACGGCCGGATACGACGCTTACGATCCCCGCTCGACGCGCGATGTGCCGGCCAAGGTCGATGTGCTGGGCCGGCTGGCCGACGGAGTCGCGGGGCTACGCATCGGCGTCCTCCAGGAGGGCTTCGACGACGCACAGGACGACGTGCGCGACCTGGTCCTCGCCGCGGTCGACGTGCTCGCCAAGGCCGGCGCCGGCGTGGCGAAGGTCTCGATCCCCGCGCACCATGCGATTCGAACCGCGCAGGCTGCGCTCACGGGCGAGGGGGCCCTGGCGCTGTTCAAGACCGGCTTCTTCGGCGCGTTTACCAGGACCTACTATCCCGCCTCCGTCGTCGCGGCCATCAACAAGCTGTGGGCTTCTCAGGCGGACGTCCTCGCGCCGCGCACCAAGCTCTCGCTCATCGCCTCCGAGCTGAGCCGCCGCACCTATCACGGCGGCGTGTACGCCAAGGCTCAGAACGTGCGGCCCACCTACATCAAGGCGTACGACGCCGCGCTGGCGGACGTCGACGTGCTCGTGATGCCCACGTGCATCATGACCGCACCGAAGAACCACAGGCCCGGCAGCTATCTCGAGGCCGTCGAGGACAATCTCGCGTCGGCAGCCAGAGCCGGCAGCCGCAACACGCAGCCCTTCAATTACACCGGCCACCCGGCGCTCGCCCTTCCCGTGGGCAAGTCAGCGGCGGGTCTTCCGGTCAGCATGCAGCTCGTCGGTCGCTTCTTCGACGATCCGCTCCTCATGCGCGTCGCGTTCGCCTACCAGCACGCGACCGACTGGGACAAGATCATCGGCGTCCGTGCCTGACGACAAAGGAGAGAACAGATGTCAGCCGAAGCAAAGTGCCCGTTCAATCACACGGCCGGCGAAACCATGTCGAACCAGGACTGGTGGCCCAATCAGCTGAACCTCAGGGGCCTGCGCCACAACTCGCCCCTGTCCGATCCCATGGGCAAGGACTTCGACTACGCCAAGGAGTTCAAGAGCCTCGACCTGGCGGCCGTGAAGAGAGATCTTCATGCGCTGATGACCGACTCGAAGGACTGGTGGCCGGCGGACTTCGGTCACTACGGACCCTTGTTCATTCGCATGGCCTGGCACAGCGCGGGCACGTATCGCATCGCCGATGGCCGCGGCGGCGCCGGCGCCGGCCAGCAGCGCTTCGCGCCCCTCAACAGCTGGCCCGACAACGCGAACCTCGACAAGGCGCGCCGACTGCTCTGGCCGGTCAAGCAGAAGTATGGCCGGAAGATGTCGTGGGCCGACCTCATGATCCTCGCGGGCAATGTCGCGCTGGAGTCGATGGGCTTCAAGACCTTCGGTTTCGCCGGCGGGCGCCCGGACGTCTGGGAGCCGGAAGAGGTCTACTGGGGCTCGGAGGACAAGTGGCTGGGTGACAAGCGGTACTCCGGCGATCGGAACCTCGAGAATCCGCTCGGCGCCGTTCAGATGGGGCTGATCTACGTCAACCCGCAAGGCCCGAACGGCAACCCGGATCCGCTCGCGGCGGCCCGGGACATTCGCGAGACGTTCGCTCGCATGGCGATGAACGACGAAGAGACCGTCGCATTGATTGCGGGCGGCCACACGTTCGGCAAGACCCACGGCGCCGGCCCTGAGTCCCATATGGGGCCTGAGCCCGAAGCGGCCGGCATCGAGGAGCAAGGTCTCGGCTGGAAGAGCAGCTTCGGCAGGGGCAAGGGCGGTGACGCGATCACCAGCGGCCTCGAGGTCACCTGGACCACGACGCCCACGAAGTGGAGCAACAACTTTTTCAAGAACCTCTTCGGCTACGAATGGGAGCTGACGAAGAGCCCGGCCGGCGCTCATCAGTGGAGACCGAAAGGCGGCGCGGGCGCCGGCACGATACCGGATGCGCACGACCCGGCCAAGCATCACGCGCCGGCCATGCTGACCACGGACCTCTCCCTGCGGATCGATCCCGCCTACGAGCGAATCTCGAGGCGCTTCTACGAGCATCCGGATCAGTTCGCCGACGCATTCGCCCGGGCGTGGTTCAAGCTGACCCACCGCGACATGGGCCCGCGCCCCCGCTATCTCGGCCCGGAGGTTCCGGCCGAAGACCTCATCTGGCAAGACCCCATCCCCGCGGTCGATCACAAGCTGATCGATGAGCAGGACGCCGCGTCCCTCAAGCGCAAGGTCCTGGCTTCGGGGCTCTCGGTCTCGCAGCTGGTGTCGACCGCCTGGGCGTCGGCGTCCACCTTCCGCGGCTCAGACAAGCGCGGCGGCGCCAACGGCGCGCGCATCCGCCTCACGCCGCAGAACGGGTGGGAAGTCAACCAGCCGGCCCAGCTCGCGAAGACGCTCAAGACGCTCGAGGGCATCCAGAGCGAGTTCAACAGCGCGCAGTCCGGCGGCAAGAAGGTCTCGCTCGCCGACCTGATCGTTCTGGCCGGGTGCGCCGGTGTCGAGCAGGCCGCGAAGAATGCCGGACACGCCGTGACGGTGCCCTTCGCACCGGGACGCATGGACGCCTCGCAGGAGCGAACCGACGTGGACTCCTTCGCCGTCCTCGAACCGGTCGCGGACGGCTTCCGAAACTATCTCAAGGGCAAGTACCCGGTATCGGCCGAGGAGCTGCTGGTCGACCGGGCGCAATTGCTGACGTTGACCGCGCCCGAGACGACGGCTCTCGTCGGTGGGATGCGCGTCTTGAGCACCAACGTCGGTGGGGCGAAGCACGGCGTCTTCACCCAGCGGCCGGAGGCGCTGACCAACGACTTCTTCGTGAATCTGCTCGACGTGGGCACGGAGTGGAAGGCGACGTCGGACGCCCAGGACGTGTTCGAAGGCCGCGATCGGAGAACCGGCGAGCTCAAGTGGACCGGCACGCGGGTCGATCTCGTCTTCGGGTCGAACTCCCAGCTCCGGGCCCTGGCGGAGGTCTACGGAAGCGCGGATGCGCAAGCGAAGTTCGTCCAGGACTTCGTCGCGGCGTGGGCCAAGGTGATGAACCTCGATCGATTTGACCTGCGGTGATATTGACCACCGATTGGTTGCACCGTGGCGGCCGCCGAATCGGTGTACAATCCCCCGATCTGGAGACCACCACGTGGGGGTGGACGTGGCGCACCTGGACCTCTCGGTCGAGATCATCGCAGCGGAGAGCCGCCGCGCCGGGGAAGGAGGACCTCGGCGGCCGCTGGGACTGCGCGCGGATGCCATCCTGAGCGGCGGCGAGCGGCGCCGGGTCGAAGAGCTCGCCGCGTTCGACTTCACGGTGGTGCGCAGTCGGCTGGTCCAGGAGGGCTTGCTGCCCGAGACGTGGGTTGATCTGGCCATTCTGGAGTTTCGACGGTATCTGACCTTGCGACTGCTGAGCCCGCAGCCGGTCATGATGCTCAGCGCCGCCGTCGACGAGGTCTGGCACCAGAGCATCCTCTTCACACGGCTGTACGCCGACCTGTGTCAGCGCATCTTCGGCCGCTTCCTGCACCACGACCCGGAGATGCAGCCGATCACCGATCCCGGCGCCGAATGGCGGGTGTTCGAAGAGCGTTACACCGCTTTGTTTGGAGCACCGGGAGCGCTCTGGCAAGCGTGGCAGCCCCTCGAGTGACTGGCGCATCGATCTCGACCGGCATCGACGAGCGAGGCCGAAGGAGTCACGACCCCGGAAAACGTCGAAAGGAGAAAACCGATGGCAGAACCACTCGATCTCGCGAAGGCCCACACGGGTGATCCCAACGAACAGGAGAAGACCCCTTCTCCCAACGTGATCGAGGCGAACGATCGGCGCACCATTCGACAGGCAATCATGACGCAGCTCATGCGCGAAGTCGCCGACGAGATCATCAGCTCAAATTTGACCGTCAGCGACGGCAAGGGGAGCGTCGGCACCCTCAAGAAGAGCTTCAGTCAAAGCACGTTCCCACGACTCTTCGCGCTCGTCACGAATCCCGAAGGGGCATTCAACGCGGTCCGCGACCGGCTCTACGTCGCCCGGGATTTTGGCTCGATCAACCTCGTCGTCTTTCGGAATGCCATGGCCATCGGGGCCGACCCCGACGTCGACGAGATTGCCAAGCGCGTGGTCATACGGAGCGGCGTCTCCGGCAACTACCGAGCCCGCGGATTCGCGGGCTGCAAGTAGGATCTGGCGAGCCAGATCACCGGCCGGGGGGGCCGGCCCCCCGACCGGGCGCGCGCGGGGATTCGCCGGATGCGCTCGTCTGTAGAAATTCCGTGACCTGAACGGCGATGCTCGGAGGGACGGTGACGGCGAGGCCCCGAGCGGTGTCCAGGTTCAGCACGAAGAGGAACTTGCTCGGCTGTTCCACCGGGAGCTCGGCGGGGTTGGCGCCCCGGAGGATCTTGTCGACGTGGGTGGCAGCGCGCCTGTAGAGATCGGGAAGCGAGGGGCCGTACGACATCAACCCGCCGGCGACGACGTATGGGCGAAGATCGTGCACGGTCGCCAGCCGATAGTCTCGCGCGAAGCGAGCGATCTCCGCCCGCTTGGCGAAGAAGAGCTGATCGCCGAGCGGAACGATCGCGTTCACTCGCGCCGTTTTCGCATTCTGCAGGGCGTCCGCCAGCTCCTCGGGGACGCGGACTTTACGGGCGACGACCTCGATCTTCGAGGCGGCGGCCGCGGCTTCCGTCTCTCGCAGGCTGGCTTGGGCGCTCGAATTGTCGGGGTTCCACAGCACAAGGATGCGTCGGATCGAAGGGACCGTCTCCTTGAGCAAGACCAGCCGCTTGGCCGCCAGCCCGGGCGCCAGCTGGCTCATCCCGGTAATGTTGCCCCCGGGCCGCGCCAGGCTCTTCACGAAGCCCGACGCCACCGGGTCACCGCTATTCGTCATGACGATTGGAATCGACCGGGTGGCTTTCTGTGCGGCCCCGGTGCGGACGGTGCCGACCGTCACGATGACGTCGACATCCAGTCGAACGAGATCCTCCGCGGCCGCGCGCGCGAGGTCGGAGTTGGAGCCCGTGTAGCGATACTCGACCATCAGGTTCACTCCGGTGGCCCACCCGAGATCCGCCATGCCCTGAAAGAAGTTGTGCGCGGCGCTAAGACGCGGGTCGGGATCGTCTTCGGCCATGAAGCCGATCCTCGCCATCTTGGTGGGGGTCTTGGTTCCCGCTTGGAGGAGCGGCCCGGCCGTGGCGTCATGGCCGTCGAGGAGGCTCACGGCAAGCAGCCAGGCGCAGATCAGGAAGAGCTTCACGAGGGACCTCCTCGCAGCCCGCTCCGCTGGACCTTACCGCCCGGGCCTCGGGGCAGCTCGGCGACCACATCGACCCGCCGCAGCCGCTTGTACTCGGCCAGACGATCAGCGGCGTGCGCGATCAAGGCGGTGTCGCTTACCTCGTGTCCGGGGCGCAGCACGACATAGGCCCGCGGCACTTCGCCGTAGAGCACCGAATGCATCGGGACGACGACCGCGTCCGCCACCGCGGGGTGCTCCAGCAGGACTCCTTCGATCTCGGCGGGCGCGACCGGCAGGCCGCCGACCTTGAGCATCTCCTTCACCCGTCCGACGATGACCAGATGACCGCGCGCGTCCTGGCGGGCCAGATCGCCTGTGTGCATCCAGCCATCAGGACCGAATGTCGCCGCGGTTGCCTCCGGCTGGTTCCAGTAGCCGGCGGCGACCTGTGGGCCGCAGATGAGCACCTCGCCGACTTGGCCCGTCGCCACGTCGTCGTCGGTGCCGGGAACGACGATCCGCTCCTCCGTGTCGGGGACCGGGCAGCCCACTGAGACCGCGTTCACTTCTCCGAGAGGGACGCGGTTGGCTGCCCCGCCGGTCTCGGTGAGGTGGTAGGCCTGGACCACCGGGCAGTGGAATGCGTGCTCCGCCAGGCTCGCCGTCGAAGACGGCAGGAGCTCGCCGCCGGTCTCGATCACGCGCAGCGCCGGCGCCGCCTGCGGTGAGCTGAGCGCGCGCTGGGCCAACAGGCGGAGGTACGTGGGCCGTACCATGAGATGGCTGGCGTGGTGCGCGCCGAGCATCGCCAGCGTCTCGTCGGGCTCGAGCTGGCTCTGCGCGATGGCGGTTGCGCCCAGCGCGAACACGAGGCGAATCGAGTTGGAGAACAGGCGGAGGGTCATGACGATGCTGTCGTGGCTCACCCAGCCGGTCGCCGCAAGCTGGCGGCTCGATGCGGCGAGATTCGCGTGCGTGAGCATGACCCCTTTCGGCAGCCCGGATGTGCCGCTGGAATACGGCAACAGTGCGACGTCTCGCGCGGGCTCGATCACGACCGCTTCCGGAGCGTGGCGCTGAGCGTCCTGTAGAGCCCAGATGTCGTCGAGGGCCCGAACCCGGCGGACGTCATCGAGCTCGCCCAGGATGGCGAGCTGCTCGATGGTCCACCAGACGGGCGCGGGCGCCAGCGCCACGACGGCGTTGGAATCGGTCAGACGTGCCAGCAGCTCCCGTTCCTTCAGATTCGGGTTGAACGTCGTGACGCGCGCGCCGGCCAGGAAAGCGCCGTACATCGCGACCACGAACTCGCGCGTCGCCACCGCCCCGAGTGCCACGGTCTCGCCCGGGGCGAGACCGGCCTCGCGCTGTAGCAGCGCGGCCGTGCAGCGTGCACCTTCCCAGAGGTCACGATACGTCGACCGTATCCCGGCGGCGTCGATCAGAGCGATCTTGGCGGGGAAGAGCTCCGCCCCACGCCGCAGATCCGCCCATGCGGCCTCCTCCGGGTAAGGGCGCAGGGAAGGCCATGGACTTCGTAGCCCGCGGTCCATCGCGAGGTGATTCTGAGGTCTCGGCGCTGAGCAATCAAGATCGCCCCGGTGGTCTTGACTGTGGCCGGGCGGGGCGCGATCTTAGCGCGGGCCTGGCGACAAAATACCTCCTGGAGACCGACCATGCCGAGAATGACCGGCAAGCGCGCGATGATCGAGCAGCTCATGGCCGACGGGGTGCGCCGCATCTTCGGCAACCCGGGCACCACCGAGCAAGGGTTCATGGACGCCCTGCGCGACTACCCGCAGATGGAATTCATGCTGGCGCTGCACGAGGGCGTCGCGGTTTGCATGGCCGACGCCTACGCGCGCGTCACCCGCGGGCCGGCCTTCGTTGAGGTCCACATCGCGCCGGGACTCGGCAACTCTCTCGGGATGCTGCACAACGCCGCGGTCGGCAAGACGCCGCTGATCGTCTACGCCGGCCAGTCGCCGGGCGCCACCCTGCTTCAGGAGCCGCACCTGTCCGGTCCGCTGGTCGAGATGGCGCGACCCGTCTGCAAGTGGGCGGCGCAGATCCACCACGCCCACGACGTCCCGCGCATCCTGCGCCGCGCCTTCAAGGTGGCGATGGAGCCGCCGCAGGGACCGGTCTTTCTCTCGCTGCCGATGGACACGCTCGACGAGGAGGCCGACGTCGACATCGAGCCCACGACGCACACGCGCTGGCGCGGGCGGGTCGATCCGGCCGGCATGGCGGAGGTCGCCGCGCTCCTGCTCGGCGCCGAGCGGCCGATGCTGATGGTCGGCGATGGGATCGCCCTGGCCGACGCCCAGCCGGAGGTCGTCGCGCTGGCGGAGATTGCCGGGCTTCCCGTCTTCGAGTGCTACGCCTCTGAGTTCACCATGCCCGCCAGCCATCCGCTCAACCAGGGCGCGCTGAACTTCGTCACGCCCGGGCCGCTCCGGGCGACGCTCGAGGGGTGCGACCTGCTCCTCGTCGTCGGCGCGCCGATGTTCCAACTGATCTTCCCGGAGGTGCAGAGCCCCGTGCCGGCCGGCACGAAGATCGTGCAGATCGACATCAATCCCTGGGAGATCGGCAAGAACGTCAACCCCGATCTCGCGTTTCTCGCCGATCCCAAGGCGGCGCTCGCGGAGCTGGCCGACCAGGTGCGCCGCAAGCAGACGCCGCAGCAGGCCCGCGTCGCCGCGGAGCGCGCCGAGAAGATCGGCGAGCGCACCAGGGCGGCCCGCGCGCGCTACTGGGAGCAGGCGAAGAAGAGCTGGGACGCGACGCCGATCAGCGCGCCACGCCTGATGCACGAGATCCGCCACGCGCTGCCCGACGACGCGCTGGTGTTCGCCGAGGCGATCACGAACTCCGCGCAGCTCACGCAGGCCCTGATGCCGGACGAGCCGGGGCGCCTCGTGCGCGTGCGTGGCGGCGGCATCGGTCCCGGGCTGCCGGGAACCCTGGGCGCCCAGCTGGCGCGGCCCGATCGGAAGGTCGTGGGCATCTGCTCGGACGGCGCGGCGATGTACTCGATCTCGGCCTTGTGGACGGCCGCGCATCATCGGATTCCCGTCACCTACGTCATGCTGAACAACGCCGCCTACCGGATCCTCAAGCTCAACATGGTCGAGTACCTCGGCAAGGCCGCGCGCGGGCGGGGGTTCACCGCCATGGATCTGACCGATCCCGAGCTGCGCTTCGACCGGATGGCGGAATCGATGGGTGTGCCGGGCTTCCGCGTGGACAAGCCCGCGGACCTCGCGCCGACCTTGCGCAAGGCGCTCGACATCGGCGGCCCCTCGCTGGTCGATGTCGTCATGGAGAGCCCGGTCCCGATCCCGTGACCCGGCGTCGCCGCTCGCGGCTCAGTAACGGTGCGATGGCCACCGCTCCCTGTTGGCCATGCTCGGCCGGGTCCCACGACGGCGCCGCGTTCGCGAGATCGGCGAGCATGTAGCCGACATTTCGCGGGAGACTCCACCAGAGCCCCGTGCGCGAGCCCGCAAGCCGGCGGGCGATCGATCGCGGCGAGTAGAACCGCCGCGCGACCCACTCCGTCCCGGCCTCGAGCTCCGCCGGCGACATGCGCGCGGGCTGGAAGACGCAGTGCTTCTTTCCGTCGTACTTCGACCAGTCGGTGGTCAGGATCCGTCCGTCGCGCTGGAGCCGTCGGAACGTCGGCGTCCCGGGCATGGGCACGACCATGCTCATCGTCGTGACGTCCACGCAGGCCTCGTCGAGGAACTCGGCGGTACGGCGGAAGATCCCGACGTCGTCCTGGTCGAAGCCGAACATGATCCCGAGGTGCACCGCGATTCCGTGCCGATGGAGCATGGCGATGAGCCGGCGGTAGTCGTCGACGCGGTTGTGCGCCTTGTTCGTCGCCGCGAGGCTCTCCTGCGAGATCGACTCGAAGCCGAGGAATAGCGCCTTGCAGCCGCTTCGCGCCGCGAGCTCGATGAGCTCCTCGTCGCTCGCGGCGTTGGCGGTGCACTGGCTCGTCCACCACTTTCCCAGCGGCGTGAGCGCCCGGAAGAGCTCCTTCGCGTAGCGCGGGCGCGCGCCGATGTTGTCGTCCCAGAACACGACCGCGCGCGTCGGGCTCGCGGCGACCTCGCGGACGACCTCGTCGATGGGACGGTGCCGGTAGGTCCCTGCCCCGTAGAGGAGCGGGATCGAGCAGTAGTCGCAGCAGTGCGGACAGCCGCGCGTCGCGATCGTGACCGACTTGCCGTACCGGCGTCCCTTGATGAGATCCCAGCGCGGAGCGGGCATGCCGGCGAGCGATGCGTCTCGGGTCGAGACGTACACCTGCTCGAGCGTGCCGCGACGGGTGTCGTCGAGGACGCGCGGCCACGTATCTTCGGCCTCGCCCACGACGACGGCATCGGCGTGGCGCGCGGCCTCTTCCGGGAGAGCGGTCGCATGCGGGCCGCCGATCACGACGGGCACCCCGCGGCGACGAAACTCTCGCGCGAGGTCGTAGGCGTGGAGCGCGGACGGCGTGGGCGCCGTGATTCCCACGAGGTCGGCCGGGGCATCGAAAGGCACCGATTCGACGATCTCGTCGGTGTGCCGGACTTCGTGCTCGCGTGGGGTGAGCGCCGCGACCAACGGCATGGTGAGCTGGGGGAACTGGATCAGCCGCCCGCGGCGGAGCCGCCGCGACGCGGGCGACTCGGCAGTAATCAGATGGATGCGCATCAGCCAGATGGTACTTCGGCCCCGCCGCCCGGCTATAATCCACCGATCGGAGGATCACATGACGGACCGGCTCATCTCCTGCGACGACCACATGGATCTCAGCCAGCTGCCCGCCGATCTCTGGACCACGCGGCTGCCCGCGGCGCTGCTCGACCGCGCGCCGCATGTCGAGGAGCGCGACGGGCAGGCGGTCTGGGTGTGCGACGGCAAGGTGTGGGGCCGCTGGGACGGTAAGCCCCCGGCGACGGGTTCGGCCCGGCCGATCAAGCAGCTCTACAACGCCTTCGATCGCGCCGGCATCTACGACGCGAGCGCGCGCCGGCCGGCCGTGGCCGAGCTGCGGCTGGCGGACATGGACCGCGACGGCGTCGCCACGCAGGTGATCTTCGGGCCGATCTTCCAGATCTCGACCGACGACTCCGTGCTCCGCACCGCGTGCTACCGGGTCTACAACGACTGGCTGCTCGACTTCTGCAAGGCGGCGCCCGACCGGCTCATCGGCCTGCCGATGCTGCCCGAGACGCCGGAGGGAGCCTGCGCCGAGCTCGAGCGGGTGAGGGCGAAGGGCGGCGTGCGCCAGGTGAACCTCATGATCGCCAACATCAACCCCAAGCTCGACGACCCGGCGTGGGAGCCGCTCTGGCAGGCGCTCGAGGAGAGCGGCATCATCCTCTCCTGGCACATCACGGTGTTCGTCGGCAAGCCGGGCGATCGCGTCGCCGGCAAGGCGGCGAGCGTCTTCGAGAA
>JACXTT010008107.1_pt1 | contig 14634 bp, 13 predicted proteins | sample 9270951 | NCBI WGS metagenome assembly JACXTT01 (sample SAMN15532306, study PRJNA645909) | rock metagenome | isolation source: weathered quartz diorite | place: Puerto Rico | collected 2017-06-21
CGGGGGGCTCTGCGTGCGGAGTCCGCGGTCTGCAGCGCGGGACCGGCCGCCCGAACCCAGCCCGCCCAGCCGCGCACGGCGCCTTCGGCGGCCAGGCAGACCGGGCCGGTCAGCCCGGTGGAGCCTCCGACGACGAGCACGGAGCCCGACTGGAACTTGTTCCCGGACGGCTTCCGGCGCGGAAGCAGATCGAGCACCGGCGTGGCGATCAGACCCCTTTCAGGCGGCGGCGGGCGGTCGTCCCCGCTCGGCGGAATCCCGATGTCGACGACCTCGACACTCCCCGCCTGCGCCTTTCCGGGCGCGATCCAGAGCCCCACCTTCGAGGCCTGGAACGTGAGGGTGAGATCGGCCCGCACCGAGACGCCCCCGACCTCTCCGGTCGAGGCATCGACTCCGGAAGGAACGTCCACCGCCACGACCCGCGCCTCGGAGCCGTTGATAGCCTCGATCGCCGCGTCGAGCGGCGGCCGGGGGCTTCCGGTGAAGCCCGTGCCCAGGATCGCGTCGACCACGACCGCAGAACCCTCGAGCTGGGCCTCGAGTCCGTCGGCGCTCACCTGCCGGGCGGCGACCCGCCCCAAGTTCGCCCGTCCGTCAGCACTGAGATCTTCGGGCGCGAACAGGAGGAGGGCGTCGACTTGCAGCCCGTGCTCACCTAGCAGCCTCGCGACCACCAAGCCGTCGCCGCCGTTGTTCCCGCGGCCGCACACGACTCGCACCGGTCCGTCGAATTCGAGCGCCATGATCGCGCGGGCGACCTCGCGCCCCGCGCGTTCCATGAGCTCGAGCGATGGGACGCACTGATGCTCGATCGCCCACCGGTCGAGCGCCCGCATCTCCTCCGCCGTGTAGAGCGGCTCCAGCCAGGAGGGCATGGCCCTCAGGCTACAAGCGGGGACGGCTCGAGCGGAGGACGGCTCCCCCCGCCGCGGCCGTTACTCGACCGTGACCGTCTTTGCCAGGTTCCGCGGCTGGTCCACGTTCAAGCCGCGAAGCACCGCGATGTTGTAGGCGAGCAGCTGAAGCGGGATCACCGCAAGGATCGGCTGCAGGATCCAGTCGGTCCGGGGGATGAACACTGTCTCGTCCGCCGCCGCAGCGACGTGGCCGGAGCCCTCGGTCGCGACCGCGATCACTTCGGAACCGCGCGCCTTCACCTCCGCGATGTTCGACAGCACCTTGTCCAACACCGGACTGTCCGTCGCAACGCAGACCACAGGCCGCGAGCTGTCGAGTAGCGCGATCGGCCCGTGCTTCATCTCGCCGGCGGCGTAGGCCTCGGTCGGGATGTAGGAGATCTCCTTCAGCTTCAGCGCACCCTCGAGGCACACGGGCAGACCGATGTGGCGACCGAGGTAGAGGAAGAACTCGCGCTGGTACTGCGCCCTGGCGATCGAGAGGACCTGGTCCTGGCAGGACTCGAGCAGCATCTCGATCCGGTGCGGAATCGACTTCAGCTCGTTCACGAGGCCCTCGAGCTCGGCCGCCTCGAGCGAGTGCCGGAGCTCTGCCAGCTTCAGCCCGAGCAGATAGATGGCCGCGACCTGCGCCACGAACGTCTTCGTCGCGGCTACCCCGATCTCGAGACCGGCCCGCGTGTAGAGGACGCCGTCGGCATCCCGCGTCATCTGGCTGCCGAGGATGTTGGTGATCGCCAGCACTCGCGCCCCCCTGCTACGGGCCAGGCGCATCGCGGCGAGCGTGTCGGCGGTCTCACCGGACTGCGAGATCCCGATCACGAGGTCATCCGGGCCCACGATCGGGTTGCGGTACCGGTACTCGGACGCGATGTCCATTTCGACCGGCACGCGCGCCCACTGCTCGATCGCGTACCGGCCGACGAGCGCAGCATGGTAAGAGGTGCCACAGGCGAGGATCACGATCCTCCGCACCTTCGCGAGCGTGTCGTCGTCGATCCCGATGTCGCCGAGGTCGACCCGGTCGCCCGGCGTCAGCCTGTCCGCGATCGTCTCGGCGACGGCGTCCGACTGCTCGTGAATCTCTTTGAGCATGAAGGTTGGGTATCCGGCTTTCTCGGCGGCGTCCTCGTCCCAGGTTATCCGCTCGACATCCCGCTGGACCTCCTGTCCCGCGGCGCTCCGGAAGAACGCTCGCTCTTTGTGCATCGTCACGATCTCGTCGTCGTTGACGAGCTGCACGTCGCGGGTGTCGCGCAGGAAAGCTGGGATCGCGGAGGCGATGAAGTGCTCGTTCTCGCCGACGCCGACGACCAGCGGGCACTCCTTCCGGGCGCCGACGATCGTCTCGGGCTCGTCGGCGGACAGCGCCACGAATGCGTAATGGCCGCGAAGCTCGAGGTAGGCAAGCCGGACGGCCTCGGGAAGGTACCCGGGGCCCAGCAGGTCGAGGTGCTTCTCGATCAGGTGGGCGACCGCTTCCGCGTCGGTCTCGGAGGCGAACTCGTGTCCGTCCGCTTCCAGCGTCTCGCGGAGCTCGACGTAGTTCTCGACGATGCCATTGAGGACGATGTGGACGCGGCCGGTGCAGTCCGCGTGCGGGTGGGCGTTGCGCTCGGACGGCTTTCCGTGCGTGGCCCAGCGCGTGTGGCCGATGCCGGTGGTGGCGACGCGAGTCGCGAGCGCCGTGCCGCCGCCGTTCGACTCCGCGTCCACCGCCTCGCGCAGCCGGCTGAGATTCCCAACCGCGCGAACCGACTGGATCTCACCGTCGACCAGCAGGGAAAGACCCGCGGAGTCGTATCCGCGATACTCGAGGCGCTCGAGGCCGTGCATCAGCAAGTCGCCGCACGAACGCTCACCGACATACCCCACGATTCCGCACATTTAGATCAGCGCTCCTTGTGGTCCGACCACGGTAAACGCTCCTTCAGAATCAGAAAGAGCCGCCATTTTGCGGCTCCCGACCCATGACCGGCAGGGAATGAGCGTATCACTCGAGCCATGGTCTGTCCTGTTTTTTTCGGTTAGCGAGCGGTTGTTCCTGTAGGGACAAGTCCGCAGCGTGGGCGAAGTTTCGAGGAATCCGGGGGTTGGTCCGGAAACAGCGTGTTTTGGGCGTTCTGGAGGGCCGTTTAGGCCGACCCGAGCTCGCGCGCCACGACCTCGGCGATCCTGCCCACGACGGCCTCGCACTCCTCCTGGGTGGGCGCCTCGGCCATCACGCGCACGACGGGCTCGGTACCCGACGGCCGGACCAGCACCCGACCACGTCCTTCGAGCGCCGCTGATTCTGCCTCGCACGCCTCCCACACGCCGGAGGCCCTTTCCAGCGCGTCGCGGTCGGCCACGCGCACGTTCCTCAGCACCTGTGGGAGCTTCTTCATGACGTTGCCGGACTTCAGCTTTTCCCCGTGGAGCGCCTGCAGCGTCATCAGCGCCGCGGCGATCCCGTCGCCGGACGGTGTCAGCCGCATGTCGACGATGTGGCCGGATTGCTCTCCCCCCAGCACCCACTTCCGCTTTGCGAGCTCGTCGACGACGTGGCGGTCGCCCACGTCCGTGGTCGCGACTTCGATGCCCGCGTCCTGCATCGCCTGGTGGAAGCCGTAGTTCGTCATGACTGTCACAGCGACGCCGTTCCCGGGCAGCTCGCCTTTGCGCCTCAGGTCGACGGCGATCTGCGCGATCAACTCGTCGCCGTCGACGAGTACCCCGTCGGCGCCCACGGCGAGCACCCGGTCCCCGTCTCCGTCGAAGGCGAACCCGATCAGGTGACCGCCCTCGCGGAGCCGCTCCGCGATCGCTCCCATATGGGTCGACCCCACCCCGGCGTTGATGTTGACGCCGTCGGGTTCGCAGGCCAGAGTGCCGACGGAAGCGCCGAGGCGCTCGAATAGGAGCGGGGCGGCCCGGTATGTCGCGCCGTTGGCACAGTCGAGCAGGATGGGCATCCCGTCGAGCGCCGGCTGGAATCTCGACTCGAGCTCGCGCATGTAATCCTCGAGCGCGCCCGTGATCGGCCGGACCCGGCCGGCAGGCTGCGAGTGACCAACCGCTCTCGCGCCTCCGCCACCGGCCGCGAGCGGCCGTTCGCTCCAGGCGCGCACTTCCTCCTCGATCGCCAGTTCGGCCTCGCCCGCGAGCTTGCGGCCGTTAGAGTCGAAGAACTTGATCCCGTTGTCCATGAACGGGTTGTGCGAGGCGGAGATCACGGCCGCGAGGTCGAAGCCAAAGCGGCGCACCAGGATCGAGGCGGCCGGAGTCGGCAGCACTCCGGCAAGCAGCGCCTGGCCCCCGGAGGCCGCGATGCCCGCGCAGAGGGCAGCTTCGAGCATCTCGCCCGAGACACGCGTGTCGCGCACGACGAGCACTTCCGGGCTCCGCGAGTCGCAGACGGAGACCGCCGCCCGTCCGAGTGCGAACGCCAGCTCGGCAGTCAGGAACTCGCCCGCTACGCCACGAACTCCATCAGTCCCGAACAGCTTCCCCGTCAATGTCTCCACGGCCCCGGACATGGCATCGGGGATCGCGCCGAAGGTCAGCGCTTGGAGAACTGCGGACGCTTACGTGCCTTCTTCAACCCGGCCTTGCGGCGCTCCTTCACGCGCGGGTCCCGAGTGAGCAGCTGCCGGCGCTTGAGCTCGCCGCGCAGCGACGGGTCCGCCTCGATCAACGCCTTGGCGATTCCGTGGCGAAGGGCGTCGGCCTGGCCCGAGATGCCTCCACCGTGGATGCGAGCGACGATGTCGACGGTGCCCGCATACCCCGCGGCCTCGAGTGGCTGCTGCACGACCACCTGGTGGGTTCGCCGGGGGAAGTAGACCTCGAGCGGGCGGCCATTGAGCTGGAACTGGCCGGTCCCCGGCTTCACGATCACCCGCGCGACCGAGCTCTTGCGCTTGCCGGTCGCCCCGTAACGGGCGTCGGCCGCGAGCTCGACCAGCGAGCGCGGAGCGTCCGCCTGCGAAGGGGTCTCGGCCGAGGCGCCCGCGGGCTCGCTCTCGGGCGCGGCGGCCTCCGCCTCTCCCACGGGTCCAACCTCGGAATCTCCGGCGACGGGCGGCGCCGCCTCGGGCCCGTCGTCCGCTGGCGCGCTCTCGGGAGCCGTCTCCCGCGGCGCGCTCTCGGGAGCCGTCTCCGGCGCGGCGCTCTCGGGAGCCGTCTCCGGGGGCCCGCTCTCCGGAGCCGTCTCCGGCGGCACACTCTCCGAGGGGCTGTCGGGCTGGGGCTGGATGTCGCGCTCGTCCCGCTCCGTCAAACCGCTCCGCCTTCGATCGATTTCGGCTTCTGAGCCTCGTGTGGATGATCGGGGCCCGCATACACCTTGAGCTTGCGCAGCTGCTGCCGCGCGAGCCGGTTTCGCGGCAGCATCCCCTTTACCGCGATCCGGATCACCTCCTCCGGACGCCGTTCCAGCATGTCGGCCAGGCGCCGCGAGCGGAGGCCGCCCGGATAGCCGGAATGCTGGTGGTACATCTTCGCCTCGAGCTTGTTCCCCGTGACCGCGATCTCCCGGGCGTTGACGACGATGACGAAGTCCCCGGTATCGACGTGCGGGGTGTATTCGGGCTTGCGCTTGCCCCTCAGGATGTCGGCGATCTGGGTTGCGAGACGGCCAAGCGTCTTGCCGCGTGCGTCGACGAGCAGCCATTCCCGCTCACGTGATGCAGGTGTCGCAACGTAGGTCTTCATGCAGAAGCAACGCAGAAACCGCGGCACTCGGGCCGCGATCCGTGGCGGAATCATAGCCGGGGCCGAGCGCCGTAACCGGCGAAGGCCGGCGGAATCCGTCGCCAGCAAGCATTGTGACCAAAGCCACGTTGTCTTTCGCTGCGCCGGCCCGCGCGCATGCGCCCGGCCCGCGAGCTATAGTGCCGCGCTTCGAGATAAGGCCAGCCGAATCCCAGGCGGACGTGCAAGGCGCCGGTTGGGAACGGGGGAACCGCTCGGACAGGCGTGTTGTGGGACTGCCTGCCGCGGGGCGAATCGGCCGAGGGCAAGCCCTCAAGGGACTGCCCGGAGGCCGTAGCGCGACTCTTTCAGCGCGAGCCCGTCAGCTAACCCCGTAGGCCATCGAAAGAGAGGGCTTACTTGCGGTCGGACGGCGGTGCTCGGCTCGAGAGCGAAAGGCTCGGGCGGGCGGCAATCAGATCGGCATTGCTGGCGGTGCTCGGGCTTTTCGTCTGGGCAGCGGGCCCTGCGAGCGCGCCCGCACGCGCCGGCAGCGGGGGTACGGGGATCGTGTCCCCCACCAAGTCCCCCTCGAACGGCAAGAGGCCCGCGAAGGGGAAGAAGAGAAGGAGCAAGCTGCCGCCCGGGGTGAGGCTACAGCGGATGCCGCAGATCGCGGACGTGCGCTGCGTCGCCGATCCTGATGGGCCCTGCCTTGACGTGCTTCGCGCCGAGCGGGGTGCGACGCTGCAGCTGCGAGGGCGCAACCTGGCCTCCGTCAGGCAGGTTGTCTTCTACGGCGGCCCCGGCGCGGCCGACGACGTGCTCGCCCCGGTGACCTCGCCCCAGCCGACTCGCGCGATCGCCGTTGTGCCCGCGCGGGCCCTGAGCGGCCCGATCGGCGTGATCGACTCTTCGGGCCGGCGATCGTCGCGCTGGGACGGCCTGATCATCGACATCCCGCAGAGCCTGGCCTTTCGGGCAAGCGCGGTCCCGGGGGTTCAGGTGGGGCTGTCGCAGCCGCGCACGATTTTCTCCGGCGGTATGCAGAAGGCGATCTTCGGCTTCCGGGTGAGCGGGTCGCAGACGCTGGACGTCAGGGTCGACCTGGTGCGTCTGACCGACGGCGTGGTCGCTCAGAGCTGGGAGCGCCCGGCCGCCGCACCCGGTGTCACACAGCGTGTGATGTGGGACGGCACCGTGCGCGGCCGCGCCCAGCCTCCGGGCCGCTACGCATTCCGGGTCACGCTGCCGAGCGCTATCGCTGCACGCTCGGCGCCGCCTCCCCCCGACAACCGCGACTCGATCAACCTGATGGGCTACGTCTTCCCGATCAGGGGGCCGCACCGGTTCTCTATGGGGGCGGGGCGTTTCGGCGCGGCGCGCCGCGGCCATCGCCACCAGGGCCAGGACACGTTTGCCAGATGTGGCACGGCGCTGGTCGCCGCTCGTGGCGGCAAGGTGATCCACGCCGGATACCAGTCGCTCGCGGGCTATTACGTCGCGATCCACGGCGCCGACGCCGACTACATGTATGCGCATCTTCGCCAGCCCGCTCTGGTGGCAACCGGCGACACCGTTTACACCGGTCAGCAGATCGGCGAGGTCGGCGAGACTGGCGACGCGGTCGGGTGTCACCTCCACTTCGAGGAGTGGACCGCCCCGGGCTGGTACAGCGGTGGTCATCCGTACGACCCGCTGCCCGACCTGAAGCGTTGGGACTCCGCGACGCGCGCCTCAGCCCCCTGAGAGAAAACTGGCGGGGCGGCTTTCGCCGCCCCGCCCCTCTCCTCCTACGGCTCTCTCCCCAGGGCTCTTTCGACTATGCGCCGTGCGGGTGGGCGCCGTGCCGCCTGAGGTGCAGCCCGTCCATCAGCTTGGGGACGAACGACAGTGCGGCCACGCCGACCACGACATAGACGATGTCCGAAGCCGTGCCGCTGCCGAAGACCTCCCTGACCGCGTTCCAGTCGAAGAGCGCGTCGATCGCCCAGTTGAGGGCGACCAGCACCACGAGCAGAAGCGCGAGCGGCTCCAAACGCCTCATCATCTCCATTCCGTCCTGCCTTTCCCTGCGAAAGGTGCACCGACCAGCGGTTCCCTTCGCGTACTTGTAACAACTAGTACGAACTACTCCGCAACTTGCGGTGGGTTACGCCCCGCAGGGACGGGCGATTGGACGATTGAAGAGGCCTTCCAGCTGGTTCAGGCGACCGTGCGGTCGCGGCCGGCGACGTACCGCAGATAGGCCCAGAGGAGCAGCGCCGACGTGCCAACCGCGATCAGGAAGCTGCCGAAGTCGAACGTGTCGGTGTCGGCCACGTCCAGGATCTCCGTTGCCACGAAACCGCCGATCAGCGACCCCGCGATCCCGAGCGCGACGGTCCAGAGGAAGCCGATCGGCTGCCGCCCCGGAACGATCAGACGGCCAAGCAGGCCGACGACGAGGCCCCAGATGACCCACGAGACGATTCCCACGCTTACCCGTTGCCGGCCGGTCGGGGAGCTATTCCCACTCGATCGTGCTGGGCGGCTTCGATGAGATGTCGAGCGCCACCCGGTTGACGTGCGGAATCTCGTTGATGATGCGGCTCGAGACGGTCTCCAGCAGCTCGTAGGGCAGGCGCGCCCAGTCGGCGGTCATCGCGTCGTCTGAGGTCACAGCGCGGATCACGATCGGATACGCGTACGTGCGCTCGTCGCCCTGCACTCCGACCGAGCGTACGGCGGGCAGCACGCAGAACGATTGCCAGAGCTCGCGATAGAGGCCGGTGCGGCGGATCTCCTCCTGCAGGATCGCATCCGCGTCACGCACGATCTCGAGCCGCTCCTTCGTCACTTCCCCGCCGATCACGCGGATCGCGAGGCCCGGCCCGGGGAAGGGCTGCCGCCAGACGAATCGTTCCGGGAGCCCGAGCTCGATCCCCACCGCCCGGACCTCATCCTTGAACAGCTGGCGCAGCGGCTCGATCAGCACGAAATCGAAGCGATCTGGCAGACCGCCGACGTTGTGATGCGACTTGATCTTGGCGGCGCCGTTGCCAGTGCCCCCGCCCGACTCGATTACGTCCGAGTAGAGCGTGCCCTGCACCAGGAACTTCGCATGCGGCCCAGCCGAGCCGAGCTTCGCCGCCTCGTCCTCGAACACGCGAATGAACTCCTCGCCGATGATGCGCCGCTTCTGCTCGGGCTCGACGACCCCCTTCAGGCGCGTCAGGAAGCGCTCCGCCGCATCGACGTGCAGGAGCGGGACGTGGAAGTGGTCCCGGAAAGCGGACGTCACCTGGTCCGCCTCGTTCTTTCGCATCAGGCCATGGTCGACGAAGACACAGGTCAGACGGTCGCCCAGCGCGCGGTGAACGATCAAAGCGGCGACAGAGGAATCGACGCCTCCCGACAGCCCGCAGATCGCGCGACCCTCCCCGACCTGCTCGCGGATGGAGGCAACCTGCTCGTCGATGATCGACGCCGGCGACCAGTCGCCTTCGCATCCGCACACGTCGAAGAGGAAGCTCCTGAGGATGCTCGTGCCATGCTCCGTGTGGACGACCTCGGGATGGAACTGGATCCCGTAGAGATCGCGCTCGGGCGCCTCGAGCGCGGCGACCGGGGACGCCGGCGACGAGGCGAGCGCGACGAAGCCGGGCGGGGGCTCGAAGACGGTGTCCCGATGGCTCATCCAGCAGGTCTGCTCGTCGGGCAGTCCCGCCATCAAACGGCCGTGCTCGTGAACGCGGAGCTCGGTCCGGCCGAACTCCCCCACCTCAGCCTTCTCCACACGCCCGCCCAGGGAGCGGGCCATGGCCTGCATGCCGTAGCAGATGCCCAACACCGGCACGCCCAACTCGAACAGCTCCGTGCGCAATCTCGGCGCGCCTTCCGCGTACACGGATGCGGGGCCGCCAGACAGCACGACGCCTCGCGGCGGGCGACGCCGAAGCTCGTCCAGCGGCACGTCGTGCGGGAGAAGCTCGGAGAACACTCCACACTCCCTGATCCGGCGTGCGATCAGCTGGGAGTACTGACCGCCGAAGTCGAGCACCAGGACTTCCTCCGTGATCGTCCGCTCGGGCGGCGCGTCCACGGAAGGAGTCGCGGCGCTGCTACTCATCCAGCTCGTTTACCGCCGCAGCGACCTGGGCCTTGCCGTTCGAGCCCATTCCCACGTGCTGCTCGCGCTGGAGCTGCTTGCCCTCGCTCTGGAGCGCCGGCGCAACCATCACTTCGGCCCGGTGGAAGGACGGGATGTCCTCGTAACCGCACGTAGCCATCGAGGTCCGGAGCGCGCCAAAGAGGTTGAACGTGCCGTCGTTCTCCGAGGCGGGCCCCAGGAGGATCTCCTCCAGCGAGCCGTTTTGGACAGTCAAGACTCTGGCGCCGCGCGGCAGCGAGGAATGAAAAGTCGCCATCCCCCAGTGGTAGCCGCGCCCGGGCGCCTCGTAGGATCGCGCGAGGGGCGAGCCGATCATCACGGCGTCCGCGCCGCACGCGAAGGCCTTGGCGATGTCCCCACCGTTTCGCATTCCGCCGTCGGCGACGACGTTCACGTACTGGCCGGTCTCGAGCATGTGCTGGCTGCGGGCCGCCTGCACGTCGGCGATCGCGGTCGCCTGCGGAACGCCGATGCCCAGCACTCCGCGAGTGGTGCAAGCGGCGCCAGGGCCGACGCCGACGAGCACGCCGACGGCGCCCGTGCGCATGAGATGCAGGCCCGTCGAGTAGCTGGCGCACCCGCCCACGATGCAGGGCACCGGGAGCTCGGCGATGAACTCCTTGAGATTCAGCGGCTCGACCGACGCCGAGACGTGCTCTGCCGAGATCACTGTCCCTTGAATCACGAGCACGTCGAGCCCCGCCTCGAGCGCCTCCTCGTAATAGTCACGGACGCGCTGCGGGGTCAGCGACCCGGCGGCGACAACGCCCTCGGCCTTGATCTCGCCGACGCGCTGCGCCACGAGCTCGGGCTTGACGGGCTCCCTGTAGATCTCCTGCATCTCACGCGTAGCCTGGTGAGGAGGCAGCTTGGAGATGCGCTCAAGCTGCTCATCAGCATCTTCGTAGCGCGTCCAGAGCCCCTCCAGGTTCAGAACTGCGAGCCCTCCGAGCTTGCCGATGATGCCCGCCGTCTTGGGCGAGACCACGCCGTCCATCGCGGACGCGAGCAGAGGGAGCTCGAAGCGGTATGGACCGAGCATCCACGTGACGTCGATGTCGTCCGGATCCCGCGTGCGCCGCGACGGCACGATCGCGATGTCGTCGAACCCGTAGGCTCGTCGACCCTTCTTGCCCTTGCCGATCTCGAGTTCCATCACCCAATCCTAAAGATTCGACCCGATGGCAAGAGTCTGCGGGGCTGGCGATCTGGCTGGTAGCGGCGGCCCAACTGAGCTTCGATGTTACCAACGGGCCTCGCCCGCGCCGGTCGTTCGCCCAGTCCGCAAGCCGCAAAATAGGAACAACGAGCGGCTGCCGTAGGCAGACGCTCTGACATGCGAGCCGGCGAAGCCGGCTGTTTATTAGGAACAACGAGCGGCTGCCAGGATGTTGGATGCGGCAACCGTAGGTCGACGCTCATGCAGGCAGCCGGCGAAGCCGGCGATTGATCCCCTCTGACATGCGAGCCGGCGACAGCCGGTCAATTGTTTGGAAGGGATCTCCAGCTAGGCGCTGGTATCGACTGCAGCCGGCTCCTGGAGCTCGGTCACGTCGACTTCGTGCTGCAGCCGCTCGGCCGCGCGCGGGTCGAGCACACCCGCCCCAAGGTGCCTGGTCGACTCCGCGCCGCACGCGACCGCGAAGCCGAGGGCGTCGGCGTGGGAGCGCCCGGAATAGCGAGCGGAGAGATAGCCGGCCAGGAACGCGTCGCCGGCGCCGATCGCCGACACCGGCTCGAGCCTCTCCGTGCGGACCTCGTAGAGCCGCCGCTCGCGGTCCCGGCCGACGAGCGCGTAGCAACCCTCCTCGTGCGTGATGATCGCCTCGCGCGGGCCAAGCTCGCAGATCCCGTAGAGCCCGAAGATGTGATCCTCGCGGTCGCGGAACTCATGCCCCACGAGCTCTTCGGCCTCACGCTCGTTCGGCGAGACGAGGTCGGGGCCGGCACGCAGCGCGAGGTCCATCGGAGCGCCCTCGGTATCGATCACCGTTGCGACCCCAAGCCGCTTCAGCTCGCCGATCAGGTCCGCGTAGACGTTGTCGTCGACGCCGCGGGGATGACTTCCGGCGAAGATGCAGATGTCCGCGCCCTTCGCGAGGTAGATCAGTTTCTCGCAGAACAGCGACATCTCCACCTCACTCACCTCGGGCCCGGGCTCGTTGACCTCAGTCTGTACCCCCGAGGTCGGGTCGATCACGGCCGTCGAGGTCCGCGACTCCTGGTTGATTCGCACGAAGTCACAGAGGATCGCCTCCTGCGTGAGCTGCTCGATGATGCGCGTCCCGGTTGCGCCACCCGCCAAGCCGGTGGCGATCACGGGCTGGCCCAGTGCCTTTAGGGTGCGTGCGACGTTCACGCCCTTGCCGCCGGGCATCGTCCGCTGCTCGGACGAGCGGTGGCGGCGGCCGATCTGGAAATTGGGCACGGCGAGCGTCTTGTCGATCGCCGCGTTCAGGGTCACGGTGATGATCATCTGAGCGCTGCCTCTCCGAACTCTGCACCTGGGGAGCGGTCCCTCACCTTCTTATACAAGCACGCCCACGGGTTGACTGCTAGTCAAGTCGCGCCGCCTGCCTCCGCCGGCGGGCGGCGTTCGCGGCCGCGAGCCGCCGGCGCCGCCTCGCCGCAAATATCAGGATGAGCCCGGCGGCCACGAGGACAGTCACGGGCCGGACCACGAAGTGCGCGACCTTTCGCACAAGCCCTGCCTCCGGCACCGCCGCGGCCGTGACGAGCGGAACGGTGTCGCGCAGCCTGCCGTCCACGTAGACGGATGCCTCCCCGACACGGGAGCCGGCTGCGAGCGGGCCGTGAAGCTCCCCGGGAGCGCTCAGTTGAGTTCGAATCCGCTCGTCGGACCGAACGCTGAGAGCGGTGGTGCGGGCGGGCCGAAGCGCGACCTTGCGGTCGCCGAAGAAGGCGACCTTCGCCTCGCCGACGGGCCGGGCTTGCTGCAGCGGGGCGACACGGCTGTACTTCCGGAAGCCATAGTCGAGCAGAGCGAGCGTGTCGGAGTCTCGTGCGCTCTGCGTCGGCGTGCCCAGCACCACGCTCACCAGCTGAGCTCCCTTGCGGAGGCCCGCGCCGACCAGCACGTAGCCGGCCAGATTGGTATGTCCGGTCTTTACTCCGTCGACCCAGCGCACGTGCCTGACGAGGTCGTTCCGGTTGACGACGACTCGCGGGTGCGCGCCGGTGAGAAGTCGCGCCTGCGGCGTGTCGGCGGTCTTCGCCAGGAAGCGGTTTCGCAGCACCATCCGCGCGAGCGCCGCGAGGTCGCTCGCCGTTGAGTAGTTGCCGGCCTGGTCGAGGCCCACGGGGTTGGCGTAATGGGTGTGCGTCAAGTGGAGCTTCGCGGCCCGGTGGTTCATCAATTCAACGAAGTTGTGGACGGAACCTCCCGCTCCGCGCGCGAGCGTCGCCGCCGCGTCGTTTGCGCTTTCGAGCATCAGCGCGCGCAGCAGGTCCGCGACCGACATCCGCTCTCCGGGAACGAGCCCGATCAGCGACTCGGCTCCGCTCGCGTGGTATGCGACCGCTCGTAGCCTTCGTTTGAGGGAAAGGCGCTCGATCGAAAGCAGCGCCGTCATGAGCTTGGTGGTCGACGCGATCGGACGCCTCGTCGCGGCGGCGCGACGGTAGAGCACGTGGCCGTCCCGCGCATCGACGAGGATCGCCGAGTCCGCGCGCAGCTTCGGCGCGCCTCGGCCTCCCGTCGTGGCGCTCGCGACCCCGGCACCGGCGAGGAGAGCCGCGATGAGGAGGACGGTTAGGAACCTGGCGCGCAAGGATGCGGGTGGCTGTCCCCGGCGTCAGCGCGGCCCGGTTGTGCCGGACGCGCCGGTCGATCCGGATGCGCCGGTTGCCCCACTCGCACCTGCAGCCCGGAGGAGGATCCGCTGGCCGGTAACGAGACCCTGCGGGTCGACGGTCGGATTGAGCGCAAGGAGCGTGGAGATCGGGATGCCGGTCCTGTTGGCGACCGTGTAGAGGTTGTCGCCCACCTGAACGATGTAATAGCCGCGGCGCTGCGCCCTGCGAGCACGGCGAGCCGCTTTCTGGCGTGCGGTGAGCACTCGCTTGTGCGGCTGAGTCACGATCTGGCGATCGGCCTGCGACGACGACGGCGACGACGAGTCACCACCTCCGGCGAGCGAAGTGATGACGACGATCAGGAGGACGATCGCGAAGAGAACTATCGAGGCCGGGGCCAGCGCCCGTAACGAGCTTTGGCGAAATGCGCCCATGCCCGCGTTTGATGATAACGGCGCCGTCCCCCGGTTCCGGGCTCACCGGGACGGCGACGAAACCTCCCATGCGGAGGCGCGCAGGGCCTCCGCTGCCTCACGTGCAGGCTCGGCGGTCCCGGCCTCGAGCGCCGCACCGACGATCGAGCGCGATGCCGCGATCAGCGCGCCCCCGCGTCCGGGCGCGAACGCCGGCGCAAGCAGCTCCACGCTGCCCCCCTGCGCGCCCACGCCGGGCAACAGGAACACGGCGCGCGGCATCGCCGCACGCAAGCCGGCCAGCAGCTCGGGCTCGGTCGCGGCGACCACGGCGCCGATGTCCGACAGGCCGCACTGCCCGACGCCCTCCGCGCCGAGCTCGTCGACCAGGCGCGCCAGCCGCTCGTGCAGCGGCGCGACCCCCGGGGGAGCGTCGTCCTGAATCTCCGCCGCACCCTCGTTCGAGGTCCTGACCAGCACGAAGGCGCCAGCGCCGCGCAGCCGGACGGCCGCGACGAAAGGCTCTAGCGCGTCGCGTCCGAGCAGGGGGTTGAGGGTGACTGCGTCCGCCCCGAGCCCTGGTCCGTCCCCGGAAGGCGTCCGGGGGCTGCCCCCGGGGACCCTCCCCTAACCGGCCGCCCGTGCGGGGGCCCCCCCC
>JACXTT010008108.1_pt1 | contig 14633 bp, 11 predicted proteins | sample 9270951 | NCBI WGS metagenome assembly JACXTT01 (sample SAMN15532306, study PRJNA645909) | rock metagenome | isolation source: weathered quartz diorite | place: Puerto Rico | collected 2017-06-21
TACCTTTGCCATCCCAAAAAATGGATTAGTTCTTTAAGGTTTTGCCGAAGTAGCTCAGTTGGTAGAGCAACTGATTTGTAATCAGTAGGTCGCGGGTTCGAGTCCCATCTTCGGCTCAAATAAGTTAAGAAAACGACGAATGCAATAGCACGAAGTAAGAAAATGTATTATGTTCGCGCTCCATACAACAGGTTCGTAAAGTTTTTGGGCAGATGGCCGAGTGGTTAAAGGCGACAGACTGTAAATCTGTTCTCTCACGAGTACGTAGGTTCGAACCCTACTCTGCCCACGGTTCTTTGATGTGTTGAATGTTTTTCATTCAACATTTCTGATTTTTGCGGAAGTAGCTCAATTGGTAGAGCGATAGCCTTCCAAGCTATAGGTTGCGGGTTCGACCCTCGTCTTCCGCTCAAGGGCAAAAGCCGTTGTAGCTCAGTGGTAGAGCACTTCCTTGGTAGGGAAGAGGTCGTGAGTTCGATTCTCACTAACGGCTCGGATTTGTGAAAGAGGAAAAGTAGTTTAGTATAAATTTTTAAAATACAACTAAAATCGATAAAAATGTCTAAAGAGACCTTTAAGAGGGAAAAACCTCACGTAAACGTTGGTACAATTGGTCACGTTGACCATGGTAAGACCACTTTGACTGCTGCCATTACGGACATCTTATCTAAGAAAGGTCTGGCGCAGGCTAAGAAATATGATGAGATCGACGGCGCTCCTGAAGAAAAAGAGCGTGGTATCACCATCAACACTGCACACGTAGAATATCAAACTGCAAATCGTCACTATGCGCACGTTGACTGTCCTGGTCACGCTGACTATGTGAAGAATATGATTACCGGTGCTGCCCAGATGGACGGTGCTATCCTGGTAGTAGCTTCTACCGATGGTCCGATGCCCCAAACCAAAGAGCACATCCTGCTGGCCCGCCAGGTAGGTGTACCTCGTATTGTGGTATTCATGAACAAAGTTGACCTGGTAGACGATCCTGAACTGCTGGAACTCGTTGAAATGGAAATCCGCGAACTGCTGACTTCTTATGGTTTCGACGGTGACAATACCCCCATCATCAAAGGTTCCGCTACAGGCGCCCTGGCTGGTGAAGAAAAATGGGTTAAATGCATCGACGAACTGATGGATGCTGTAGATACTTATATCCCGCTGCCTCCCCGTCCGATCGATATGCCATTCCTGATGTCTGTAGAGGACGTGTTCTCTATCACAGGTCGTGGTACAGTTGCTACCGGCCGTATCGAGCGTGGTATCGTTAAAGTAGGTGAAGCTGTTGAGATCGTAGGTCTGCAAGAGTCTGCACAGACTTCAACTGTAACTGGTGTTGAAATGTTCAAAAAACTGTTGGATGAAGGTCAGGCTGGTGATAACGCAGGTCTGCTGCTCCGCGGTATTGAGAAAAAAGACATCCGTCGCGGTATGGTAATCTGTAAGCCCGGTTCTATCACTCCTCACACTGACTTCAAAGGTGAAGTATACGTACTGAGCAAAGAAGAAGGTGGACGTCACACTCCATTCTTCAACAAATACCGTCCCCAGTTCTATTTCCGTACAACAGACGTAACTGGTGAAGTTACCCTGCCTGAAGGAACAGAAATGGTGATGCCTGGCGATAACGTAGGTCTGAGTGTAAAACTGATCCAGCCCATCGCGATGGAAAAAGGTCTGAAATTCGCTATCCGCGAAGGTGGACGTACCGTAGGTGCCGGTCAGGTTACTGAAATCATCAAATAAGCTAAGCCCACCGGCTTTTAGCTTCATGGCAAATGGATTTTTATTGGTACATTTGCTAACATAATAAACTAAAAGCTGTCCCGCCGTAGGGCGGGATAGCTTTTAGCTTTCTACGGGCATAGTACAACGGTTAGTATAGAGGTCTCCAAAACCTTTGATCTGGGTTCGAATCCTAGTGCCCGTGCTGAATAATGGCTTATATGAATAAGATCACAACCTATTTTAAAGAGAGCTACCAGGAACTGATGGAGAAAGTGACCTGGCCTACCTGGTTGCAGTTGCAGCAGAGCACGGTGATTGTGCTGGTAGCTACCATCATCATTACCGCCATGGTATGGGCGATGGATTTTGCCAGCAACCAGGTGCTGAAACTGATTTATTCATTGTTTAAGTAAGAAAAGATGGAAGCATCTGTAAATACCACCCCTACAACAGCTACACCCCAGCAGGAGACCAAATGGTACGTACTGCGCGTGGTGAGCGGTAAGGAGCGGAAAGTAAAGGAATACCTGGATAAGGACATCATTCGCAGCGGATGGCAGGAGATCATCAAACAGATATTCCTTCCCATGGAAAAGGTATACAAAGTGCAGAACGGTAAAAAAGTAATGCGCGAAAAAAACTATTTCCCGGGTTATGTGATGATGGAAGTGCTGGATGGCAAGCTGAACGATGACATGGTACAACACATCAGCAACATCAGCAATGTAATGCATTTTCTCACCGACGGTAAAGGATCCAAAGGCAATATCATCTCCCTGCGCAAGAGTGAAGTGAACAAGATGCTGGGTAAGGTAGATGAAATGAACGACCAGGGCGTGATGCTCAGCGAGCCGTTCATCGTAGGAGAGACCATCAAGATCATCGAAGGACCTTTCAACGACTTCAACGGTGTGATCGAAGAAGTGAACGACGAGAAGAAGAAACTGAAAGTGACCGTGAAGATCTTCGGCCGATCTACCCCTGTAGAACTCAACTACATGCAGGTAGAGAAACTCAGTTAAGTAGCGGTTGCTTATATATTTGAAAGGTTGTCCGGCTGGACAGCCTTTTTTGTTATTGGAAATGCCCGGAACTGCGAACCAGTTGTTGCAGGCTGTTCCAGTCGGGAGCGGGGTTCTTGATCTCCCAGCTGCCTTCGGCCAATTCTGCTTCCAGGTCGCCGGCATCCCATCCTGCATAACCAATGAACAAGAGGAGATCGGAGGGGACCACGATGCCGGCGGATAAATACCGGAGGGCCTGGTCAAAATTGCCGCCCAGGCAGATGCCGTTTGCCACGGGCTGGCCGTTCGGAACCATATCGGGACGGCGGTGCAGGAAAAAAAGGTGTTCTTTGTCAACCGGTCCGCCTTCGTACAGGGTAAGTGCCGGGAGGTGCCGGTAGGCTTCCAGTTCATTGAACCACCTGGGAAATACCCGGTTGAGCACAAAGCCCAGGGCGCCCTTGTTGTTGTGTTCGGCAATGAAAACCAGGGTGTTGCTGAAATGAGGGTCCTTTAAAGATGGATTGCTGGCCAAAAGAGAACCACATAAACTTGTCATACGGCCAAATATATCATGAAAAATGCTTTGTTTTCTGATATTTTACTTACCTTTGCCGCCCCAAAAGTTCTTTTTTAAAGAATGATTGACTTTGGGAGTTCCGGTAGAAAGCCGGGACGCTATAACCAATTAAATCAAAGAAAATGGCAAAAGAAATCTCAGGCTTTGTGAAGCTGCAGGTGAAAGGCGGTCAAGCCAATCCCGCGCCTCCCGTAGGCCCCGCCCTTGGTTCGAAGGGTATCAACATTATGGAGTTCTGCAAGCAGTTCAATGCCAGAACCCAGGACAAAATGGGAAAAGTGGTTCCCGTTCTGATCACCGTTTATTCTGACAAGTCTTTCGACTTCGTTATCAAAACCGCTCCGGCCGCTGTTCAGTTGATGGAAGCCGCCAAAATCCAGAAAGGTTCTAAAGAAAGCAACCGCGACAAAGTAGGTAAAGTAACCTGGGCACAGGTAGAAGCCATTGCCAAGGATAAAATGTCCGACCTCAACGCATTTACTTTAAACAGCGCCATGAACATGGTAGCCGGTACTGCACGCAGTATGGGTATCACCGTTGATGGTAAAGCCCCCTGGGAAAACTAATTTATTCACCTTAAAACTTTTAGAAAATGGCACTTAGCAAAAAAAGAAAAGTAGCAGTTACTAAGGTGGATAAAAACAAAGCTTATTCCCTGAAGGAAGCTTCTACCCTGGTAAAAGAAATTAATTGTACAAAATTCGATAGTTCTGTTGACCTGCACATCCGTTTGGGTGTTGACCCCAAGAAAGCAGACCAGCAGGTACGTGGTACCGTATCATTGCCTCATGGTACCGGTAAAACCAAAAAAGTACTGGTACATTGCACGCCCGATAAAGAAGGGGCTGCAAAAGAAGCCGGTGCTGACTTTGTAGGACTGGATGAATTCATCGCCAAGATCGAAGGCGGATGGGTAGATGTAGATGTGATCATCGCTACCCCTTCTGTAATGCCTAAGATTGGTAAACTGGGTAAAGTACTGGGCCCCCGTAACCTGATGCCCAACCCCAAAACAGGTACTGTTACCAATGATGTAGCAGCAGCTGTGAACGAGGTGAAAGGTGGTAAGATTGCGTTCAAGGTAGACAAAGCGGGTATCGTACACGCTTCTATCGGCCGCGTATCATTTGCGCCTGAGAAAATTGCAGAGAACAGCGCTGAGCTGATCAATGCCATCATCAAACTGAAACCCTCTTCTGCCAAAGGTATCTACCTCAAAGGCGTAAGCATGGCCAGTTCGATGAGTCCGGGTATCGCATTGGACACCAAATCATTAATGAACTAATTCCTGGTGATCTTGTCCCGGTAAAACGGGATGGGAAATGACCCGGGTTTATAAAACAGATCAGTTATGAACAAAGACCAAAAAAACGAGGTGATTGAACTGCTGAAAGGCAAGTTCTCCCAATATAATAACTTCTACATCACCGATACCGAATCGCTGACTGTAGAGCAGGTATCTGCACTGCGTCGCACTTGCTTCGACAAGCAGGTGGAGATGAAAGTAGCCAAGAATACCCTGATCCGCAAAGCGCTGGAATCATTGGATGCTGAGAAATACGCAAGCGTTTATCCTGCATTGAACAATGTAACCGCCCTGATGTTCTCTGAGAACCCCAAGGAGCCCGCTTTGATCATCAGTTCTTTCCGCAAGGCGAGCAACGGTGAAAAACCGGTATTGAAAGCTGCATTCATCAACGGTGAAGTTTACACCGGCGACAACAACCTGAAAGCGCTGACCCAGATCAAGACGAAGAACGAACTGATCGGCGAAGTGATCGGATTGTTGCAATCTCCTGCCAAGCGTGTACTGGCTGCTTTATTGCACCACCACGAGAAGCAGGCGGAAACCGCAACTGCAGAATAATTTTGGATGTACTAACATTAAATAAAACAAATTTTTTTAAACCCTCCGCCGGAGTTCCAAAGACCTTGAAGGCGGAAAAAATTTAAACACATGGCAGACGTTAAAGCATTAGCCGAAACATTAGTAGGCTTGACAGTAAAAGAAGTTCAGGAATTAGCAGATGTGCTGAAAGCTGATTACGGTATCGAACCTGCTGCTGCAGCAGTAGTAGTAGCTGGTGGCGACGGCGGTGGAGCTGCTGCTGTTGAAGAGAAAACATCTTTCGATGTGATCCTCGTTAGCGGTGGTGCAAGCAAGCTGGGCGTTGTGAAGATCGTTAAAGAACTGACCGGCCTCGGACTGAAAGAAGCAAAAGACCTGGTTGACGGCGCTCCCAAGCCTGTAAAAGAAGGCGTTTCTAAAGCTGAAGCCGATGACCTGGCTGCTAAGCTGAAAGAAGCCGGCGCTGAAGTAGAGATCAAGTAATTCAGGCTGCTAAGCAAAAATACAGCCGCTCCTTAGGGGCGGCTTTTTTGTGCAATTGATATACTGGTGCCTTGAACCGCGAGATTTTACAAGAATCTCGCGGTTTTTACATAGTTTTGGTATTATGCTGGAATTGGCCCCTAAAGTTGATCTAAACGCTGATGGTATCATTGCATTAATGGTAAGTCAGGATATTGCCGGGAATTTACGCCCTATTATTAACGACTATCTTTATTGGGATAAGGTTAAATATAAGGCAAAGGGATGTGAGCCGGAGGAGCTATGGGCTTGTGTTAAACAGTATAGACGCATCCGTTCAACGAAACTTAATTTCAAAGAATACTATTTTTCGTTTACGATTACCGATACCATGCAGCGGTTGCTGCATGAATTTGATTTACATATCGGTGGTAACCTGGGTAGTAATATCGGCATTTCCGAAAAGGACAAGACGAAGTTTATGGTTAATTCCATTATGGAAGAGGCTATCAGCAGCAGTCAGATCGAAGGCGCTGTTACTACAAGGAAAAAGGCAAAGGAAATGATTCGACAGGAGAAGAAACCCCGTAATAAATCGGAGCAGATGATCCTGAACAATTTCCTTACAATGCGCCATATAGTCGATCATAAAGAAGAAAGACTTACTCCTGAGCGAATACTTCGGATTCATCGTCTTATGACAGCTGGTACTTTGAATGATAAAGCGGATGAAGGAACTTTCAGAAACAGCGATGATGTATATGTCGTAAACCATATTAATAGTGAAGTGGTGCATACCCCGCCTTCATATACGGAACTTGAAGGATTAATGAATGACTTATGCGTGTTTTTCAATCAGGATAGCGAGCCATTTATTCATCCCATTATTAAAGGCTGTATTATACATTTTATGATTGGGTGGTTACACCCGTTTGTAGATGGGAATGGCCGTACTGCCAGGGCATTATTTTATTGGTATATGCTTAAAAATGGCTATTGGTTAACTGAATTTCTATCTATTTCACGGATTATTCAGGATTCAAAAGCGCAATATGAAAAAGCCTACTTGTATTGCGAAAATGACGGGAATGATTTAGGCTATTTTATTCATTATCATTTAAAGACAATGGAGAAAGCCTATGCGGCATTAAAATCATATATCAATCGTAAGCAACGGGAAGTGTCACAGGCAGCGGCTTTTATGAAGATCCCAGGTGTAAATGACCGGATGGCTCAAATAATAAAGATTATATATGATGATGCCGACAGGGTTTTAACAACAAAAGAAATAGCAACCCTATTTAATGTTTCCGATTTTACAGCCAGGACAGATTTAAAATCCCTCGAGGCGGCAGGCTTTTTGGAAGCCATACAGGTTAACAAGCAAAAGAAAAATTATATTAAATCGAAATATTTTGAAAAGTTGACAGCAATATAGGGTAAGAACCACGAGATTCTTGCAGTATCTCGTGGTTCTTACATAAACGGTTAACCAAAACTGCCAATTTTACAAACCAGGGGATTTCTTTCCCACAAAGCGTTGTTTGGTCCAAAATTTGTTTTTTCGAATCTCGATTTATCATTACCTTTGCCATCCTTATTTTGGGGAAAATTAGCGGGTGGACATCTTTATCGTTGACGTTTGAATGGTGGATGCGCCGATTGTACGCTAAGAGAATTTCAGCTCTCCCAGAATTTTTTTTTTTCGTATAAAACCGGTTTTACACATATATGTCTACAACAACATTGAACAACAGGGTCGGCTTCGGAAAAACTAAACATTTGGCTGATGCTCCTGACCTGCTCGACATTCAGTTAGAATCATTCAGAGAATTTTTCCAGTTAGAAACAACGCCCGACAAACGTAATGTGGAAGGGCTGTTCCGTGTGTTTAAGGAAAACTTTCCTATTACCGACACACGTAACATTTTCGTACTGGAGTTCCTGGATTACTTCATCGATCCGCCACGTTATACTATTGATGAGTGTATGGAGCGCGGACTGACTTACGCTGTTCCCTTGAAAGCGAAACTGCGTTTAAGTTGTAATGATGAAGAGCACGTAGATTTCCAGACCATCGTTCAGGATGTGTTCCTGGGTAATATTCCCTACATGACTCCCCGTGGTACTTTCGTGATCAACGGTGCCGAGCGTGTAGTGGTATCGCAATTGCACCGTTCACCCGGTGTATTCTTCGGTCAGTCCGTTCACCCCAACGGAACCAAGATCTATTCTGCCCGCGTGATTCCTTTCAAAGGTGCGTGGATGGAATTCGCTACAGACATCAACAATGTGATGTACGCGTATATCGACCGTAAGAAAAAATTCCCCGTAACCACTTTGCTGCGTTCTATCGGTTTTGAAACCGATAAAGATATCCTGGAACTCTTCGGTATGGCCGATGAGGTAAAGGCTGACAAGAAAACGCTGTCACAGCATATCGGTAAAAAACTGGCTGCCCGCGTATTGAGAACATGGGTAGAAGATTTCGTTGATGAAGATACCGGTGAGGTAGTGAGCATTGAGCGTAACGAGATCGTGATGGAACGTGATACTGTACTCGACGAAGAAGGTATCAGCACCATCATTGAAATGGAAGTGAAGAGCGTCTTCATACAAAAAGAAGATGTGGGTGGTGATTACGCGATCATCTATAACACATTGAATAAAGATACTTCGAACAGCGAACTCGAAGCGGTGCAGCACATCTACCGCCAACTGCGTGGTGCTGATGCTCCGGATAACGAGACCGCTCGTGGTATCATCGATAAATTATTCTTCTCCGACAAGCGTTATGACCTGGGTGAAGTGGGCCGTTACAAGATTAACCGCAAACTGAACCTCGAGTATCCGCTGGAGAAAAAAGTACTCACCAAGCAGGATATCATTGAGATCATCAAATACCTGGTACGCCTGACCAACGCCAAGGCCGAGATCGATGATATCGATCACCTGAGCAACCGTCGCGTACGTACCGTAGGAGAGCAGCTCTACGCCCAGTTTGGTGTAGGTCTGGCCCGTATGGCCCGTACCATCCGTGAAAGGATGAACGTTCGCGATAACGAAGTGTTCACTCCGGTTGACCTGATCAATGCGAGAACGCTGTCTTCTGTGATCAACTCCTTCTTCGGAACCTCACAGTTGTCACAGTTCCTCGACCAAACCAATCCGCTGTCGGAGATCACGCACAAGCGTCGTATTTCTGCACTCGGACCAGGAGGTCTGAGCCGTGAGCGTGCAGGCTTTGAGGTGCGTGACGTACACTACTCACACTATGGACGTCTGTGTACCATTGAAACACCGGAAGGACCTAATATCGGTCTGATCTCTACACTGTGCGTACACGCTGCCATCAACGATATGGGCTTCATCGAAACCCCTTATCGCAAGGTAGACAATGGTAAAGTGAACATGAAAGAACTCACTTTCCTGAGCGCAGAAGAAGAAGATACCGCCAAGATCGCCCAGAGTAACTCTCCTTTGAATGAAAAAGGACAGTTCGTGGAAGACAAAGTGGTTTCCCGTCAGACTGGTGATTTCCCCGTATTAGACAAAGAAGAAGTAGAATATATGGACGTAGCGCCCAACCAAATCGTTGGTTTGAGTGCTTCGCTGATCCCCTTCCTTGAGCACGATGACGCCAACCGTGCGCTGATGGGATCGAACATGCAACGCCAGGCTGTACCGCTGATCCGCCCCGAGGCGCCGATCGTAGGTACCGGACTGGAAGGCAAAGCTGCCCGTGATGCACGTATCCAGATACACGCAGAAGGTAATGGTGTGGTTGAATTTGTAGACGCCAATGAAATTCATGTTCGTTACGACAGGAACGATATGGACCGCCTGATCAGCTTCAATGATGATCTGCAGGTATACAAACTCACCAAATTCATCAAAACCAACCAGGCTACCTGTATCAACCTGCGTCCGGCGGTGAGGAAAGGACAGAAAGTGAAGAAAGGAGATTTCTTAACTGAAGGATATGCAACCAAAGACGGTGAACTCGCACTGGGTCGTAACCTGCAAGTGGCATTCATGCCCTGGAAAGGTTACAACTTCGAGGATGCCATCGTGATCAGTGAGAAAGTAGTGCGTGAAGACCTGTTCACTTCTGTACACATTGAAGAATATGAACTGGAAGTTCGCGATACCAAACTGGGCGAAGAAGAATTGACTCCGGATATCCCGAACGTTTCAGAAGAAGCTACCAAAGACCTCGACGAGAACGGTATCATCCGTATCGGTGCTACCATCAAGGAAGGCGATATTCTCATTGGTAAGATCACTCCTAAAGGAGAATCTGATCCTACCCCTGAAGAGAAACTGCTGCGTGCCATCTTCGGCGACAAAGCAGGTGATGCCAAAGATGCTTCTCTGAAAGCACCTAACGGTACTGAAGGTGTGGTGATTGATAAAAAACTGTTCCAGCGTGCTAAGAAAGACAAGAATGGCAAGATCCGTGAGAAAGCACAACTGGAGAAAGTAGAAAAAGTACACCAGCAGAACGAAGAAAGCATCAAAGAACTGCTGCTCGATAAATTACAGACCCTGCTGAAAGACAAAGCTTCAACAGGCGTGAGCAACAACTTCGGCGAAATGCTTATTGGTAAAGGCGCTAAGTTCAACCAAAAGAACCTGGCTGCTATCGATTACCAGAACGTGAACCCGCTGGGTTGGACCGGTGACGCTAAAACCGACGATCAGATCAATACATTGCTCCACAACTACAGCATCCGTTTCAACGAAGAACTCGGACGTTATAAGCGTGAGAAATTCAACATCTCTATTGGTGATGAATTACCTGCAGGTGTACTGAAACTGGCTAAAGTTTACCTCGCTGTGAAGCGTAAGCTGAAAGTGGGAGATAAGATGGCGGGCCGTCACGGTAACAAAGGTATCGTTGCCAAGATCGTTCGTGCAGAAGATATGCCGTTCATGGAAGACGGTACACCGGTAGACATTGTACTGAACCCGCTGGGGGTACCTTCCCGTATGAACCTCGGTCAGATTTATGAAACCATCCTGGGATGGACAGGCAAGCGCCTGGGCGTGAAATTCGCTACACCGATCTTCGATGGTGCTTCTACCGACGAGATCGAAGAATATTGCAAGCAGGCAAGCATACCCAGGAACGGACATACTTACCTGTATGATGGAGAAACCGGCGAGCGTTTCCACCAGAAAGCCACTGTGGGTGTGATCTACATGATCAAACTGCACCACATGGTAGATGATAAGATGCACGCCCGTTCAATAGGACCATACAGCTTGATCACACAACAGCCGTTGGGTGGTAAGGCGCAGTTCGGTGGACAGCGTTTCGGTGAGATGGAGGTATGGGCACTGGAAGCTTATGGTGCATCCAACATCCTGCAGGAGTTGCTGACCCTGAAATCAGATGATATCATTGGAAGGGCCAAGACTTACGAAGCGATCGTGAAAGGTGAAAACATTCCACGTGCGGGTGTTCCTGAATCATTTAATGTATTGGTTCATGAACTGAGAGGTTTGGGTCTGGATCTGAAATTTGAATAATTTTTTTGAGATACGATGTGCATTTAACACACATCGTATCTCAACTATTTAATCGAATCTGCAGATCAATCAACTAACAAAAAATTTCAACAAGCTTAGATATGGCCATCAAAAAAGACAATCGCCCCAGATCAACTTTTTCACAGATCACGATCAGTCTGGCATCGCCCGACAGTATCCTGGAAAGAAGTTTTGGCGAAGTGCTGAAGCCTGAAACCATTAACTATCGTACCTATAAACCGGAGCGCGACGGTTTGTTCTGTGAAAGGATATTCGGACCCGTAAAGGATTACGAATGTGCCTGCGGAAAATATAAGCGTATCCGTTACAAAGGCATCGTGTGCGACCGCTGCGGTGTGGAAGTAACAGAAAAGAAAGTACGCCGTGAGCGCATGGGCCACATCAAACTGGTGGTGCCTGTGGTGCACATCTGGTACTTCAAGAGCCTGCCCAACAAGATCGGTTACCTGCTGGGTATGAGCTCCAAGAAATTAGAGACCATCATTTATTATGAGCGTTATGTAGTGATCCAGGGTGGTGTGAAAGAAAACCTGAACACTGGTGACCTGCTCACTGAAGAAGAATACCTGGATCTCCTGGACAATTTGCCCAAGGATAACCAGTACCTGCCCGATGAAGATCCGCAGAAATTCATTGCTAAAATGGGTGCAGAAGCGGTACATGCTTTATTGGAAAGGATCGACCTCGACGGTCTGAGTTTCTCACTCCGTAATGCAGCTGCTACTGAAACTTCACAGCAGCGTAAAGCAGATGCACTGAAGCGCCTGAGCGTAGTGGAATCTTTCCGCGACGCCAGCACACGCATCACCAATCGCCCCGAGTGGATGGTAATGCAATACATTCCCGTGATTCCTCCGGAACTGCGTCCGCTGGTTCCATTGGATGGCGGCCGTTTCGCCTCTTCAGACCTGAACGACCTTTACCGTCGTGTGATCATCCGTAACAACCGTTTGAAGCGTTTGTTGGAGATCAAAGCGCCTGAAGTGATCCTGCGTAACGAAAAACGTATGCTGCAGGAAGCGATCGATTCACTGTTCGACAACAGCCGTAAATCAAATGCGGTGAAAGCCGAAGGTGGTCGTGCACTGAAATCACTCTCTGATGTACTGAAAGGTAAGCAGGGACGTTTCCGTCAGAACCTGTTGGGTAAACGTGTTGACTACTCCGGTCGTTCTGTGATCGTGGTAGGTCCAGAAATGAAAATTCACGAATGCGGTCTGCCTAAAGATATGGCAGCCGAACTGTTCAAGCCATTCGTGATCCGTAAACTGATTGAAAGAGGTATCGTGAAAACGGTGAAGTCTGCCAAGAAACTGGTAGACCGCAAAGAAGCCGTGATCTGGGATATCCTCGAAAATATATTGAAAGGTCATCCTGTAATGCTGAACCGTGCTCCGACACTGCACCGTTTGTCCATCCAGGCTTTCCAACCCAAACTGGTAGAAGGTAAAGCGATCCAGCTGCACCCGCTGGTTACTTCTTCTTTCAACGCCGACTTCGACGGTGACCAGATGGCGGTGCACGTGCCTTTGAGCAATGCAGCCATCCTGGAAGCGCAGTTGCTGATGTTGTCATCACACAACATCCTCAACCCGCAGAACGGTACACCCATCACCCTGCCTTCACAGGACATGGTACTGGGACTGTACTATATCACCAAAGGCAAGAAGACCATGGGTGATGAAATCATCAGGGGTGAAGGCAAGGCTTTCTACAACATGGATGAAGTGATCATCGCTTATAACGAAGGCGCGATTGACCTGCATGCCCACATCAAAGTGAAGACCAATGTGCGTGTAAACGGACAACTGGTGAAAAAACTGATCGAAACCACTGTAGGTCGCGTACTGTTCAACCAACACGTACCGCATGAAGTAGGATTCGTAAACGCCCTGCTGACCAAGAAAAGTCTTCGTGAGATCATCGGTGACATCATCAAGATCACTGATGTGCCTAAAACAGCGAAATTCCTCGACGATATCAAGACCCTTGGTTTCCGTATGGCCTTCCGTGGTGGATTGTCGTTCAATGTGAACGACCTGATCGTACCCGACCAGCGTAATGAACTGCTGGATAACGCCAAGACTGAAGTGGAAGAAGTGTGGGAGAACTATAACATGGGTCTGATCACCAATAACGAGCGTTATAACCAGGTAATCGATATCTGGAGCCGTGTGGATACCCGTATCACTGAAACGCTGATCCGTGAAATGCAGAACGACAAACAGGGCTTCAACTCTGTTTACATGATGCTGGATTCCGGAGCGCGTGGTAGTAAGACACAGGTAAAACAGCTGGTGGGTATTCGTGGTCTGATGGCTAAGCCCCGTAAGAGCGGCAGCACAGGCAGCGAGGTAATTGAAAACCCCATCCTGTCGAACTTCAAGAGCGGACTGAACGTATTGGATTACTTCATCTCTACACACGGTGCGCGTAAAGGTTTGGCCGATACGGCCCTGAAAACAGCCGATGCGGGTTACCTGACCCGTCGTCTGGTAGACGTGTCACAGGATGTGGTGATTGGTGAAGAGGATTGCGGTACCCTGCGCGGAAACGCTACTACAGCGCTGAAAGACAATGAAGACATCATTGAACCGCTGGCAGACAGGATCGAAGGCCGTACCTCATTACACAATATCTATCATCCCGTTACCGATGAACTGATCATCGCTGCGGGCGAAGAAATATCTTCAGACACTGCAAAAGCGATTGAAGAAGCAGGCATTGAGACCGTAGAAATACGTTCTGTACTGACCTGCGAAAGCAAGCGCGGTGTGTGCGTAAAATGTTACGGACGTAACCTGGCAACAGGCTACCTGACACAACAGGGAGACGCCGTAGGTATCATCGCTGCACAGTCAATTGGTGAGCCTGGTACCCAGTTGACACTGCGTACCTTCCACGTGGGTGGTGTTGCGGGATCTGCTTCTGTTGAATCAAGCCTGAACGCCAAATTCGACGGTACCATCCAGTTCGATGGTCTGAGAACGGTAGATGCGCTGAACAACGAAGGTAATAAAGTGAAGATCGTTATCGGCCGTACCGGTGAGGTAAGGATCATGGACGTGAAGAACGACCGACTGATGATCACCAACAACGTTCCTTATGGTGCTACACTGGCTGTGAAAGACGGACAGCAGGTGAAGAAAGGAGACGTGATCTGTACATGGGATCCGTTCAACAACGTAATCGTAGCTGAGCAGAACGGTAAGATCAAATTCGAAAATGTACTCGATGGTATTACTTACCGCGATGAGGCCGATGAACAAACCGGTCACCGCGAGAAAGTGGTTATCGAAACCAAAGACAAGACCAAGATACCTACCGTTATCGTAGAAGGAAAAGAAAACAAACAATACAACCTGCCCGTTGGATCGCATATTGTGATTGAAGAAGGGGAAGAAGTGAAAGCTGGACAGGTATTGGTTAAGATACCACGTGTACTGGGTAAACT
>JACXTT010008109.1_pt1 | contig 14632 bp, 13 predicted proteins | sample 9270951 | NCBI WGS metagenome assembly JACXTT01 (sample SAMN15532306, study PRJNA645909) | rock metagenome | isolation source: weathered quartz diorite | place: Puerto Rico | collected 2017-06-21
ATCGCTGCTCTTAATAACACGTAAAATACGATATGACGCTTTTTTCAGCAAGGCCTCCAGTTGCTCCTGCCGGCTTATCCGTTCGATATTCTTTTCTGTGTAACAAGGCAATATTTCCAATAGAACAAGCGGCCTCTCCCGCATGATAACGTCAAAAAGACTCTGCAAAACCTCCAGTTCAGCTCCTTCCACATCAATCTTGATAATAGCCGGTTTTTGTATTTTTAACTCATGGCTGATATGCTCGAAGCGGTATACAGGCACAAATATTTTCCGGTAAACTTTATCAGGCCTGAAGTCTGCTATTACTGATGCGGAGCTGTCTGTGCCCCCCCCGGTATACAAATTGAGCTCCAGTATGGTATCACGGTCCATTAACCCCGCTGGTATCAACCGGCAGCCTCCAAACCCGTTTTCCTTCACAAGGGCGTCAGAATAGTATACACAATGGGGGTTGGGTTCAAACCCTACATATTCCATTTCACTGTTTAAACTACGCAGCTTTATAAGGGTTTGCCCCACATTCACTCCCACGTCAATAAATATACCTTGCTTCAATGGAAGTATTTTCTTCAGCAGATCACACATCCATAACTCAGACATATATAAATTATCATAGCCCACTCCATTTATCATTGGTATGGACATTTTCATTCCATTAACGTATATGGGAACATTTACACGAAGTTTTTTAAGAATGCCAATCTTGTATAATATTTTAGCTATATAAAGGTTCATGTAGTAGTTTATCAGGTCAGTAGTTCAAAGCAAAGTTTGACAGTAACTTCATGCCAAACCGGTGACTCTTTTCCGGGTGAAATTGCACTCCTATTATATTATCCTTTTCAATACCTGCCGTAAAATCATATCCATAATGAGCAGATATCAGTTCTTCGGAAGAATTATCCGGCGATACATGGTATGAGTGCGCAAAGTAAAAGCGGGAATCTTCCAGCCCTTCCAGGAGTTTTGAGGTTTTCCGTGGGTTTATTTCATGCCATCCCATATTAGGTATTTTTTGCATCTCCTCCATCCGTTCTGTTTTAAACCGTACCGTTTTTCCATTTATCCAACCCAGGCCAGGCAACACACCTTCTTCGCTGGACTGCATGAACATTTGTAATCCTACGCAAATACCCAATATCGGAACCTTTTCCTCCAATACTTTCTTTTCAATAATGGTACGCAGTCCTGACTGGTTTAATTTTTCCATGCAATTGTCGAAATGACCCATTCCCGGCAGCATAAGCCGGGTAGCATTCGAAATATCTTCTGATTTGCCGGAGATTTCAGCAGCAACGCCGGCTTTTTTTAGCATATTCTGAATGGAAGTAAGATTGCCAACACCATAATTTACTATAACATACATCTTACTTCAGTTTTGCCAATAATGTTACATGCCCGTCTCCCAGGCAGGAATACGCCTCAGCGCCGTACAGATCCTTTCCATCCCATAAAATGTCCGAATAATTCCAGGTCTCATTCTCAATGATCTCATAGCCGGCATCTTCCAGGTATTTCTTATAATTGTGGATCATCATAATACTGAAATAAGGTATGGCATCAGCCGGTAAATCATCAAAATCAAAATATTTCATATGCAGCCTGGACAGGCACATGTTTTCATACATCGAAATATATTTCACCCCCAGTTGTGCACAAGACTTATAAAACCGCTTTAAGGCTTCCGGGTAAATAAGCGTAGCTGTCCGGGCATGAAAAATCATCAACTCCGGATTCTTTCTTATCGTTTCTGCAAGAAATTGTCTCACTTCTGTTCTTTCCTCGTAAATAATATCGAGCATGTCCAATGCATGAAACGACAAATTATCGCCCTGGAAAGCGCTGTCATTTAAATTCTTAGTCGATTGTTCCCTGTCCACACCGATAAATTTGATTTCCGGATGCCGAACGGAAAGATTATAATCCGGAACCGCGCAAAAAACACCAAAATTCAGCACAGACTTAATATCAGGATACTTTTTCAAGTATTGTTCAATCCGGGTTTCTGTAATGTAACAGAGATCGCTCCATCCGTGCTGAAAACGGGTTTTATTAACAAAATGATAAAACAGGGTTTCCCAGTAATATTGCACGCTCTCTTCCGTATAAGCCTGGAAGCCCAATTTCTCCGTGGGCCTCACTATAATCTTACCAGCAAGCGCCTCTTCTATCTCCTTTTTAAAATTGTCGAGATTATGCGCCCCTTTTTGTATTTGCTCCAAAGCGTTTTTATCTATTTTCCCAAGTATTTCATTGGCAAGCTTTGTTTTTCCGGTCCGGAAATAAACATTTGCGAGGGGCAATAATATTAAAACATGGCCGGGGTAAAGCGCAGCGCCTTCCTGCAACAGCTGTATTAATTCTTCATTTGTGCCTGTATGCATCAGGCATCTGCCCATATATAAATAGGCCCGGGCGGAAGGCGACACCTTATTTAATTCAGCAAATATTTCAAATGCACTTTTTAAATCACTTTTCGCATAATAGGCAATACCCAAAAACTCCAGGTACATATCCTGGTGCTTCGAAAATATATTCCGAACCAACCTTGTTTCTAGAATTGACGCACTTGCTTCATCTCTTAAAATCATAGCCTTTACCTGGCTGCGAAACTCAGCTTGCTCTTCTACACTTGCCTTCTCATAAAGTTCAATAAGATTTCGCCACCCCTTAATTGTCATAGCTGAGATCGGGTTGGCGGGGATTACCTCGTTTCCTATCCGGCTGTTATTGGTGGGAAGTATTTTAAACTCTTTTGTAAAAACTTGGGTGTCTTTCACAGACTGTTTCATTCTTAGCACCTTTTCCAATTGTCGCTCCGTTAAAGACTTTTTGATTATTTGATTTAACATGATTATTTGTTTCGCGATTAAGAATTATTTTGTTACAAATACTTAGGGCAACTATTATTTTAACCTGGCTTAAGGCCTCATTTCAAGTCGTTATGCCTCTATCGCCATGAATCGTTTTCTTACCAGCCAGCTGTATGCAATATAAGACAGGATGAGTGCAAGCGATAACACGGCTTTTATCACTATGTGCACATCTTTAAGGGAGTATGCGAGAACGGTCGACACTACAATTAAGAACATTACCGATACGGGGTAATATTTCATTGCCTCCACTTTCCTGAATGCCTTTAAGAAAAAACCGGCAAATCCCATATATAATAAAGCAAAAAAAGTAGTAGTTGCGGCAGCCATTATCCCAAAAAAAGGTATAAAAATAATATTAAGCAGCAAATTCAGTATCCCGGCAGTAAAGGATATTTTCCAAAGCTGCGAGGTATTTTCACTGTACTGTAATCTGGTTATAGCCGTCCAGTAATAAGGCCTGTAAGCATACCCCATCAGGATAATGATGGCAACCGGGTATACCCCTTTAAGTTCAGGGTTGCTAATCAGCAAGTCAAATATTTCTTTGCACCATAAAGACAAAAGGAACCCCCCGATTATAAAAAAAAACTGCAGCCAATGGGTTAAAAAATGCACCTGTTCGTCCTTTTCTTTGCTCCTCTTTGAAAACAGTTTCGTGTAAATCGGGCCGATGGCCATGCCAATTGCACCGCCAAAAAAATCAAAGTAATTGCCAAATGTGTAAGCCAGGTTATATTTACCAATTTCCGCCACCGGCAGGTGAATTCTATCCATCACCAACCTGTCTGATGAATTAAGAAGGTAAGAGGAGTAAGTATGGGGCACTATAGGCAGGGATATTTTCAGGTTTGCTTTAAGAAATATTTTCCTGTATGCAATGAGTGGTTTTATATTATACTTGAAAAAAACAGGATATAGAAAAAAGCTAAACTGGAGTAAAGAAGACAAAAAAGTAGAAATAAACCAGCCCATATATCCCAGCTTCAGAACAGCTATCGTATATAAATTAAGCGCAATCGCTACAACACCTACAATAGCAGAAGTAACCGAAATAAACAATGGTTTTTGCGCCACCTGGTAATATCTCGAACCTATTATAACCGTTGAATTAAAGAACATAGACGGTATGCACACAAACGCTATGATCTCAAACATGTTACCTCTGGCCGATACAGGCATTACAAAATACAACAGAACGGCGAGGAAAAATCCATAAATCACCGACCAGACAATAAGGTAAAAATGTAGTTGGCGCCAGACGATTGTCCATTTCCGGGGATAATTATAAAAAGAATTGACCAGTACAACTGAAAAACCAAGATCACTGATTGCGGTTAAAATACCAACATAGGAGGTTATTACTCCATAAATACCATAATCTGTACTGGTAAGGTAGCGCGTAATAACCGGCAAAACAAATAATCCGGCGAACTTAGGGATTTGCGGCCCTAAAGCATAAATCAGCGAATGAGAAAATAATTTTTTAAGAAACAATTGGCAGTCGCTTTTTTCGTATAAATTTTGCCGGAACACCTCCTACAATGGTAAACGGTTCAACATCATGCGTTACCATTGAATTTGCCCCGATAACTGAGTTATCACCAATTCTGACTCCCGGCGAAATGAATACATTAGCTCCTATCCATACATAGTTACCTATTATAATGTCGCCCATTTTATCTTTAACAGGTTTAATAGAAAAATCCTGGTCAGCATCGCTGCTGTGCGTGTACATTCGTACATTGTAACTGATACTACACCCATCACCAATTACTACTTCGCAGTCCTTATAGGAAAGGAGTGTTGAATAAGAACCTATATAAGAATCCTTACCACATCTTATTTTGCCTTCACCGGCCAGGATAATATCCACTCCGTTAAACCGAAATGTTTCATGCAAATCATATATCTTCCTGAAACCTTCATAAATATTATCCTGGTGTAATGAAGCACCCAGCCTGTATAATTTCAGAATTATTCTATTGATAAATCTCCGTAACATGCATTTATGATTTCCTGCTGAGGCTATTTGAAAGAAAAGCCCTGAAATTTTCAATACTCCCGGCAGACCAGAAAAAATCCCTGGAAACAGCGGACCTGGTTTCATTACCCTCCTTTCGGATTAAATTTACCAGCTCTTCTGCATTACCAAATCGAAGTCCAAGTTCGGCTGGTAAAAATTCGTCTGAAAAATCATTCCTGTAAACGACAGGCATTTTGTCAAAATATACTGCCTCAAAAAGAACAGTTGAATACAAACCTATTACATAATCCGTACCGGCTACCAGGTCATATATATCCCCTGCATGGGAAAAACTGACATTTTTAAACTCTTTAAACATCTCGTACCTGCCGGTATTCACCGATTCGGAAGGATGTAGCCGGATAGTAAGCTCAACCGGCTTGTCCATCATTTTAAGCGCCTTATACAAAATTGGTATAATAGGATTGGTGAGATGCCGCTGCGAAATAAATAACAACCTGGTGCTGTTACTTTTACTGTTAAAAGCTCCCGACTGAAGTTTCTTTAACTCAAGATAATGATTGCCTATGCTGATATTCCGGGAGGTTGACCGTATATACCGGGTAAAATACGGGCCAAAAGTAAGTACATAGTCTGTTTTATACTTACTAAAGTCTTTATGACTTATCAGCCGGTCACCATATTGAAAAGCCACGTCAAAAACACCATGTTGAATTTCGGCTGTTACTAGTTGCATTTCTTTGGCCACCTTGATAATAACTGCCGTCAGCCAGTTTCCATAATTTCCATCTTCAATAATCATCAGACCCGGTCGCACTCTTTGAACAAATCTCCTTACATTTTCTTCATATCCCTTTATATAACTATTGCATAATAAAATAGCGTCTTTGAAGCCAAGAATATCTTTATCGGATAATATATTACCTGTAATTGTTCTTAAATGATTCAAAAAACTATCCAGTTCCGGCAAATGAGCAGGCCCCCGTTTTCTAACTGATACTTTTTGCCTGATTAGCTCCTTCAGCGACAAAAAATCGGCAAAGCAATGATTTCCGCAATATTTTTTATGGAAGGCTTTATTATGAGAATAAAAAACATGCAATGTATGGATTTCAGGAATATCATCCAGGAACCCCGACATCCTGCTCCGGTAGCAACTTCCCGATAAATAACTGCCTGCAGTAGTGCAAATATTCAATACATCAAATCGCTGCTTTACCTTCAGCGGGCTTTTCCGGTAAGCATTCCATACATACCGGGCAAATGAAATCCTGCCTTGAATTTTTTGGAGCAGGCCCTTTTCAGCATTGCCCGCAGGTGCAGGTTCCGGGACTGCCTTGGCCAGGAGGAAATAGTAAAAATCATGCCTGAAAATCAGCCAAATACTAAGGCCATTGCTTAAGGAATAATCCGGTATCCCCGGCTCGTTATCCACCTTCCATATCAGCTCTCTGATTTCAGCGGGGCTCATACGCTATTGCTCTGCCGTCTCCATTAATCATTAACACCGTCATTATTGACCGTATGGCGCAATTTCCATTCACCATTCAATTTTACCCATAAATGCGGAGAACGGAACCTGTCGCACAGATCATGAAAATGCTGAGGCTCCATTTCAATATATTCCATGATATCGTTAAAATATTTATCGGGAAATTCCCCGTCAAACTTCTTTACAAGCGCCTGCCCTTCCTCCCGGGTAATATGATGATTCCTGATTTCCTGTGAAGCATCGTAGGTCGCACGGCCTATCCCGAATTTCATGAATGTAGTATAATAATGCAAATCATCAATCTTATCATCGATACTGTTGTATTTACTATAAGTGCCCTGGGTACGGAAAGGCCTTGCCTTGAAGCCGGTATTTTCCACGGCATAATAATAAACTTCCTGCGGAGTCCACCTCAGGTAATAACCTAAATAGTGTACCTGGATATTGGCCTTTTCCAGTTCTTCAGCAGGTGCCGGCAGGAAAGCCAGCAAATCGGAAATCCCGACATTATATTTTTCCCGCAGGTCTTTTACAGAAACACCCCCCAGGTACAACTCATCTATATTTTTAAAGGTGTGAAAAGACTTGTCCCGGAGCGAGGATGAATTATCAGCTATAGGGTTGCCGTATTCTGCTTCATTTTCACCGTAAAAAACCAGTGGTATGCCAAATTTGGCGGCCAGCTTGGGGCCCAGGTTCTTTTGCCCGAGGATAAACGTCTGGAACGGGTGCAATAAATTTTCGATAGCCAGCTTTGTCAGCAGCTTCATTACTTTCCCATTCCGCCGGAAGGATACGTTGTCGAACCCGCCGATATCTATCCAGTTTTTCCAGTTTTGGTACCCGTAATCGGTGTAAAGAATCGGGGGCCATGTAACCGTTAACGGGTTCATGCCATACTTATATTTCAGCACATGCGCCTGGTACGCACTGTCTTTACCCCCGCTGCCCGGCACAAGACAATCGTAAGAGCCATCTTTACTCCGGTATTTATCCAGCAGTTGAAACAATTCTTTTTCACGCTTCTCCCAATCGATTTTTTCCTTTTGCTCATTGGCACGACAGGCATCACAAATGCCCTCTTCGTCAAATGCCATGGTCCTTTTTTTCGTCTCTATTGTATGTTTAAATTCCACTTCGGATACCGGTCGCTGATTCGACATCACACAACGCCTGCAAAATTTCACATCGTGTGGCAGCCCGTATTTCGCTTCTAACTGTTCGGTCATTACTTAATTATATTTATTTTTTCTAACCAGTTTTTATAGATCTCAACCCCATGCAACCCGCTTTTTTCAGGATGAAACTGGCAGGCGAAAACATTGTCCTTAATAATAGAAGAACAATAGCGGTATCCGCCATATTCAGTTGTTGACAATACATATTGCGTGGACTGGGGTTGAACAAAATAGGAATGAACAAAATACATATAGTCGCCTTCCTTACAGGTCAGCAGCGGGGTTTGCTGCCATGAATTGGCGGGCGTTTCATATATTTTATTCCATTCAATCTGCGGCACCTTTAATACGCCCCCTTCGGTGCTCTTTGTCGCAAATTTCCGGATTGTCCCCTCTATCAGGTTTAATCCTTTATTATTTCCAAATTCTTCACTTTCAGTAAACAATAATTGCAGGCCCAGGCAAACCCCCATAAATGGTTTGCCTGCCGCTATAAAATCCTTTATCGGTTCAATGAGATCAAGGTTTTGAAGATTACTCATAGCATCGCCAAATGCACCTACGCCCGGAAGAATTGCATAGTCAGCCGCCAGTATTTCCTGTTTGCTGGTAGTAATAACTGCATCCGCTCCTAAATGCAGGCATGCCTGCCGTACACTAAAAAGATTCCCCAGCTGATAATCGATAATAGCTACTTTATTTTTATTACTCATATCCATTATTTACATGCGGCAAAGAATATTGTTTCTGCGCAGCTGCTCCTTAACAGCAAGCAGGCTGCAGGGCTCTATCTGGCTGGAGGAGGTACGACCGCTTTTCAGAAATGAAACGTTTCCCTCTGTACGACCTTCCATATTGCTTTGCATCCGCATAATGAAATCATAGTGAATCATTGAAGCTACTGCAATAGCGTCTGCTTTTCCTTCTTTAATGACCTCCGAAAAATGCTCCGCTTTCCCGGGCCCTCCGTGCGCAATTACAGGTATGCCCACTGACGTTGCCACCATCCTGGTCAGTTCGGTATCATAGCCCTTACCGGTACCTTCCCGGTCTACAGAGGTCAATACTATTTCACCGGCACCCAGGGCCTCCACCTGTTTTGCCCAGCTCAGCACCTCCAGCCCGGTATGCTCGCGACCATTGTCAACAAAGGTAAAGTACCGTCCGTCCGGCTGGCGGATACATTCAATCGCCACCACAATGGTAGACGAGCCGAATTTATTAGCTGCCTCATGGATAAACGCTGTGTTGCGCACAGCCGCTGTATTAATGGCTACTTTGTCGGCGCCGGCGCGCAGCACATTCCTGATATCGTCAATGGTTCTTATGCCACCTGCTACTGTTAACGGGATAAAGCTTTGCCGCGCAGTTTTGGAAATGATATCATGCAGGCTGTTACGTTCATAAAGACTGGCCACCACGTCCTGGTAAAACAGTTCGTCAGCGCCATTATCATAATAATATTTGGCAAAGTCTTCGGGCTTACCCAGTACCCGAAGCCCCTCCAGGTGAATACCTTTTACCAGGTTGGGGCCTTTAATATCCATTCTTGCTATAACGCGTATATTTCCCATGTTCCGGGTATTTACTGGTATTTGTTTACTAAATATTCTGCATAATTCCAGTCCTCTAATGTATCCAGGTCTATGCTGTATCTCTCCCCCATTACATATTTTCTGATGGCCGAAAAATCGCGAAAAGAGCTTTTTGACCGGAGCGATCTGCAATTGATAATATAGAGGGAGCCGTTGTATTCATATACTTCCGGCATATCCTGCCGGCGGGTAAATTGTCCCTTACCCTTTGACAACCCGAGGTAGCCTTCCTTATTTTCCTCAAATAAATTATAATAAGGGTTGGCGGCGGATATTTTTACGCTTACCACCATATCCAACGTATCATTATACAGCGCCAATGCTTCCTCAAGATGTTTTTTTTCCCGCAACGGGGAGGTAGGTTGCAATAATACCACTGCGTCGTACTCTTTTCCCAACTGGCTAAAAAAAGATAAGGCGTGCTGCAACACTTCATAAGATCCTGCTGTATCCGTGGCAAGTGCTGCCGGCCGCAAAAAAGGAACTTTTAACTGCAACGCCGCCGCGCTTTCAGCTATTGCTTCACTGTCGGTACTTACACAGATATTATCATCGCTGGTAAATAACCGGGCATATTCAATGCTGTAATGAATAAGCGGTTTGTTACCCAGGGGTTTAATGTTCTTTCCCGGCACTCCCTTCGATCCTCCCCTGGCAGGAATAACGAACAGCAACTTCTTCATTACCAGTTAATATGTTTAATATCGTCCTGCGCCTTCTGGTAATCGCTCATCCGGCCAATATCCAGCCAATATCCCAGTATGGGGAAATGAATCAATTTTTTACCATCAGCAATCACCTGCTCCATCAGGTCAGTTGCATTGTAAAAACCACCCTTCGGTAAACAACCCAGCAGCGAATTTTTAAACAGGTAAATACCTGCATTCGCAAAATAGGTGTACCGGGGTTTTTCCCGCAGCGAAGCCACGGTATTATCCTGCAACTCCAGGATGGCATACGGCAAATCAACGTGGTGGGGAATAGTGGCTACCGCCATATCTGCGCCGGAAACAACAAATTCATTGTACAAATCGCCGAAATCAATATTGGTAAGCAAATCCGAGTTCATCAATAAAATTACATCGTGAACAAAAGACTCTGCTAATGACAAAGATCCTATTGTGCCCAGGGGAGAGTCTTCCTTTATGTATTTTATATTAACTGATTTTTTACTGCCATCGGCGAAGTATTCTACAATCTTATCTCCAAGATAGTTTATACTTATGTGAATATGCTGAACGCCAAAACGGATTAGCCGGTCAATATTATATTCGATAATAGGTTTATCACCTACTTTCAGCAAAGGCTTTGGCAGTTCTTTGGTAAGCGGTAATAAACGCTCTCCTTTCCCTCCCGCCATAATTACCGCATCAACAGGAATTATTTCTTTAAAATCATTTAAATTAAGTACATCAATAATACACTGCTGTTCATCCACAACAGGAATGCTGAGAATTCCTTCTGCCCTGTATTTTCGTACCGCGTTGTTATCAATATTATTCTTGTAAATTCTCCTGCAATTTACATTCATAATAGAAGTTATACTGTCACCCACGCCCATATTTCCCAGTAACCCCCTTCGTATATCGCCATCAGTTATGGATCCCAGCAACTTTTGGCTATCATCCGTTATAAATAACACGCTGGATGCTATGCCAATTTCATTAAGCCTGGCCAGGGCCTGCTTAATTGTACTGCTATCGGGTAAAATATTTCTTTTCCAGTTTTTCATACTCGGGGCAAATCGTAAAATGTCTTTTTAATACTGGCGGGCACACCGGCCTTCTTGATCCCATTTATAATCCTGCCCGCGGTATCGCCATCACCGTAAGGGTGCGTTGTATTCTTACATTGGGCTGCAAACAGCGGCGAAAACGCCTTTTGCATGCCTGCAATGATACTCTCCGAGCGGGTACCTGTATCAATTACAGAGCCGGCTTTTAGCCTGCCGCTTTGCCTGTCGCCAATGTTAATGATAGGTATTTTAAAAAACGGTGCTTCAATTATACCGCTGGATGAATTGCCTACTACCGCCTTTACATGTTTCAATGCAGAGAGATAGCGTAATTGGCCCAGGCTGGTAAAGGCTTTTGCCCGCCCGGGGTTGCGCTCTACGTATTCGTGTATAAGTTTTGTAATAACCCTTCCGTTAGCATCTGCATTGGGAAGTGTGAATATAACAGGGTAAGCGGGAAAAGCATCCAGCGCTTTCAGCAGTTCTTTCATCTGTTCCGATGCACTGTTTTTTTCAAGCGTAACAGGATGGTAAGTTACCAGTAAGGTATCTTTTGTAACCGAAAATTCCAGTTCCTTTGAAAGCTGGCCGATGGTCAACAGCTTCATGTGCTTCGCATTATCCAGCCCTATTGCTCCCGTTGTAAATACCCGTTTAGGATCTTCACCCAGTTGTATTACACGTTGCCGGTAAGGCTCCGCCGAAGTAAAGTGAAGCCAGGCCATCTTGGTAATGGCATGTCGCAGGGCATCGTCGGTAGCCCCTTCTGTCAATTCTCCGCCATGCAGGTGTGCCACCGGTATTTTGGCCAGGTGCGCCGCAGTAGCTGCTGCAAACGTTTCAAACCGATCTCCCAGTAAAATAACCCAATGTGGTTCCAGGCGCTGCAATGACGCTGCAAACCCGATTAACCCCAGGCCGGTTGATTTGGTAATGGCTGAATCCGTATCAGCCGACAGGAGTATTTCCACCTTCTCGTCAATAATAAAACCATCCGCCTCTATTTGCCGGTAGGTGAGGCCAAACTCGGGCGAGAGGTGCATGCCGGTTGCCACAAGCTGCAATTGCACCGCTTTATCTTTTTTTAACTTCACCAGCAATGGATAAAGCAACCCGTATTCAGCCCTTGAGCCGGTTATAACGCATATTTTCAGTTGCTTCACGCTCATAATTCAATCAGATCGTCGGCCAGGAAATTTCGTTTTGCCGTTTTACCCATCACTTCATCCCATTTCATCGGGCTTATACCGTTGCCGGGCCTTTTTACAGTAAGGTTAGTCACTGTAAAAATATCTCCTGCGGCAATATCCGTAGCGGCTACTATGCTTTTCCGGGCTATAACCTTGTTCTTTATTTCTGAAGGCGATGGCTTTTTTTCAGCGCTGCCCATTGCCAGTTCTATATTACGGATGCTTTTTATCATTTGCTGCAGTTCTCCGGGCTCCAGCGAAGCTTTATGATCCGGGCCTTCCATATTTCTATCGAGAGTAAAATGCTTTTCAATAATTGTAGCGCCAAGGGCTACGGCCGCCACCGGCACTTCTATGCCGGGGGTATGATCGGAATAACCTGTTTTAACGCCCAATTGCCGGCCTATGGTAAGCATGGCATTCAGGTTTACTTCAGCAAATGGAGTGGGGTATTCCGTGGTACAATGTAACACAGTGAGATGCTCTTTTGAACAGCCTGCTGCAAACAACGCTATCATAGAAAGCTCCAGCTCAGCCATATCTGTCATACCGGTGGAAAGAATGAGATCGGGAAAACAGGCGGCCATTTTACGCAGGTAGGGCAGATTGGTGATTTCACCCGAAGGGATTTTGCCAAGCGTAATGCCAAGGGTTGTGAGTAAATCAATACTATCCAAATCAAATGCAGTAGATAAAAAACGGGTGTTGCATTGCCGGCAATAATCAACCAGCGCAACATGATCTGCTTCGCTAAGTTCCAACTGCTTCAGCATTTCCAGCTGTGTTTGTCCCGCTTCGGTTGTACGCTTCTGGTATTCTGCCTTACCTGCTGCTTTGCTGGCCAGCTTTTCGGCCCGGAAAGTCTGGAATTTAACATAATCCGCACCGGCAACTGCGGCAACTTCTACCAGTTGCTTTGCCAGCGCCAGGCTGCCGTTGTGGTTTACACCTGCCTCCGCTATTATAATCGTCTTACTCATTTTGCCTGATAACCTTTGCGGGTACACCACCCACCACTTCGCGATCCCCTACGTTCTTTAATACCAGGCTGGCCGCCCCTACAATAGAATAAGCGCCTATGACAACACCTTGCTGCAAGGTGGCATTACTACCTATAAAACCTCCTTCCTTTACCTGTACGCTGCCGTTTAATACGGCAGCTGTAGAAATATGACAATGATCTTCTATCATTACATCATGATCAATCAATGCCTGGTTGTTTACAATACAGTTATTTCCCACCACTACACCGGCATTTACTACAGCCCGGTGAAATACCAGGGTACCGCTTCCGATTTTCGCAAATGTTGAAATATATGCCGAGGGAGAAAATATGGAAGGCATTTCTGCCCCTACCTCGCTTAAGCGATTGTATATTTTAATGCGTGTGGCCGGCGATTTTATCTGCCCCACCGTTACCGCAAAAACATCGCATTTCTTTTTTAGGCTGTCGAGGTCATCATCTGTACCGATAACGGGAAAGCCCAGCACTGTTTTGCCCATATTTTCCTTTACATCGGCAATACCGGCTATTGTATACAATTGCGTGGCTAGTATCAGGTCAATGCAGGATTTGCAATGGCCGCCGCCGCCTATTAAAATAACTGAACGTAGTTTCATACAGGAAGTCGTACGCTGCTGGGCAGATTTACAATACGGTCTTCCAGCCATTGCGCATTGTCCAGGTTGCCGGCAAAGCAGTCTTTGTACATCGCCATCTTCGTCATCAGCGTCCAGGCGGGCCGGCACATTACCCCTTGCTCATTACTGTATTTTAAGAAAGCATCCCGTTCTTCACGGTTTTCAAGCAGGATAGTGCAGAGCCAATAATTGGCCTTTGCCCCGTCAATTTCCGTTACGGTACAAATCCCCTTCGCCTTAAAGTAGTCCGTATATATTGCCGCCAGTTCTCTTTTATTAGCGATATATTTATCCAGTTGCTCCAGTTGTGCACATGCCAGGGCTGCATTCAGGTTGGGCATACGGTAATTATAGCCAACTGCATCATGTATAAACTCCCAGCCATGGGCTATTTTGGCGGTAGTGGTAAGGTGTTTGGCCTTCTTTCCCAAAGCTTCATCATTGGTAATGATTGCTCCTCCTGCCCCGGAGGTAACCGTTTTATTACCATTAAAGCTAAAGGTGCCCAGTAAACCATACGTACCGGTATGTTGATTTTTATAGTAGGCCCCCATCGATTCGGTTGAATCTTCCACCACAGGGATCCCATATTCATTACACACAGCCACTACCTCGTCAATACGCAAGGGCAAACCAAACGTATGCATGGGCACACAGGCGGCTATGCGTTTGCCGGTTATTTTATTATAGCATTGACCGTTCTTTATTATTGCGGCCTGGTCCAGGTGTGTTCTCAGCTTTTCGGGGCTCAGGCCCATCGTATCCCTGTCTACATCTGTAAAATGCGGTACCGCATTGGCATGTACAATGGCATTGGCGGTAGCCACAAAAGTGAGAGGCTGTGTAATTACCTCGTCACCCGCTTCTACACCTGCCAGCAGCAACGCCATATGGAGTGCCGCGGTTCCGTTTACCACTGCTACAGCATAAGCGGTACC
>JACXTT010008110.1_pt1 | contig 14632 bp, 9 predicted proteins | sample 9270951 | NCBI WGS metagenome assembly JACXTT01 (sample SAMN15532306, study PRJNA645909) | rock metagenome | isolation source: weathered quartz diorite | place: Puerto Rico | collected 2017-06-21
TGTTGAGACGCGCAGGACCGTCAGCGCAAACTGAGCCACAAACTTTGCAAGTCGCGGACCTGGAGTTGAATACTTCTGATCATACAGCAACCCGGGGCGGGCCGGTGATTCGTCTCACCGCCAAAGAGTACGCTTTTCTCCGCCTGCTCATGCAGCATGCGGGAGAAGTGCTTGATCGGAAAACGATCGCAGAACATGTATGGGATGGTTCGCTCGAGCCATTCTCCAACGTAGTCGATGTTTACATGAACCGTTTGCGAAAGAAGATCGATCACGGCTTCAAGAAACACTTACTTCATACCCGTCGCGGCGAAGGCTTCATGCTTTCCAGCTGACTAACGAACCATAATTCGGTCTTCACGCCCCACCAGCCCGTGTTTTCGCCGGCCATTCATACTTAATTTAACTTTCCGCTTGTAGTCTGCGATGCGTTTTAGAATCAGGAGGGAAAATTATCGTGCGATCTCTCGAAAAATCACGGTTCGGTTTCCTGTTAGGCGTAGCTCTGCTCGCCGGATGCACTGCGCAGACCAAGCCGATCGCTCAGTCAGATAGTCCACCGCCAAAGAGTAGCTATCATCTGGCAAACAAGTACCCGATCGGCGGCGATCCCGGCTGGGACTATGTGGCGATCGATCCAGACGCGCGTCGCGTTTACGTAACCCACTTCAAGCAGATCGAAGTGCTTGACGCCGACACCGGCAAGACGGTTGGGCAGATTACTAACACGCCTGGCGTTCATGGCATTGCGCTGGTGAAGTCCCAGGCGAAAGGGTTCGCGAGCAACGGCAAGGCCGACACCGTTAGTGTTATCGATCTCAAGACGCTTGCTCATGTGGCAGAGATAAAAGTGGGCAAGAAGCCTGATGCGATCACTTACGACCCAGACACCGATCGCATCTTTGTCTCGAACGGCGACAGCGATGATCTCACGATCATCGACGCCACCGCGGCGAAAGTTGTCGGCAGCGTGCCGCTTGGAGGCGCGCCTGAATACTCGGCGGCTGATGGCAAGGGCACGCTTTGGGTGAACCTCGAGGACAAGAATTCTTTCGTTACCGTTGATATCAAATCGTTGAAAGTAACCAAGACGACGGCGATCGACGGTTGTGAGGAGCCGGCCAGCATGGCTCTCGACTCAGCCAACCGGAGATTGTTCATCGGCTGCAAGAACAATCTGCTAGCGGTTGTTGACGCGGATTCAGGGAAAGTAGTCAAGAAGCTGCCCATTGGCGAACACGTTGATGCGACGGTCTTCGACGCGGCCAATCGTCTGATCTTTGCTTCAACTGGTGATGGCGTTCTCACCATCGTGCGGCAGGAGTCGGCGAATGACTACAGCATTTTGGACAACGTAAAGACGATGCGCGGCGCGAAGACGATTGCGTTTGACCCACAGACTGGAAAGCTCTTTTCAGCTACCGTCGAGAACGTTCCTGAAACCGCGACGGCGCCGCCTGCGCCAATTGGCAAAGTAGCGTACCAACCGGGACCGTTTGTCGTGCTGACCATTGAAAAATAGATTTGCGCTGCAACTTAGATCGGTTCTCTGGAGCGATCCACGATGGACACTGAACGCCCTGAAGCAAACAACAACCGTCGCCCACAAACAGGAGCGAAAAGGGCTGGGCTGGTTTGGCGAGCCCTTACACCGGCGGCCGTCGTGGTCATCATCGCTTTGATTCCAGCCCCGACAGGGCTGGCGCATCACGCGTGGTCTTACTTTGCCATCTTTGCCGGAGTGATCGCCGCGCTCGTGCTTGAGCCCTTGCCGAGTCCGGCGATTGGAGTTATCGGTGTAACTTTGGTGGCTCTGTTGGCGCGCTGGGTGCTCGTCAGTCCCGAAGATCTCGCAAAGCCCGGATTCAATCTTCCCTCCAGCGCGCTCGATTGGGCGCTCTCCGGTTTTTCCAGCAGCACCGTGTGGCTGGTCTTCAGCGCATTCATGTTTGCGCTTGGTTACGAGAAGACGGGCCTCGGCAAACGCATCGCGCTGGTGCTGGTGAAACGCCTCGGCAAGAAGACGCTCACGTTGGGCTACGCAACCACGCTCACTGACGCGATTCTGGCGCCATTTACACCGTCGAACACCGCGCGCAGCGCGGGCACGATCTTTCCGATCGTTCGCAACCTGCCGCCGATTTACGATTCACTACCTAACGATCCATCGGCGCGAAAAGTTGGTGGCTATTTGATGTGGACAACGTTCGCCGCCGGTTGCGTGACAAGTTCTCTGTTCATGACTGGGTGCGCGCCGAATCTGCTCGCCGTCGAATTGAGCAAAAAACTCGTCAAGGTCGATATAACCTGGCGCGAATGGTTCTTTGCTTCAGCGCCGTTTGCCCTGCCGCTGCTGTTTACCTTGCCACTCCTCACTTATGTTTTTTACGCGCCGCAAATCAAGAACAGCCCGGAAATGCCAAACTGGGCGGCCGGCGAGTTAAATAAGATGGGCTCGCTTTCGAGAAACGAGATCATTCTTTCAGTGCTTGTGTTGTGTGCGATTGTGATGTGGGTTTTCGGCGGCGCGTACGTCGAGCCGGCGACTGCTGCGCTGATAGTCATCTCCCTTATGCTGATTCTGGGCGTGGTTACCTGGAAGGATATGGCCGGCAATCACACTGCGTGGACGACACTGACGTTGTTGGCCACTCTGGTCACACTCGCGGGCGGTCTCGCGCGAACCGGGTTCATCAAGTGGTTCGCCGACAGTGTTGCCGCCCACGTCGGCGGACATTCAGCGACTGTGACGATTATTGCGCTGGTGGTTGTTTATTTTTTCTCGCATTACATGTTCGCGAGCTTGACCGCACACACAACCGCAATGTTGCCGGTGCTGCTGGCTGTTGGCGCAGGAATCCCCGGGGTGCCGGCGCAGAAACTCGCGCTGGCGCTCGCATTGACTACAGGGATCATGGGAGTGATCACACCCTACGCGACTGGGCCGGGACTCGCTTATTACGAAAGCGGCTATCTCCCTTCCTCGCATTTTTGGCGATTGGGAACAATCTTCGGGTTGATTTTCCTGGTTTCATTGTTACTAATCGGTGTGCCGCTGCTGATGCTCCGGTAGGGAGTAGTGATGGCGATCTCGAACTCAAAAAGTGAAGTCCGTGCACCGGATCGATGTTCAAAGAATCCGGTGAGCCGGAAGAGATTCTACCGGTCGCTATACTTCCAGGTCGTTACAGCGATTTTCATTGGCGTGCTGCTTGGTCACTTCTTCCCCGCGACCGGCGCCGCCATGAAGCCTTTCGGTGACGGATTCATCAAACTGATCAAGATGATGATCGCTCCGATTATCTTCTGCACCGTCGTGCTCGGCATCGCGAGCATGGAAAACATGAAGGCAGTGGGGAAGACCGGTGGGCTGGCGGTCCTCTATTTTGAAGTGGTCAGCACACTCTCTCTGATCATTGGGCTGATTATCGTCAACCTCGTGCGACCGGGCGCAGGAATGAATGTCGATCCCGCGACGCTCGACGCGAAAGCGATTGCGAGCTTCACCGGACCGGGGCAAATGCAAAGCTTTACTGACTTCCTGCTAAACGCTATTCCGAGCAGCATAGTCGACGCATTTGCCAAGTGCGAAATCTTGCAGGTCTTGCTCTTCGCAGGCCTGTTTGGCTTTGCGTTGCATGCGATTGGTGATAAAGTAAGACTCTTCTATGACTTTCTGTCCAAGTCTTCACACATCCTGTTCGTAATCGTTGGTTACATCATGAAGCTCGCGCCGCTCGGCGCCTTCGGGGCAATGGCTTTTACTGTCGGTAAGTACGGACTTGGCACGCTGGCGTCGCTCGGAAAGTTGATGGCGTGCTTTTATGCGACCTGCCTCGTATTCGTTTTCATCGTGCTTGGAGCTATCGCAAGACTGCACGGCTTCAGCATTTGGCGTTATCTGAAATACATCAAGGAAGAGCTGTTGATCGTACTCGGCACTTCGTCTTCCGAAGCAGCTCTGCCGCGCATGATGGCCAAGCTCGAAAATCTGGGCGCCCATAAATCTGTCGTGGGCCTGGTGATTCCGACCGGCTACTCATTCAATCTGGATGGCACGGCGATCTACTTGACCATGGCGGCAGTCTTCATCGCGCAGGCCACTAACACACCCTTGGACCTCAAACACCAGCTCACTCTGCTAATCGTGTTACTACTGACGTCGAAAGGCGCCGCGGGCGTTACCGGCAGCGGTTTCATCGTGCTGGCGGCGACGTTATCAGCGGTAGGCCATGTGCCGGTGGCGGGCCTGGCGTTGATACTCGGAATCGATCGTTTCATGTCTGAAGCACGCGCGCTGACTAACTTGGTCGGCAATGGCGTCGCGACCTTGGTGGTCGCCAAATGGTGCCGTGAACTTGATGAGAAGAGGTTGCAGAGCCATCTCGCGCACGAATCATTTGAGGAACGTGAAGCGCCAGAAGCGCTCGTAGCCTAAATCGAACATCTACTTTTATGGAGAGACGCTTGCAGCCAATCGTTTTTTGCATCGCGATGGCTTTTGCGGCGATCCGTATTCAGGCGCAAAGTCTGAACTCCATACCGCCATACAGACCGGGCCCGGTAGTGTCGGGCAAGCTGGTTGCTTGGGGAAACCCGGAGCAAAAGCCGGTCTGGGATCGATGGAAGGAGGGCTTCAGAAAATTCCATCCGCAGGTGCAGTTCGAGGATAACCTCAAAAGTTCCGCCACGATCTCTGGGGCGCTGTTTACGGGAATTGCGAACCTCGGTATTTCCGGTCGAGAGATCATGCCGGTCGAAGCCCTCGCGTTCAGAAACATCTTCAACTACGACGTCTTCCAGATCGTGAGCGGCTCTGGGACTTATGACGTGCCGCAACAGACGCCAGCCCTGGGTGTCTTTGTTCATAAAGACAATCCGTTGAGCAGGCTCACCATGGTGCAGGTGGATGCCATCTTCGGACAGGAGCATCGACGCGGAGCCGCCGAGAATATTCGCACGTGGTCGCAGCTCGGTTTGACCGGCGAGTGGGCTAATAAACCAATCCATGTTTACGGACATGATATTGAGATGCCGGCGACCGCGTTCTTCTTCGCGCTGATGACGTTCAATGGCGGCACTAAATGGAACTGTGAGCTTCAGCAATTTGGAACGCTGAGGGAGCCAGACGGCGGCACCGTGGGGGCGGGCGCAAGAGTCGTGGAAGCAGTCGCCAACGATCGCTATGGGATTGGGTACACCGGCTTTGACAACCAGACATCGAGGGTGAAGAGCGTCGCCCTCGCCCTAACCGACGCTGGTCCTTTCATTGAAGGCGCCAAACAAAATGTTGCGAACCGGACGTATCCGCTCACACGATCGATTTACATTTTCGTGAATCGAAGTCCCACCAAAGGGCTTGACTCAACCGTCAAAGAATTTCTGCGCTATGTGCTGAGTCGAGAGGGACAGCAGGCGGTTAGCGACGGTAACTATGTGCCCCTGACGGCAGAAATGGTCAACGCTCAGCTCAAGAAGTTGGAGTGATGGCATCTCGGAGCATCGGCATCATCGTTCATACTTTGTTAATGTCATCGTCGGTAGAGTACCCAGAGTACGCTGGGAAGTTGTGGGTGAAATTGAAGGTGTCAACGTGAGAATCGTTCACGAAATCATACCTAACAGTCTTGGGGTCATCTGAACTCCACTGCATTTGAATAAGTATCAACCAACGTCGAACGTCGAAGTTCGTGGAGGAAGTGACATGAATAAGAAATTGACACTCGGTTGCGTATCCGGGGCGTTGCTGATTTGCGTGGCACTATCGTTTTCTACCCTTGCGCAGGTTGCCGGCGGCACAATCAGCGGAACGGTAACTGATCCTGAAGGTAAGGCGGTCCCTAACGCCTCAATAATAATTTCGAACCCGGCTACCGGCCTGAAACGCAACCTGGTGACCAATGAGGACGGCATTTATAGCGCACCCAATCTGGTGCCCGGCAACTACGAAGTGACGGCTTCCTCCAGCGGGTTTAAGACAACGCTGGAAAAAGTAGAACTGAAACTGGGGGCGGAAACGGTGCTCAATCTTCATCTGGAAGTTGGAGACGTTTCAGAGAAAGTTGTCGTGGCGGCAGAAGCGCCGCCGATCGATCAGTCAGGTTCTACTTTGATTGCGACGGTGGAGTCGAAAACGATTCGCGAGCTGCCGCTCAACGGACGCGACTGGACCATGCTGGCGACGCTCGAACCCAACGTGCACAGCATCGACACTCAGACCGTGAATACTTTGGGTAACACCGGGCGCATCAATCGCGGCTGGGGCACTCAGCTCACCGTTGGCGGGGCGCGACCGCAGCAGAATAACTATCGGTTAGATGGTGTCAGCATTAATGATTATTCCGGTGGCGGTCCCGGCAACACTCTGGGCGCCAATCTCGGCGTCGAAGCAATTCAGGAATACTCGGTTGTCAGTGCGAATCCGTCAGGCGAGTACGGCAAGACGTCTGGCGGTGTCTTTAACGCGACGACCCGATCGGGAACGAACCAGGTCCACGGTTCAGGTTATGAATTCATCCGCAACAGTGCCCTCGACGCGCGGAACTTTTTTGACGGCGCGGTCGCACCGCCGTATCGACGGAATCAGTTCGGCTTTGCCATCGGCGGGCCGGTTTACTTGCCACGCTTCGGTGAAGACGGATCAGCGATTGGCTATAAGGGCAAGAACAAAACATTCTTTTTCGCAAATTATGAAGGCCTGCGCGAGAGCTTGAGCATCACCAGTCTAAATACAGTTCCTTCGCTTGCTGCACGGGCAGGGCAACTTACCACCGGAAACATAACTGTGAATGCCAAGGTCGCTCCTTATCTCAATCTCTTCCCGCTGCCGAACATTTCGCAATCCGGTGATACGGGCATTGCTTCCGTCATTCAAAAGAACATTACGGGCGAAGACTTTTTCCTTACTCGTGTCGATCACAAATTCACAGACAAGGACTCAATGCACGGCACGATTATGAGGGACACCAGCCAGTCAACCGGACCCGATAACTTCAACGTGCTGCTGCAAGCAATGTTTTCCAAGCGCTCTCTGTTCACGGTAGAAGAGAATCACATCTTCAGTCCGACGCTGGTCAATACTGCGCGACTTGGTTACAGCCGTGTAGTCGCGTTGGGACCGCAAACCGTTTCTATCCTTAATCCGAATGTAGGTAACACAGGGCTCGGTTTTTTGCCGAATAATCCCGTCGGCACGATTACTATCGGCGGGCTCTCGCGGTTTCAGGGAGCCAACGCCACCTCGTCCAACTTCTATTACAACAGTTATCAGGGTTACGACGACCTGTTCTACACGCTCGGCGATCATGCTTTGAAATTTGGGGGAGCTTACGAACTTACCCAACTTAACGAGTCCGGAACCTCAGCGCTCAACGGTGTCTGGACGTACGGCTCGTTACGGAATTTCTTGCTCAATGGCGCGGCTACGTCATTCTCCGCGCAATTACTCACGCAAGTTGTGAATCCCACTTATTTGCGGCAATCGATTTTTGGTTTCTATGCGCAAGACGACTGGCGTGCGCGGCCGAACCTGTCGCTGAACCTCGGCTTGCGTTACGAGTACGCGACGGCGGCGACGGAAAAATATGGACGGCTGGCATCGTTGGTCAATCTCACCGATGCGACGCCGAAGATTGGCTCGCCGTTTTATAACAATCCGTCGCCGTGGAAGTCATTCTCGCCGCGGCTTGGCTTCTCATGGGATCCGTTCAAAAACGGAAAGACCGCAATCCGCGGAGGCATCGGACTCTATGATGCATTGCGCCAGCTGTACCAGTCAGAACTATCGGCGTTGCTAACGTCGCCATTCTTTCGAAATGCAGTAGTGAACAGCCCTGGCGGCTCGGCGGGAGGGCTGTTTCCCTCGGGCGCCGTGGCGTTGTTGACAAATGAAAAAGACCGAGTGAGTTACGTCGAGCAGAACCCAAAACGGTCTTACGTCATGCAGTGGAACCTGAACGTTCAGCGCGAGTTGCCCTTTAAGTTGGTGCTCCAGGTAGGCTATGTCGGTTCCCACGGTGTTCATCTGCCATTCAAGACTCAGGACGCCGACATTGTTTTGCCGATCTCGACCGCCAGTGGAGCATACCTTTGGCCGACACCGCGCGGCAGCGGCGTCCGCCTAAACACCAATGTGGGACAGATCAACGGCCTTGCAGCTCAGGCCTACTCGCTCTACAACGGCGCCAACCTGAGGTTGTCGCGACGGATGCATAACGGGCAGATCGGGGTCTCGTACACTTGGGCCAAGAGCATCGACAATAACTCAGCCTCGATTGCCGGTGGCCAATTCACTAATTCGATAAACGGTATGCCGCTTCAGTTCCCGGGTTTGTTCCGCGGCCTGTCGGATTTTGACGTGAGGCACAGCCTGATTTTGAATTATCTGTGGGAAGTTCCCGGGATGAAGTCGAACAATGAAGCCTTGCGCGCGTTGATGTCCGGTTGGCAGTGGGGCGGAATTGTGCGTGCGCAGAGCGGGCTTCCTTTTAGTGTAACCGTCTCCGGCGACTCGCTCGGCCTCTTGAGTAACAACTCGTTCAATTTTCCCGATCGTGTGAACTCGCCGGCGTGCAAGAACCCGGTCAATCCCGGGAATGTGACCAACTACATCAAGGTGGAATGCTTTGTGGCCCCCCAACTTCTCCCGAATCCAAGATTGGGCAACGCCGGCCGTAACACTCTGACAGGGCCAGGGCTGCTTAACTTCGACATGTCGCTTTATAAGAACAATTACATCAAGCGCATCTCGGAAAACTTCAATCTGCAATTTAGGGTCGAGGCCTTCAACATTTTCAACCGCGCGAACTTCCGGCCACCGACTGGATCGGCAATTCAGTTATATACCTATTCCACGACGCCGGCGGCCACGAACGGAACGTTCACCCCGAACTCAGCGGCCGGCATTTTGAGTATCACCTCGACGACATCACGCCAGATCCAGTTTGCGTTAAAGGCGATCTTTTAAGATGGCGGATCTCTTGAGTTTGCCCTTCGGTTGAACGTCAACCAAAAGCTACTGCTTCGCATCGTTACGGACGGAAAGAGTCAAGCAGATGACTGGCAAGAGGATGACTAACATCGCACCTCGCGCTTTGGTTTTGTTTCTCGTTCTTGCGGGAAGCTCGGCCATTGCTGTCGCCCAAAGTTTGGAGTTACTGCCGCATTACGTGCCGCAACAGAAAGTCTCAGGCACGATTCGCGGTTGGGGCAACGACTACGAGGATAAGCTAATGCAGCAGTGGGCCGATGGTTTTCACAAATATCATCCCGACGTCAAATTCTCCAATAACTTAATGAGCACCGCGACGGCCATCGCGGGCCTCTACACGAACAACGCCGACCTCGGTTTGATGGGACGCGAGATTTGGCCAGTCGAGGAACTCGCCTTTCGTCGCGTGTTCAAATACGACCCGCTGGGAATCACGGTAGCTACCGGTGCTCACGACGTGGAGAGCAAAACGTTTCCGATGGTGATCTTCGTCAACAAAGAGAATCCGATTTCCAGACTCACGCTCACTCAAGTCGATGCGATCTTCGGTTATGAGCATAAGCGAGGCGCGCCGGCCAACATTCGGACTTGGGGTCAGCTTGGACTCAAAGGCGACTGGGCCAACAAGCCAATCAATGTTTACGGTTATGAAATCGACAGCGGGTTTGCTTTTTTCTTTGCCCGGACGGCGCTAAAGGGAAGCCTCAAGTGGAATTGCGACCTGCGGGTATTTGGCAACGCCAATGGTCCCGACGGCAAACCACTTCAGGCCGGCGCGCGCAGTCTCGCGGCGCTGGCTGAAGACAAATATGGAATCGCTTACTCCGGAATTCGCTATCGTAACGCTAAGGTGAAACCGGTCGCGCTGGCCGCTAACGAAGGCGGCCCTTACATCGAGCCCACCGAAGCGAACACCGCGAATCGCGCCTATCCGTTGGTGCGTGATATCGCGATCTACATCAACCGCGCACCCGGAAAACCTATCGAGCCGACCGTAAGAGAATTTCTGCGCTTTGTTCTCAGTCGGGAGGGGCAAGAGGCAGTGATGCGCGAGGGCGACTATCTGCCGCTAACTGCTGAGGTGGTGCGCGAGCAACTGCGCAAGATCGAATAGGAACAAGGAGAGGAAAACAACCTAAGGATGTGGCCGCGATGTTTGATTTTATTTGCTGGGCTCTTGCTGGTGAGCGAGTTCGTCGGTGCTCAGAATCTGGAAGCATTGCCGCAATACCAGCCCGAACAGAGAATCTCCGGGGTCATACGGAATTTCGGCAGCGACCTGAATGGCATCGTGAAGATTTGGGAGGAGGGCTTTCGCAAGTTTCAACCAGACGTTCGCTTTGAAGACAAGTTCCCAAGCAGCGACGGCGCCACGGCGGGCTTGATAGCCGGCGTCGCTGATATTGGCACCACCGGTCGCGAACCTACACTGACAGAGTTCCTCTCGTTCAATGAGACTTTCAAATACGATCTCGAGACGATTGCGGTCGCGACGGGGGCTTACGATCTAAAGGGCAAGACCTGGGCCGTTGTGATCTTCGTCAACAGGGCCAACCCGCTGACGAAGCTAACCATGAAGCAATTGGACAGCGTCTTTGGCGCGGCACGCACCGGCGGCTACGTCGGATACAAATGGCACCCGCAGGCTGCGCGCAGCGCGAAAGATGACATCCGCACCTGGGGCCAGTTGGGCCTGACAGGCGAATGGGCTGATAAGCCCATCAATACCTATGGCTATGCGAACACTGGCATGTCCAAGTTCTTTGAGTTGACTGTCTTCAAGGGCGGTGAGAAATGGAATCCGAACTATCGCGAATACGTGGAATCGGAAACCAAGATGGTTGCCGACGAATCCCTAAGTAGTTATCACATGCTTGGCGAACTCGAAAAAGATAAGTACGGAATTGCGTGGAGCGGAATCCCGCACGCAAAAAATTTTCCGAATGTGAAGCCGCTCGCTTTGGCTGGTAGCGACGGCGTGCCATACATCCAGCCTTCCAAAGAGAGTGTTCAGAATCGGACCTATCCGCTGGCGCGCAGCATTTTCATGTATATCAAACATCAGCCCGGTCAGCCGCTCGATCCCAAAGTGAAGGAGTTTCTGCGTTATGTCCTCAGCCGCGAAGGACAGCAGGACGTGCTCAAGCACAACATTTACCTGCCGCTGACACCGGAACTGCTTCGCGAGCAGTTGAAGAAACTGAATTGAGAAGGAGGCGATGATGAAGACTATTCGCTATGTCAATCTTACTGTCGTGCTCGCGTGCGTCTTACTCGCGCCGCGTCTGTGCCTCGCGCAATCTTCGAGTCAGACACCGCCACCTCAGAAGCCCGCCGATCCCGCCACGGCCGAGTCGGAAAATTCAGGGCAGAGCATCTGGACGCAAAACGTGACCGGATTTCGGAAAGAACACGGTGCGGTCGGCGGTTACAAAAACAAAAAGCGCTGGGACCTGGGCGATCTGCCGCACTACCTGCCCAAACAGAAACTGACCGGCACGATCCGGATTTGGGGAAATAACTACCTCGCGGATGGTGAACTCGGCCAGTACTGGGTCGAGGAGTTCAAAAAGTTTCAGCCGGGAATCACACTTGAGTTTCACCTGCCGACCGGCGCCATCGCGGTTTCAGCGCTGGCCGCTGGCGTCGCGGACCTCGGGATGAACTACAAGGCGACGCTGACCGATCGGCTGATCTTCGAGCAGGCGTTTCATTACCCGCTGACTGAGGTCGCCGCAGTGACCGGCTCGTACGACGTTTACGGTTGGGGCCCGGCGGGCATCATCGTTGTGCACAAAGACAATCCGCTGACGCAGATCAGCATGAAGCAACTCGACGGTGCGTTCGGCGGCGCTCGCACCGGCGGGTATGTGGGAAGCGTGTGGCACACAGAGTATCCGTACTCGCGCGGCGCTGAAGAGAACGTTCGGACCTGGGGGCAGCTCGGCCTCAAGGGCGAGTGGGCGGACAAGCCGATCCACGCTGGCGGCCAGAATCTGAGTTCCGGAGCGATGCTGCAGTTTTCGAACGAGGTGCTAATGGGAAGCCTGCAGTTCGTGGAGGGCTACCAGGCGTTCACGAATTTCGTTACTACCGATAGCAAGATGAACAGTTGGAGCGCGCAAGTGCTGCGCGCAGTTGCCAACGACAAGTATGCCATGTTCTACGCGTCGCCGCTGACGCTTTCACCCGATATGAAGGAACTCGCGATCCAGGCGCGCGAAGGCGGTCCTTTCGTCAAGCGCACGCTCGAGACCGTGCGCGACAACAGTTATCCGCTGACGCACCACGCTTTCTTTTACGTCAACCACAAGCCCGGCCAGCCGGTTGACCCGAAGGTGGACGAGTTCCTGCATTTCGTCCTCAGCCAGGAAGGACAGGAGTGCGTTCAGCGCGAGGGGCGATACCTGCCGCTCACGGGTGCAATGGTCCGCGAGCAGTTGAAGAAGCTTCAGTAGCGCAATTCGTTCAGTTGAGTGACGCAGCGCAACGAAAGAGGTCTGTCAATTAGCGGCTGCACTACATTCTCTGAGGAATAGAAACCATGAAATCAATCACATCTCTTAACAATGGCCTCATTCGATCGAGCGCGCGGGATTGTTTGATGGTTGTGATCATCATCTCGCTTATCGGCGCGAGTGTGTTCGCGCAGAATCCCGGTGAGCAAAAAGCCGTCGATATTCAAAACGCTCGCGCGGGTCGCGTTAAAGCGCGCGGCGAAAAAGTTCATTACACGAACAAGTTCGATCTGAGCGGACTGGCGCAATACAAACCTGAGCAGAAAGTCTCAGGCACGATTCGCATCTGGGGCCTAAACTATTTAACTGACGGAAACCTCGGGAAATATTGGGAAGATGGATTCCGCAAGTATCATCCCGATATCAAGATCACCTGGTTTACGCCCACCGCGTTGGTCGCCATTCCCGGGCTGTACAGCGGTCAGGCAGACATCGGGGCCAGCCGGCACATTACCTTCGATGAGCTGCTCACGTTTCAACGCATCTTCAGTTATTACCCCTTAGAAATCCCAATGGCGACCGGTTCTTATGACGTGCCCGGCTGGGCGCCGGCTGATACGATCGTCGTCAACAAAGAAAATCCCATCGACAAGATCACGTTCGATCAATTGGACGGAATCTTTGGCGCGGAGCGCGGCGGCGGCTGGGACGGCACGGCCTGGAATACGGCAGCAGCGCGGGGTCCGGAAAAGAATATTCGCACCTGGGGCCAGCTTGGCTTGACCGGCGAGTGGAAAGACAAAGAGATTCATGTGTACGGTCGCCCGCTCAAGTACCATCAACAACTGCACATCGAACGATTGATCTTCAAGGGTGGCGATAAGTGGAATGAAAAGCTGCGTGAGTATGCGCACGACGAAACGCCCGCCGGCTCGCAGGTGGTGTCAACCCAATCGTTGCTCGAAGATTTAAGTAAGGACAAGTACGGAATCGGTTACAGCAATCTCGGTTATCCCGCGCAGACAAAAGTGAAGTATCTCGCGGTAGCCGAGAAGGACGGCGGTCCGTATGTCCAGATGACGATCGAGACGATTCAGAACCGAACCTATCCGCTCTACGCCGAAGAATATCTTTATATCAATCGGAAGCCCGGCACGCCCGTCGATTCGAGGGTGAAGGAATTTTTGCGTTATGTCCTCAGCCGCGAAGGTCAGGAGGAAGTGATGCGCGACGGAAAATTCCTGCCGTTGACCGCGGCGGCAGCAAGAGAGTACTTGAAAAGATTGGACTAGTTCACGGAGGGACCGTGTTGCGAAGAGCAGTAATCACAATGTGCATCATGGCGCTGGCGCTCGTTTACGCGCGCGCGCAGGATGTAAATTCACTGCCTGAGTACAAACCGAGTCAAAAAATAGTCGGTCCGATTCGCAACATCGGCGGCACTTTGGGCGGGCAATTGAAAATCTGGGAGGAAGGCTTTCGCAAGTATTACCCAAGCGTTCGCTTCGTCGATAACCTCATGAGCAGCGAGGCGGCGATTGGCGGCCTCTACACGGGCGCTGCCGATCTTGGCCCGAGCGGACACGACGCCGAACTGATGGACTTGCTGCCCTTCACCGAAAACTTCGGTTATTACCCGACCGAGATCGTTGTTGCCAGCGGCGCGTTTGATCCTGGAATCAAGGGCGGTTCCGGCAGTCTGGTGATCTTTGTCAACAAAGACAATCCGATTACAAAGCTGACGATGAAGCAGTTGGACGGCATTTTTGGCGCGGAACGCACCGGCGGTTTGAAAGGCGTCGTGCTGTCGCCGGAATTCGCGCGCACCGCCAAAGACAACATTCGCACCTGGGGCCAGCTTGGATTGTCGGGCGAGTGGGCGAACAAGGAAATCCAAACTTACGGCTATACCTTCACCGGCATGAAGTGGTTTTTTCAGATGAAGGTCTTCAACGGCGGCGACAAGTGGAATCCTAACTATCGTGAATATGTCGAGACAGAATCAGGCATGGTCGATCGTGAAAACAAACTGGCCCACACCCTCACTGTCGATCAGATGCTCAAGGATCTTTCAAAGGACAAGTACGGCATTGCTTACTGCCCGCTGCATTACGCGAAGGATTTTCCGCAGGTGAAACCGCTGGCGATCGCTCCGCAGGAAGGCGGGCCTTACCTCGAGCCGACC
>JACXTT010008111.1_pt1 | contig 14631 bp, 14 predicted proteins | sample 9270951 | NCBI WGS metagenome assembly JACXTT01 (sample SAMN15532306, study PRJNA645909) | rock metagenome | isolation source: weathered quartz diorite | place: Puerto Rico | collected 2017-06-21
CCAGTATTTATAAACGGATGTTAAATCAGTAACTTCTGGATTCCCGCTTTCGCGGGAATGACGGAAATTTGCATTTTTAGAGACGCCTCTATGTATATAATTGTACCAAAAACGCTCTAAGTCCGTAACACGTGCACAGCCCACTCATCGAGCAGTTGATCGAGGCTTTCCGTTGTCTGCCGGGTGTAGGTCCCAAGTCCGCCCAGCGCATGGCCTTCCACCTGCTGGAACGCAACCGCGAGGGCGCGCGCCAGCTTGCAGAGGCACTGACGCACGCCGTAAACAACATCCATCATTGCGCCCTGTGCCGCACCTTAAGCGAAACCGAGATCTGCCGGTTGTGCGCCAACAACGGCCGTGACCGGTCACTGCTGTGCGTCGTGGAAACCCCCGCCGACGTACTCGCGGTGGAACGCGCTACCGGCTATAAAGGATTGTATTTCGTACTGATGGGTCACCTCTCCCCCCTGGATGGCATCGGCCCGCAACAAATCGGTCTCGATAAGCTCGCCGAGCGCCTGGATCCGTCAGTGGTACGCGAAGTCATCCTCGCCACCAACCCCACCGTGGAGGGCGAAGCCACCGCACATTACATCAGCGAACTGGTGCACCCGCGCGGCATCAAAGTCACCCGCATCGCCCACGGCGTACCCCTGGGCGGCGAACTGGAATACGTAGACAGCGGCACCCTGTCGCATGCCTTCACAGGCCGACGGGAGATATAAATATAAAGAAGAGCGGTTTTGGTAATGCTGGATGACCCGTTTGTGGCCGAACTTTTCTTGAAATTTCGTCTCCCAAAGACTCGGTGGCCGGCCGAGACCGCTCGTGAGCGGTGCTAACCCATCGTCATGGGCGGAGTTGAAACAGCGCATGCGCAGGCCGGTTTGTTGACCATAAAGATCCCCGCCGGGGATTACCAAATTTCGCTCCACAGAGTCGCACTTAAGGAAGACATCATCAGCCTGTCCTCATTGCTTAGCCTCGTAGTATTAAGATTTAGGCGAGACTAGACAGCCTTCTCTTCTGCTGCCAAGCATAGATTCCCGCCATTGCGCTTGGCGCGATACATTGCGGCGTCGGCGCGTTCGAATAGGGTTTCCGGGGTGTCGTCAGCGACGCATTGAGCAAGGCCGCCGGAAATGGTGATGAGCACATCTTCGTCACGAAAGTGGAAGTGACAGTTCTCAACGGCGGCGCGCAGTTTATCGGCGACCCGCGTTGCGGTATCAAGTGGGGTGGCCGGCAACAGGACAACGAATTCCTCACCGCCGTAACGTGCGAGAAAATCGGTTTCACGGATCTGCTCATTGAATAACTGCGCGATGGTGACCAGGGCCTTGTCGCCGGATTTGTGACCATACGTGTCATTGATCTTCTTAAAGCGGTCTACATCCCAGACTATCAACGTAAGCGGGGTTTGATAGCGTTTCCAGCGCGCATATTCCTGTTCCAGCCGTTCCCGGTAGGCCACCCGATTGTGTATCCCGGTGAGACTGTCCAGTAATGCCAGCGCATGCTCTTCTTGCAGGTGAGAACGCAGTACACTGGTTTCACGCTCCATGTGTTGCAATTTTTCGGTCAGGGTCTGAACGTGGTGTTCGGCCTGTTCGGCGCGGTGCTCCTCGGCGCGGCGGTATTCATTCAGATGCTGGTGGATGGCCTCGATACGCTCGCCTATCATGATTTTTAGCTGACCCAGGTCGGCGGCCTCCTGCACATTGCCGGCTATACCTTGCACCTGCGCCTGAATCACCTCGCCCAGCTTACGTCCGTCGTGTAGAGCCTCGACGCGCATCCGCTCGCTGCCTTGTAATTGCGCGTCCAGGTCTTGCAACCTCTCTGTGAGTTGCTTAAGGAAGCCCTCGATCTCCTGCTTTTCGCGTTGCACTTTGGCGCGCTCCTCCACCACCAGGTCGGCAATGGTTTCCAGTATCGCCGGCAATTCCTCGTCGCTAACATGCTGCTCCAGACGTGTCTTTAATGGCTCGATGCGCTGATCCTGACTGGTGATCTCCAGGCGCTCGAGTAATTGCACCAACACCTCATGCAGAGCGAGCGGTGCGGGTCGTTCGACAGGCTGCGCTGCTTGATTTTGTAAACGATACGATGCGTTGATCAGAGCGGCGATGTCGTCGGTAAGCCGCTCCCACTCGGACACGGCCAAGTCCGCCTTGGTCTGCTGGCTCAAGATGGCTAAGCGCGCCTGTGACGATTCCGGCAGGGTGAGACCGTTCAGCAGCCGTGCTATCAATTCAGAGTCCCCGGCGGGCACGGCCTTGGCCTTTGAAGTAGTGGGTGGCTCTATGGGAGAGGCCTCAGTGGCGGTGAGGTGTGAAGAGTGAGCGGTGAGACGGGAAGCATCACTACTGTTGCCGAACAGTCTGCCGAACAGGCCTGCCTTGGGGGTGTCTGAACGCTGTTCTAGTTTGCGGCTTGCAGGAATTTCTTCTGCACCTTCCGAGGCCGCCAGGGTAAGGGCCTCGCGCACCAGTTCGGCAAAATCCTTTTGCAAGGCCTGATCGATTTTTGCGTCCTTGTCGCCGAGGCGCATGCGCAGTGCCTTGACCTTCCTGCCCATACCGCGCGGGAAACTGAGCGCGTCCAGCAGCTCGAGCAAGATCTCGCTGGGCTCGGGCCCGGATCTTTTGCCGGCGCCACCCTGCCGGTCCTGGCGCAATACCGCATCACCGAGCCGTTCGATAAGGTTTTTTAATCCCAGGCTATCGCGGCCGTCACGGATCGCGTTACGCAGGGTTTCTATCTGCTGATTGAGATCGGGGTCGCTGCCGCTCGCCACCATCGTGAGACGGGTGATGCAGCGCCTCAGCAAGCCTTCGACTTCAGACCACTGCTTTTCCTTGCGCTCGACCTGTTCCAGGCTGTCGTAATATTTCTGTTTCCAGCGGGCAATGCTTTCAATTTCTTCAGGCACCAGTACCCCCTACTGCGTAAGACACTGAAGCATCCAAACTTAAACCTTCCGGCAAACCCACCTCAACGGAGATCGGCAGGTGGTCGGATAAACTGGAATGCAGCACCCGCGGGTTACTGACCTCCAGAGACGGCGTTACCAGAATGTGATCCAGATTGCGTTGCGGCCGCCAACTGGGGAAGGTCTTGACCCGGTATTGAGGTTCGCGCAAGTGTGTATGTTTGAACAGGATGTCCATCTCGCGGCTATGCAACTGACAATTCAGATCGCCCATCAGCACCACATGCTCATGGTCATTGACTAATTCGCCGATATACTCAAGCTGCAACAGTCGCGCCCGCTTGCCTAGGGCAAGGTGAACGTGAAGCACCATCAACTCTTCACCCGGACTGCCGTAGCGAGCCGCCATGACGCCGCGCCCCGGGATTAAGCCCGGTAACTTGTGTTCGCTCACCGCGCTGGGCCGGAAGCGGCTGAGCAGGACATTGCTGTGCTGCGCGAGCTGACCGAGATCACGATTGGTCTGGCAGTACCAATAAGGGAAATGCCCCTTGACCGCCAGATATTCCGCCTGATTCACAAACCCGCTGCGCAGGCTGCCGGCGTCCACCTCTTGCAGGGCGACAATGTCGAAATCCCGGATCAGATGGGCGATCTTGTCCAGATTGCCGAGGCTCTGCGCGTGCGGCAGCACATGTTTCCAGCTCTGCGTGACATAGTGATGCGGGCGCGTGGTCGCCATGCCTGCCTGAATGTTGTAACTCAGCAAGCGTAGTTGCGGCCGCCGCCCTTTATGGTTCTGCGTTGCGGTAGCGGTCTGGCTCATAGCGGACAAATCATTTCGCCCAGTTTTTCTGCGAGTTTGAGATTTTCCTTATAATCTACCGGACAATCAATAATACTCACTGTATTATCGGCGAGCGCCCGTTTCAAGGTCGGCAATAACTCGCCCGCACGCTCGATGCGGTAGCCCTTGGCGCCGAAGGCCTCGGCGTATTTGACGAAATCGGGATTACCGAAGCGTACTTGCGATTCGCGTCCGAAACAGTTCTGCTGCTTCCATTGAATGAGGCCGTAGGCGCTGTCGCTCCAGATCAGGATCACGATAGGCGTCCTGATGCGCATGGCAGTCTCGATCTCCTGGGAATTCATCAGGAATCCTCCGTCACCGGTAACCGCCACCACCGCGCGGCCGGGGCGCGCGAGACTCGCCGCGATAGCGCCCGGCACCGCGATGCCCATGCTCGCAAAGCCGTTGGAGATGATGCAGGTGTTGGGGTGTTCGCAACGGAACATGCGCGCCATCCACATTTTGTGCGCGCCCACGTCACAGACCACGATGTCTTCGAGGCCCAGCGCGGTGCGCAGATCCCAGATGATCTTCTGCGGTTTGAGCGGGAAATCGTCATCGCTGCTGTGCAACATCATCTCCTCCTTGAGCGCGCTGCGCAGGCTGCGAAGCTGGTGACCCGCATGCACTGTAGCGAGCGCCGCGATCCGCTCCAGGCTCAGCTTGATGTCCCCCACCACGCCGACCTCGACGATGTAACTGGCATCCACTTCGGCAGGCGACATGTCTATGTGGATGATCTTGCGGTCGCGGGTCGGGTGCCACAGGTAGGGATGATATTCCACCAGATCATAACCCACGCAGATGATGACATCGGCCTCCTCGAAACCGCAGCTTACGTAATCGCGCGCCTGCAGGCCGGCGCTGCCCAGCGCCATGGGATGCTTGAAGGGGATCACCCCCTTGGCCATGAAGGTGTTGGCGACACCGATGTTAAGGCGGCTGGCAAAGTCGGCAAGCTGCCGCGAGGCGCCCGCCCGCACCACACCATTGCCGGCGAGGATGATCGGATTCAGCGCCGCGGAGATGAGCGCGGCGGCTTCAGACACCCGCTCGGCGGGAGGTTCCGGCGTCGTCGCCGCCTGACGCCGCAATGGCGCCTCGGTCACGTCCAGCGCGGCGATATTCTCGGGGAACTCAATAAAACAGGCGCCCGACTTTTCCGCCTGGGCAAGCTTGAAGGCCTTGCGCACCACTTCAGGAATGACTTCGGGTTCCAGGACCTGGGTGGCGTATTTGCTGATCGGCTGAAACATATTCACCAGATCCAGCACCTGATGCGACTCCTTGTGTAGCCGGGTGGTGCTGGCCTGCCCGGCGATGGCGACCAGCGGGGCGCGATCCATATTGGCGTCGGCCACGCCGGTAACCAGGTTGGTGGCGCCCGGCCCCAGGGTGGCAAGGCATACGCCCGCCTTGCCCGTCAGCCGTCCGTACACATCCGCCATAAAGGCCGCGCCTTGCTCATGGCGGGTGGTGATGAATTTGATGGGGGAATCCAGCAGCGCATCCATGACTGCGAGATTCTCCTCGCCGGGGATGCCAAAGATGTATTCCACGCCCTCATTTTCAATACACTTTACAAATAGTTCGGCGGCTTTCATGACGTTCGGTTTTAAAAATCGGCGCGGAATGGGTTGTTGGGTTGCCGCCGGGTCTTTATGCTATATTTGGTAAAATTCAAGGAACCGGCTTATGACATCGGAACAAATCGCCCTCAGCCAATTTCTCAACCAGCAATATTTGTGTGAGTCCTTGACCCTCAAGGAGGTCAATACTCTGCTCGATTATACCGAGCTGGTGAGCTTTCACAAGAAAGACGTTATCGCCAATATCGGCGAAGTCGGGGAGGCGTTGTATTTCGTGGTGAAGGGCGAAGCAGCGCTGATGCACGACGAGGGCGGTGAGGAGATCGAGGTCGGCCGCATGAAGGAAGGCGAATTGATGGGCGAGATGTCGTTCTTCGACCGCAAGCCGCGTCTGGTGCGGATGCGCGCGATGAGCGAAGATACGCAGGTGCTCAAGCTGCCGCGCGCCAAGTATCAACGGCTGCGCATCGAACACCCCTTCATCGCGGTGAATCTGCTGGAGCACGCCATCATCAGCCTGGATCACCTGATCCGCCGCGTCAGCATGGACCTGGCGACGTTTGCGAAGTATATCTATGGTGCGGGACCTAAATAAAAGTGAGGCGTGAGAGGTAAGGAGTGAGGGGTGCCGCGCGCTTTATATCCGGCGCTCACACGCTCTCCCAGGCGCCCCCCGATAGAGGGCGAGAGATCGCCTTTGCGGGCCGCTCCAACGCAGGGAAATCAAGCGCCATCAACGCCCTCACCGGGATACAGTCGCTGGCGCGCGTCAGCAAGACCCCCGGCCGCACCCAACAACTCAATTTTTTTGAACTAGGGCCGCAGCGCCGCCTGGTGGATCTCCCCGGCTACGGTTATGCGAAAGCATCTGAGCGCAGCCGGCACCACTGGAAGCACACCCTGGAGCAGTATTTGGCAAGCCGGGAATCGCTGTGCGGCGTGATGCTCATCATGGACATCCGCCACCCCATGACCCCGCTGGATCTGGAGTGGCTCGATGCCTGTTTCGAAGCGGAACTGCCGGTCTACATCCTGCTCAGCAAGGCCGACAAGTTGAGCAGGTCCGCCATGCCACTCACCTTACGGCGTGTCACCGCGGGCTTAGCCCAGCGTTATCCCGGCTATGATAAGCAGGGCGCCGCATCTCAAGCGCTTTTTGAAGTCCAGGTGTTCTCCGTCCTAAAGAAAATAGGGATCGCCGAAGCGAAACAACGTTTAGCAAGTTGGCTGGATCTCTAGTAAAAAAAAGCCCCGGTTCTAAGGGGGGAAGAACCGGGGCCAAACAATTGTCCGGGTGGGGGACACCGGACAATTAACCCGTTTAGGGAGAAAACGGGGAGCGCTAAACGCTCGTAAAGTAAGAGTAGGTTATCTAAAAAAAGTTCAGCTTGCCATTACAATTTACTAACTGCTTTTATTTCAATCGCTTAAGCCATAACTGGCTCTTAAAACAAGAATCGCGTCAACGGAATAGCCTGCCATCGGGCAGGCTGAGGAATGTGGCCATAAGATTGATTATATGGATTTCACAGTAAAAACAGGAGCGGTTGGCTGTTGTTGTTCGGTTTGTTGAGCACTAGCAATAGAGGCTAGGGTCGCGGAAAACCGGGATCAATGCGCTTCATCCCAATTATTACCTACTCCAATATCCACCACCAACGGTACCGAGAGCCTCGCCACCTCTGACATCAAGCGCCGGATCTGTTCTTTGGCCTGCTCTAAAACCTGCGCGGCGACTTCAAAGACCAGTTCGTCGTGCACCTGCATAATCATCCGGGCATCTAAAGTCTCTCGATCCAGCCATTCTTGCACGCGCAGCATGGCGAGCTTGATGATGTCCGCCGCGCTGCCCTGCATGGGGGCGTTGATGGCAGTGCGTTCGGCGTATTGGCGGCGCTGCGCGTTGCTGACGTTGATCTCCGGCAGATATAAACGGCGACCGAACAGGGTCTCGACATAGCCAAGCTTGCGGGCCTGTACGCGCGTGCCGTCCATGAAGGCTTGCACACCGGGATAACGTCTGAAATAGCGGTCAATATAGTCCTGCGCCGCGGCGCGATCCACGCCGAGTTGGCGCGCGAGACCGAATGATGACATGCCGTAGATCAGACCGAAGTTGATCGCCTTGGCGCTGCGCCGCTGGTCGGCGCTGACCTGCGCGAGCGGCACGCCGAATACCTCGGCGGCGGTAATCTGGTGAATGTCGGCCGACTCGGCAAAGGCGCGTATCAGCCCCGCATCGCCCGAGAGATGTGCCATGATGCGCAGCTCGATTTGAGAATAATCGGCGGCGAGGATTTTATAACCCGGCGCAGCAACGAAGGCTTGCCGGATGCGCCTCCCTTCCTGGGTGCGGATGGGAATATTCTGGAGATTAGGATCTGACGATGACAGCCGCCCGGTCGCGGCGACCGCTTGATGATACCAGGTGTGCACGCGGCCGCTACCGGGATTGATCTGTTCCGGCAAGGTGTCCGTGTAGGTGGATTTGAGTTTGCTGAGCGCGCGGTGTTCGAGTATAAGTTTGGGCAACGCATAGTCCAGCGCGAGCTCCTGTAACACCGCCTCGGCGGTGGAGGGTTGACCCTTGGGCGTCTTCTGCAACACCGGCAGACCCATCTTGTCGTAGAGTATTTCCTGGATCTGCAACGGCGAGCCGAGATTAAACGGCTGTCCTGCAACGTCGTGGGCCTGCCGCTCGAGTTCCTGCAAGCGCGTGGCGAGCTGCTGACTCTGAGCGCGCAGCATCGCCACATCTATCCGCACGCCGTTCAGTTGCATCCGCGCCAGCACCGCCGCGAGCGGCATCTCGATCTCGGTGTACAGTTTATGTAAACCGGGCAGCGCGGTGATTCTGGGCCATAGCGTCTCATGCAGCCGCCAGGTCAGCGCGGCGTTTTCCGCGGCATGGGCGGCCGCCTGCTCTATGGTGATCTGGCTGTAAGAAAGCTGCTTGACCCCCTTGCCCGCAAGCTCCTCAAAGTTGATATGCCTACCGCCCAGATACTTATAAGCCAGCGAATCCAGATCGTGACGGGTGGCGGTACTGTCCAACACATAGGACTCCAGCATGGTGTCGTAACGGAGACCTGCGAGCTTGATGCCGTGATTGCTCAGCACGCACATCGCATATTTGAGATCATGCCCGAGTTTCGGCCTGGTGGCGTCTTCAAACATAGGGCGCAGATGCTTAAGCGCATCAATCAGTGATAATTGCTGCGGAACATCGGCATAGGTATGACCTAACGGTATATAAACGGCCTTCTCAGGCAAAGCAAAGGAAAGACCAACGACCTTGGCCTGCATGTAATCGGGGCTATCGGTTTGCACGCTGAGACACAACTGCGGCGCCTGCTTCAGTTCGGTGAGCCAGACCTCAAGCTCTGCCTCGCTAAAAATAGCTTGATAATGTTGCTGCTGGCGGGGCGGCGCAGTTGTGGGGGGCTCATTACTCGTTGCCTGCCTGTCCAGATCGGCAAGCCAGCCCTTGAATTCCAGACGTGTATACCACTCGCGCAAGGTTTCCCGTTGCGGGGGCCTCCGCTTAAGATTGGTAACGGACACAGTGAGCGGCACATCGCATTTAATGATGAGCAACTCGCGCGAGGTGGGCAGTTGCGGCAGCGCGGCGCGCAGATTCTCACCGACCTTGCCTTTGATCTCGTCGGCATGGGCAATGATGTTGCCGAGCGAGCCGTATTGCTTCAGCCACTTCACCGCCGTGGTTGGACCGACCTTGGCGACGCCGGGAACATTGTCCACGGGGTCGCCAACCAGGGTGAGATAATCCACGATCAACCTGGACGGGATGCCGAACTTCTGCTCCACACCGGCCGGATCGAGCACCTGATTGGACATGGTGTTGATGAGCGTGACGTGCTCATTCACCAGTTGCGCAAGGTCCTTGTCGCCGGTGGAGACCAGGGTGGGGATGCCCTGCGCCGTCGCCTGTGCGGCCAAGGTGCCGATCACATCGTCGGCCTCGACGCCTTCTATCATGAGCAGGGGCAACCCCAGCGCCTGTACAATCGCATGCAACGGTTCGATCTGTATGCTCAGATCGTCCGGCATGCCGGGCCGGTGCGCCTTGTACTCGGGGTAAATATCATCGCGGAAGGTCTTGCCCTTGGCGTCGAACACCAGCGCGACATAATCCGGATCGTAGTCGGCCAGCAGTTTGCGCACCATGTTGATGACGCCGTACACCGCGCCCGTCGGCTGGCCCTTCGAGGTCACCAGCGGCGGCAGCGCGTGAAACGCGCGGTACAGATACGACGAGGCGTCTATCAAAACCAGGGGTTTGATGTTACTCATAATAGGCCGGGCGTGAAAATTTTTTAATGAAGGTGCTAGTCTAATGCAAAACTACGGCCTCAAACATCTGCTCGCGCGTTGCGCACAAACCCCGGCGCGGCCCTGGCATATCGTCTGTCCGCTGGCGATGACGGCGTTGATATTTTGGCTGTCATCCATCCCTGGCACGCTCTACTCCGATGATCCGTTCGTCTACCGCTTGTTTGTATGGGTGCCGCCCGACGTGCAAAATCTTTTGCACGTGCCGGTGTTCGGCCTACTCGGCTGGCTCGCGGGCTGGGCGTTGCAGGCCTGGACGCCGAGCGTCTTTGCGGCGCTCTCCAGCGCCTTTATATGGGGCGCGGGATACGGCGTACTGGATGAGTGGCATCAGTCTTTTGTCATCGGCCGCTATGCCTCGCTTTCCGATGCGTTGCTGGATATGGCAGGAGTAGCGCTGGGATTATGGTTGTTGCGGCGGGCTAAAGCCGTGGGGAAGTCTGAACTTTAAGGGCACCCCCAAAAATATTAGAGGCGACCTTTAGGCGGATGATAGGCCTTGGTAAAATATAACGGCCTATCTTTGGTCTCATCGAACATGCGTCCGAGATATTCGCCTATCACGCCGAGCGTGAGGAGCTGTATCCCTCCCAAAAACAACACCACCGCCATCAACGAGGGGTAGCCTTGCACGGGGTCTCCGTATACCAATGCTTTGTAGATCACCCGAAGCGCATAGGTAAACGCCGCCAACGACGTGAGCAGTCCTATGTAGGACGCCAGCTTCAGCGGGGCGATGGTGAACGAGGTGATGCCCTCCAAGGCAAAATTCCAAAGTCGCCAATAATTCCATTTCGTTACACCCGCAAAGCGCGGATCACGGCGGTACGGCACAGACGTTTGCGGATAACCTATCCAGGCGAACAGGCCCTTCATAAAGCGATGCTGCTCGCGTAATTGTTTGAGCGCATCCACCGCCCGGCGGCTCAGCAGACGGAAATCGCCGGTATCCGCCGGAATCTTGACCCGGCTGACGTTCTGAATCAGGCGATAAAACGCGCTGGCGGTCGCTTTTTTCAGGTAGCTCTCCCCCCCGCGCGCGACACGTGTCGCATAGACCACATCGTAGCCCTCCCGCCACTGTTTTATCAGTTCCGGAATCAACTCGGGAGGGTCTTGCAGATCCGCATCTATTACCACCACCGCTGCACCCAAGGCATAATCCAGGCCTGCGCTCAGCGCAATCTCCTTACCGAAATTACGACTCAACTCGACAACCGCGACTCGCGGGTCCCGCTCCCGCAACCGGTACAACACCTCCAGCGTATTGTCCGTGCTTCCGTCGTTGACGAAAACGATCTCGGCGGAAACGCCAAGGGCATCTAAAACCTTGCAGAGGCGACTATGACATTCCGGTAACCCTTCCTGCTCGTTGAAGGCGGGCACAACTACCGATAGCAGGAAATCCCCCGCCTGTCCCGGCTCAGGATTTTGCATCATAGCCTGCCCCCTTGAAGGTCCATAACCTGTTGCCTAAAAAAGTCCAAATCAATACGACGCCGCTGGCGATCACTTGACTCAATAGATAATGCAGCTTAATAAATTCAATCGCAACCGTCATCATCATGGAATTTATGGCGAGCCCTATGAAGGCAATCGCAAAAAACTTCAGGATTGCCTGTTTGTGAGAGATATCGCTTTTGAACGTGATCCGGTAGTTCAAGAAATAGTTCACCAAGCCGCCAATGATAAAACCCTGGGCAGAGGCCATTAGCGGATCGAATTTGAGGAATTGAACCAGCAGAATCAACGTGAGGTATTGGGCGGCGGTGCCTATCGCGCCGACCCCGGCATAACGGATAAACTGGGTTATAAGATTTAGAGGGGCGCCGTCTGCTGAGAAACTAAGGGCTGTTTTGGATGCCTTAGTTGGTTTTATCTTCACACCCTCACCCCGTCGGACACCTTACTTATCCCTCGCTACTGAACACCGGCGGTATTATAGCACTTGCCGGGGCGCGGTATAAATCCCGTCCAGCCCATCAGCAGGCTGTTGAAAGTGAGATTTCTGACAGCCGCGTAGAATTTCAACGCCGCATAAAGACAAAAGATGCACTTTTAGAGGTGCCCTTTAACAAACCCAACCAGAACGGGTATTGAGTAAGAGCGAGCACGCCCACTATTGCACCGTGCAAGATATAATAACGCCACTGCAACTCCACTCCTATGACGAGATGTGCGCGATCCCTGCTTAACAGAAATTGCAAGGCCGAAAAGACTTGCTTGTATTTAATAATGAGATGCTCTGTTCCTGCCGACAGGGCTTGGTAAGCCAGCGGAAAAGACAGGACGATAAACAGGGGGGCAAACCAGCGCAGTCTCCCACCTCTTAAGACGATCAGGGAGGACAGCAACGCCGCCGCGAAGGTTACGATAAGCAAAGCGGCCGCCAGCCAAAGGCTGGACTGCCAATCTCCACCGCCGGCCATCAATTCCGTGAGATTGTCCGTCGCCGCCTGCACGACCACGACCCAGTGTATTACTGGCAACAAAACGGCCGAGGCGAGCAGCCATGCGATTATCCCGGTGCTGAGTCGAAGCCTCTTCGAGGCCAGCGCACCGGCGATCATCACGGCTCCGAAAAGTTGTAATGAAACGGCGCCAACCAGCGCCAGAAACCGGCCCAGCAGTTCCCATTCCCAAGCCCAATTGAGCACGGGGTCGCCGACGATATCGTAAATACTTTCCATGGGCACCGCATTTCTCAGCAACACCCAGGCAACCGCAGCGTGCAGCAAAATCAGCAGCGGCAACAACCAGGCCGTGCGAGCGACGGGTCCCTGCACAAGACTGAGTGCAAAAACGGGAAGCCCGCCAATCCAATAAACCAGTAGCGAGAGCAACCCCACGGAGAAGAGAGGATGGTCAAGATCAACCAGCTCTCTGACATTGTACGGTGCCCAGTGTGAATGGCTGACAATAGCCACCATCACTGCGATCGCAGTGATGCCTGCGCCTAGATGCAGCAACACTCTAAGGTTCATGATGAACTCATGCGAGCGAGATCCAGCCGCCTACCGATCTGGAGGGACGCGAGCAAGCCTGCCAGGCCGCCCGCGGCTTGCAAAAACCAATCCGTCGTGTCGGCGTTTTTCCCGGGCAAAGATAATTGCCCGAGCTCAATACCCAACCCCGCCGCAATCAAAAATAACGTGGCGCCGACTACAAAAATTCTCCGCCAGACAGTAATCGGTAACTGTAAGGCCGCCACCCCAAACAGCACACCCAATGGAAAAAAGAATAAGGTTTTGTGGAGCACTTCAGTGGCTGCACGATATTCGGTGCCAAAATAATAGGCCTTAAAAGGGACTTTATTAAACAGCTCCCAACGTTGCGTCAGAAATTCACGTTCTGTGTGAAAATTAAATGGATACCAGAACACAGCTACGATAACCGCTAACCAGGCAATGGCCGCCCCCAGTGAGAGGTAGGCCCCGCGCCGATTCTCCTTGGCCGTTTTAGCGGGAGTGATCTCGCTGGGTGCAACTCTTAAATTGAGAGCAGCGACCAAACCTAATGCGGTCCCCAACGCGGCGCTGATAATGTCAGCGCTATCGCTGACCCTGGTGAAGACAAAGATCTGCATAAACTCAAGCAGGACGGCGCACAAGATGCTGTAAATCCAAATATTGAATGCCGGCCTGCTGCTGCTCATCCTCCACAGAAAACCGATCGGCGCCCAAAGCACGATGTCCGTAGTCAAGGCATAAAGCATTTCAGACGGTTGCTTAAATTGAAATCCGAAAGGGATTACGTTGATGCGCCCGGCGCGCCATTTATCATAGAGGTCCGCCAGACTCAGCGTCAAATCGAACGGCAATAAGTTGTAAAAAAAGAATCCGAACAGATAAAGGTATAACAACCGCCGGGAGATTTGCGCGGTACCGCGCGCTGCAGGAAGGTCGCCCAGCCACTTCATAATGCCAGGACCCAAGAAAACCCAACTGATGACACCCAGCAGCGCGCCCAACGTCTCGGCGGCAATATCATTGATTGAAACCGTCCGCGGAGGAAAGTAGATCTGGACAAACTCAATAAATATGCTTAAGGCAATACAGGCCGCCAAAATAAACAACATAGACAACACTTGCAAACCGGGCTTGCGGCGCCGCCAGAGCACGCCCAGCCATACGAAAGAAAGTGGAATCATCAGCAGTATGTTCGCAACCCAGTCGGCGCGGGATTCGATACCCAACTGAAGGTAGCGCATCGTGGAAAATGCCCGCCAGGCCTCAGCGAAGGGGCGATAACGAAAATCCAGTGGCACGAGACTGCCGTATACAACAAACGCCAGATAGATCAGGCCGACATAGATGAGCCGACGGCGCGGCATCGGAACCTCGTTTTGAGGAGTTAGGCGGTTGGGCTGTAGCTTGCCCTCTGCGGTCACACTGTACCAAGCTTGACGCGGCGCCCTGCTTAACATCCGGATTTACCTGATCGAACAGAAGATATTACTTCAGCGCTCTACGGATCACACTCAACATTAGCGACTTGCCCGCATTGACTATCGCCAATCTGTATCGCTATCGCTGGCAGGTCGAGCTGTTCTTCAAATGGATCAAGCAGCACCTGCGCATCAAGCGGTTTTATGGTACCACCGAAACCGCAGTCAAGACACAAATCTGGATTGCCATCCGTGTTTACGTCTTGGTCGCCATCGTGAAAAAACGCCTCACGACCGAGGCTTCGCTCTACAAAATCTTGCAGATTTTAAGCCTCGCTCTTTTCGAGAAAATGCTGCTCGATCAATTGCTTAAAAACACAGAACGCGAAATGCCAACACCGCAAGATGATAGCCAAATGAATCTATTCAACTAAATTGTCGGACACTACTGGTAATATAATAGAATCTCATGACCCCCCCCTACCCACGAACCTGCGACCAAAGGCCGCCCCTATTC
>JACXTT010008112.1_pt1 | contig 14631 bp, 14 predicted proteins | sample 9270951 | NCBI WGS metagenome assembly JACXTT01 (sample SAMN15532306, study PRJNA645909) | rock metagenome | isolation source: weathered quartz diorite | place: Puerto Rico | collected 2017-06-21
TCTTGAATGGATTGAAAATGGTGGGGGGGTGAGGTAGGCCTTCAGGGCTGCATTTCAAGGCAAGACAGGCGATCGGCTTTAGCCGCTGAGGTATTCTATCTTGGGCGCGCTCAGTCCGTCCCGCAAGGCGGCCCTCCCTCGCGCGCCAGGTTTTTGATTGTCCGCTGACCCAGGCCTTACGGTCTGGGCTAACGCAAATGCCGCCCCTGCGGGGCTGGTTCCTGGTGATCCGGGAACTGCCCCACTCAAGCCAGAAGCGGGCTTGAGTGGGCCACCCGTTCACCCGTCGTGGAGGGGTAGCCGATGTTCTTGGTCACAATAGGGATGCTTCCCCTTCGACTTCGCTCAGGGTCAGGATGACAATCAAGACGGCAAGAGGAGAGGTTGCAAGCAACGTCTCTACGGAGGGAGATTGATATCCTGGGCGCGACGTTGTGTCCCGTGAAAGCGCTGGGGCCATGCTAGAGTTAGCCGAGGAGGCCGCATCTGGACCCGCGCCTGATCCTCGTGACCCTGCTGGTGAAGCTGGGCGTGGCCGCGTCGCTGGCCAGCGCGGTGGCGCGCTCGCGCTACTTCAAGGCGCTGCTCTTCCACGAGGACCGCAGCCTGCGCGAGAGATTCCACCTGGTCCTCTTCCTTGCGCTCCCGCTGGCGCTGGGGGTGGTGATCCGCATGGACGTGAAGACCTTCGCGGCCGGCGACCTCACCTTCGAAAGCGTCATCCTCATGGGCGTCATCGGCGGGCGCACCGCGGGCGTGCTGGGCGCGCTGCTGGTGGCGCTGCCGGCGATGCTCTACGGCGAGTGGGCCACCCTGCCGCTGTATGTGGTGGCGGGATACATCGCCGGCCTCATGCGGCTGGCGGCGCCCAACCAAGACGAGATCTGGTCGTTCTCGCCCTTCTTCGACCTCAGCATCTACCGCTGGATCCGCAAGTTTCTGCGCAATCCGCACCTGGACTGGCAGGTGACGTTCTTTTTCGTCATCGTGGCGCTGGAGTTCCTGCGCATCCAGACCGGGCGGCTCTTCCCGGGAAGGCTGTTCATGATGGACACGCCGCAGTGGCCGCTGCTCATCGCCATTTACGTCTTTACGGTGGCCGCGGTGGCGGTTCCCATCAAGATCTGGAACAGCACGCGCATCGAGCTGAAGCTGGAGGAGCAGGACCGGCTCATCCTGCAGGCGCGCATGGAGGCGCTGCAGAGCCAGATCAATCCTCATTTCCTGTTCAACACACTGAATTCGATCTCCTCGCTAGTGCGGGTGGAGCCGGAGACGGCGCGCGAGCTCATCGTGAAGCTGGCCAACATCCTGCGCCGGCTGCTGAAGACCAGCGAGGCCTTCGTCCAGCTGCGCGACGAGATGGAGTTCATTGACGACTACCTGGACATCGAGGTGGCGCGCTTCGGGCGCGACAAGCTGCGGGTGACCAAGGAGCTCGACCCGGCCACGCTCGACCACATGGTGCCCAGCATGCTCCTGCAGCCGCTGGTGGAGAACTCCATCAAGCACGGCCTGGCGCCCAAGGTGGAGGGCGGCAACATCCACCTTCGCAGCCGCCTGGAGGACGAGACCCTGGTGCTGGAGATCGAAGACGACGGCGTCGGGCTGGCGCCGGTGGAAAGGCCCACGGCGGGCGGAATCGGGATGAGCAATGTGGCGGAGCGGCTGGCCGTGCTGTACGGCGGCAGCGCGCGCATGAACATGATGGCGCGCAACGGCGCCGGCACCATCGTGCGGCTGGAGATTCCGGTGGTGGACCTAGAGCCGACGCTGCCCGCCTCGCTGCTTACTGCTGGCGCCCCAGCACCTTCTGATAAAACCTCTCGTAGAGAGGGATGATCTTGCTTGCGCAGAAGCGAGTCTGCGCCACGCAGCGCGCCGCATCGCCCATCTGTAGGTGGCGTTTGTTGTCGCTCAGGATGTCGAGCGCGTAAGCGGCCATCGCGTCCACGTCTCCCACCGGGCAGAGGAAGCCGGTCTTTTCGTGCTCGATGACCTCGGGCAATCCGCCCACCCGCGTGGCCACCGTGGGGACGCGGCAGGCCATCCCCTCCAGCGCCGCCAGGCCGAAGGTCTCCAGCTCGCTGGGCAGCAGCATGACGTCGCACATCGCCAGCTTCTCCTGCACGTTGTCCTGCTTGCCGAGGAAGATGACGCGCTCGAAGATGCCTTTGCCGCGGGCCAGCTGCTCGGCGCGGGCGCGGTCAGGGCCGTCGCCGATCATGAGCAGGCGCGAGGGCAGCTTGCGGTTCACGCGGTCGAAGACCTCGATGACGTCGGTGACGCGCTTCACGGGGCGGAAGTTTGACAGGTGGACCAGCAGCGGTTCCTTCGGACTTGCGTAGTGCGCGCGCCGCTCCGGAGCGTGTTCATCGCGCAGGTAGACGTCGCAGTTCACGAAGTTGGGGACCACTTCGATGGAGTTCTGGATGTCGAACTCCTGCTGGGTGCGCGCGCGCAGGTACTCGGAGACCGCGGTGACGCCGTCGCTCTGCATGATGGAAAAGCGGGTGATGGGCAAATACGAGCGGTCGGCGCCCACCAGGGTGATGTCGGTCCCGTGCAGCGTGGTGACGTAGGGCAGCTTGCGGGGGACCAGGTTCGATGGCGAAGCCAGCATCTGCCGCGCCAGCAGCGCGCTCACCGAGTGCGGAATGGCGTAGTGCACGTGCAGCAGGTCGAGCTCATAGACCTCGGCCACGCGCGCCATGCTGGTGGCCAGCGCCAGGTCGTAGGGCGGATACTCGAACAGCGGATACCGCGAGACCACCACCTCGTGGTAGTGGATGTTGGGCTGCGGCACGGTGAGCCGGATGGGCTGCGAGTAACTGATGAAGTGCACGTCGTGGCCGCGCTGCGCCAGCTCCAGTCCCAGCTCGGTGGCCACGACTCCGCTGCCGCCGTAGGTCGGGTAGCATGTGATGCCGATCTTCATTCTTGTCCGTGGAGATTAGATGGCGCGCGCCGCAGGGCGATTCAATTCCTCGGCCAACTGGGCCCAGGAGATGAGCTCGATGCCGCGGGCTTCGAACATCCTGCGCGTGTGCGGCGCGGTGAGCATTTCCAGCTCGGTCGCGCGCGAAGCATGAAGGCGGGTGTGGACCTTGGCCAGGTCCTCGTCGTTATAGCCCGGGTGCGTGACCAGCTCCCAGGTGCCCTGGGGGATGGAATCGGCGATGGATTCGAGGACCTGCTGGTCGAGGCAGCCGGTGGCGGCCACGCCCAGGCAGCCGTCGGTCGAGACCATGCCGTGCTCAGCGACCTCGCGATGGAACCCGGAAGCGTAACGGCGCAATACACGCAGCTGAGAGGAGCGCTTCCACAGCCGCGGGCGGCGCGCCACGTGGACGAACGCCAGCTCCATGAGCGGCGCGAACGGGTTACGCACCGCGCGCACGCCGCGGGCGCGCGCGGCATCGAGCAGCGGGCAGAGCACGCCCGGCAGCATGTGGGTGTGCTTGTGGGTGTCGAGGTGGCTCACGCGCACTCCCAACGACTGCAGCTTTTCGATCTGCGCCGCGGTCTCGCGGGTGATCTCGTCGCCTTTGATGGTACCCCTTAACACAGAGCTCATGAAGGGCAGAAGGTTGACGCGAAGCTCGCCGTTGGCGGCATTGGGCACCAAGGAAGGGATGCGGTCGGCGGGCAGCGCGGGTACACCGTCAACCAAAACGACGTGGCAGCCCACGCTCAGCCGCGGCCGGGCTTTGGCGGTCTCGACCGCATCCTGAAAGGCCGCGCCGGTGGCCATGAGCGTGGTGGAGGTGAGCACGCCGCGGTCGTGGGCCTCGGCGATGGCGCGGTTCACGCCCCGCGTGAGTCCGAAATCATCGGCATTGAGAATGAGCCGGCGCAAGGGGCAAGTCTACAGGGAACGGGCCGCGAAAATCACGCTCGCAAGCGCCGGCACTTGCACTTGCGCTATGATGGGCGCAGCCGCTGGGCTCATGAGAATGGGAAAGAAAGCCGGTACACTCCAGGTCGCATGCCCCTGCTGTTCGGCCATGCTCACGGTGGACGCTTCCACCGGGGCGGTCGTGGCGCACACCGCCGCTGAACGCCCCAGGACCTTCAGCGACCTCGAAGCCGCCGCTCGCGCCATGCACGAGCAGGACACGCGCAAGGAATCGCTGTTCCAGCAATCGGTCCAGGCAGAGAAGAACAAGGCCGACCTGCTGGAGAAGAAATTCGCAGAAGCCGTGAAGCGCGCCAAGGAAGCCCCCGACACGCCCCGCATCCGCGACATTGATCTGGACTAGAACCCCTTTCACTCTTGTGCCGCGTAAGTAATCACGACGGGACCGACTCTCGATTCCTTCTTAAAGACTCGAGATTTCGATGAATAGGTGATTCTCAACTCGCGTGCAGATACCCATTCGCCCTGCGCAACAAACTGAGTGACCCCGTGGTTGTTGTCCGCAATGAACGTGTTTGCCTCTTCGTCAGGGAGAGGCTGATTTGCTTGAAGCAGAGAAATCTGCAGGTTCTCTGAGGTCGTAGCACCGCAGTTTCGGCTGAACTGCACGTATTTCCCCTGACTGTCCGGCGAAGGATGCTCGACTGGATGCTCGTTCTCGCAACATCCTGTGAGCAGCAGGCACGAAAGAAATGCACAGAGCGCGATGAGGAAGCGCATGAGATCTCGCCTGTCAGGCTTTCAAATACAACTCAGGCCGCATGGTGGGAAAGATGGAATCCCGCGCCTCGATCTCCTCGAGCTTGTGGGTGTCGTGCTCGTCGAGCGAGCCCGCCGACTCGTAGCGCCGCCAGGCATCGAGCAGCGCCTGGAACTGGCCAAGGTGGGTGAGGAAGCGCTGCTCGGCGTAGTCGCGCGCGCTGCCGGTAGTGATGAGGAACTGCCAGTCCGACGACTCCAGCAGCATCAGCTCGCGGCACATCTGCCGGGCCAGGCGGCCGGCGATCTCGCTCTCGCGCCAGCGTCCGCTCTCGGCCATGCGCTGGACTTCGAGTTCGGCGGGATAGATCTGCTTCCAAGTCCACTCGGTGTCCGGATTGAGCCAGACCTCGTGCGTGCCGTTGCGTCCCCAGGAGCCTTCCGGCAGGCCAAGGTAAGCGTTGGGGCGGTGCTTCTCGAGATACTCGCCGCAGGTGATAAGCTCCACGCCCGATCCCGGACGCGCGAAGACGCGCGCCACGTTCATGAGCCACTGCGGCCCTTCGAACCACCAGTGTCCGAAGAGCTCGGCGTCGAAAGGCGCCGAGAGAACGGGCGGCGAGCCGTTGGTACCCGCAGCGCGCTCCAGAACGCCGCGTACCAGTCCGGCAAAATGCTCCGCCTGGCCGAGCGTTCCCGAAAGCGCGGACTTGGGGTAGTAGGGAAGCTTGTAGGCGAGGTCGATCTTCGGGCTGGTCACCTGCCAGTAGCGATGCCCGCCCGGCCAGCGCTTCTTGTGGAAGTCCAGATACTCGGAGGTGCCGGGATATCCATGGTCGCCGCTCCAGACCTGCAATCCCGTGCGCGGATCGCGCGTGAAAAACGCGACCTGCGAGCGGCCGGCGCCGAGCGTGTCCGCAAAATAGGGACGGTAGAATGACGCGCGTGGCTCGCCTTCCTCTTCCTCGACCGCCACCGGCACGTCGCCGGCGAGCAGCTCGTAGGGCGTGAAGCGGGTGTGGAACTCCACCAGGTGGGTGTCCACGAAGAAATATTCGAGCCCGCTCTCGGCGAGCAGCTGCTCGACGCCCGCACGGCGCCAGCTGGTGGGGCGTCCGCCGAGCGCGCCGTTCACCGCCACCGGGTAGTGCCACGTGCCTGCGGGACGGTAGGCGCACTCCGGCAGCCATATGCCGCGCGGCTTGCGCCCGAAGAAGCGCTGGTGCGTCTCCACCCCCAGCCGCACCTGCGCGCGGATGGAGGCGTCGGTGCCGAGCAGCGGGAAGTAGCCGTGGGTGGCGGCGCAGGTGATGATCTCGATGGCGCCGGAGTCGTAGTATTTGCGGAACCCGGCCACCAGGTCGCGCTCGAGCTCGTCGAACTGCTGTTGCGCGGTCTGGTAGTAGCCCTCCCAGAACTTCGCCACTTCCACATAGTGGGTCTCGCCGCGCTGGGAGAAGAAGCGGGCGTCTTCGCGCGCGGCTTCGATCTTCTGCTGGGTGTAGCCGGCGAAGCCGCTCTGGAAGGTCGGGTGCGAGAGCTGTTCCAGCAGCACCGGCGAGAGGTTCACCGTGGCCTTCAGCGCCAGACCCTCCTCTTCCAGCTGTTTGCACAGGCGCAGGAAGGGGAGATAGGTCTCCGCCGCGGCTTCGTGCAGCCAGTCCAGGCCATGCGGCCAGGTGCCGTGGTGGACCACGTAGGGAAGATGCGAATGCAGCGTGAACGCCACGTATCCGACGGTATTGTTGTTTGCCTGCATGGATTGGCGTTGGAATCCTGCACTGCACAACGCGCAGGGCGAGGGCCGCTCAACAGTCTATTTTATCACTATCGCTCCGGGCAGGCTGGCCAGCGGAGCGCGGGTCGGTTAGATTAGCTAGCAGTGACGACGGGAGAGAGATTCGAGCGCGCGGTCTCCATTATGGCCAGGCTGCGCGCGCCCGGCGGATGTCCCTGGGACCGCGAGCAGACCTTCGACACCATCAAGCCCTTCACCCTGGAGGAAACCTACGAGGTGCTGGAGGCCATCGACAACCGCGACTGGCAAGAGCTGCGCGGCGAACTGGGCGACCTGCTGCTGCAGGTCCTGTTTTACGCCGAGATGGCGCAGGAGGCCGGACACTTTTCCATGGATGACGTGCTCGACCGGCTGGCGGAGAAGCTCATCGCCCGCCATCCCCATGTGTTCGGCGACGTGAAGGCCGAGACCTCTGCCGAGGTCCTGCGCAACTGGGAGGCGCTCAAGGCAGGCGAAAAGAAGGCTGAAGCGCCGGCGTCGGTGCTCGAAGGCATTTCCAGCAAGGTCCCTGCGCTGCTTGAGGCGGGCAAGATCAGCTCGCGCGCGGCAGCCGCGGGCTTCGACTGGCCTGACATCGGCGAGCTCTTCCTCAAGCTGGAAGAGGAAACGGTAGAGTTAAAGCGCCACTTGAAGGATTATCCTACTCCCGGCCCGCAGCCCAAGATGAGCGGCGTGGCCGGCTCCGGCCGTCCGCAGGTCCCTGAAGCGCTGCAGTCCAAGCTGGAAGACGAAGTGGGCGACCTCTTCTTCGTGCTGGTGAACATCGCGCGCTATCTGGCGCTCGATGCGGAATCCGCACTGCGCAAGAGCAACCGCAAGTTCCGCAAGCGCTTCCAGTTCGTCGAAGAGGAGCTCCGCCGCAAGGGCCGGCGGCTCGAGGACGCTTCCCTCGACGAGATGGAGGCGCTCTGGCAGGAGTCGAAGAAGCTGGAACGCGAGGCGAAGTCATGAGCGAAAGCGTGGCCATCCGCGCCTGCATGGGAGTGGAGGAGATGCAGGCCTGTGTCCAGCTGCAGCAGGAGGTGTGGAACTTCGCCGACGCCGACCTGGTCCCGCTGCGCATGTTCGTGGTAGCGGAGAAGATCGGCGGGCAGGTGATGGGGGCGTTCCGGGGTGGCACGATGCTGGGCTTCGTGCTCTCGCTGCCCGGAACGCGGTCCGGCCACGCTTACCTGCATTCGCACATGCTGGCGGTGCACGCCAGCGCCCGCAACACCGGCCTGGGACGCCGCCTCAAGCTGGCGCAGCGCGAGGACGCCCTGGCGCGCGGTTTCGACCTCATCGAGTGGACCTTCGATCCGCTGGAGATCAAGAACGCCTACCTGAACATCGTCCGCCTGGGCGCCATCGCGCGGCGCTACAGCGTGAACCACTACGGGATGTCCTCCTCGCCGCTGCAGGGCGGCCTGCCCACCGACCGACTGGTGGCCGAGTGGTGGCTGCGCTCGCGCCGCGTGACCGAGATGCTGGAGAACGACGTCGCGCCGGTGGTGAAGACGCAGCACAAGGTCCAGGTCCCGGCGGAGATCTACCAGTGGAAGAACTCGCCCGAGCAGCGCTCCCGTGCCGCCGAGGTCCAGCTGCGGAACCGCGAGCAGTTTCTCAAGGCCTTCGCCGCCGGCGAATCGGCCCTCGGCTACGAACGCGACGCCCAGGGCAACGGCGCGTTTCTCCTCGCCACCTGGGACGAGAACCACTCCTACGGCGGCAGGGACCGCGCATGAAGGTCGAAGCCATCACGCTGCGCGAGGTCCGCATGCCGCTGGTGCAGTTCTTCGAGACCAGCTTCGGGCGCACCACCGAGCGCCGCATCCTGCTGGCCGAGCTACGGGTGGACGGCGTGACCGCGTGGGGCGAGTGCGTCGCCGGGGAAGATCCGTTCTACAGCGACGAGAGCATCGACACTGCCTGGCAGGTGACCAAGCATTACCTCGCGCCCGCCCTGCTCGGCAAAGACGTCGCCCCTGGCGCCTGCGCGGCGCTGTTCGCGCGCGTCCGCGGGCACCGCATGGCGAAAGCCACGCTCGAGAACGCCATGTGGGAGGCGGAGGCGCGGCTGAAGAAGGTCCCGCTGTGGAAGCTGCTCGGGGGCTCGCGCCGAGAGATCGCGTGCGGCGTCTCCATCGGCATCCAGGACACCGTCGAGCAGCTGATGGGAAAGATCGAGACCGAGCTGGCCGCCGGCTACCAGCGCATCAAGGTGAAGTGCAAGCCGGGCTGGGACCTCGATGTCTTCAAGGCCATCCGCCGGCGCTGGCCCGATATCGTCCTCAGCTGCGACGCCAACTCCGCCTATACCCTCGCCCAGCTCGAGCACATCAGGCGCTTCGACCAGTTCCGCCTGCTGATGATCGAGCAGCCGCTCTGGCACGACGATTTCTACTTCCACGCCCGGTTGCAGAAGCAGCTCAAGACGCGGCTTTGCCTGGACGAGGGCATCCGCAGCGCGCGCGACGCCCAGGCCGCGCTCGAGCTGGGCGCCTGCGGCATCGTGAACATCAAGGTGGGGCGCGTGGGCGGCTTCAGCGAGGCCCTCGCAATACACGACGTCTGCCGCGCCCAGGGCATCCCGGTCTGGTGCGGGGGCATGCTGGAGTCGGGCATCGGGCGCGCGCACAACATCGCGCTCTCCACGCTGGAGAATTTCTCCCTGCCCGGCGATGTCTCCGCCTCCAAGCGCTACTGGGCCGAGGACATCATCGAGCCGGAGGTCACTGTGCGCCCTGACGGGACCATCCCCATCTCCCAGGAACCCGGCACCGGCTACCGGGTAAAGGCCGACCTCATCGCCAAACTGACAGTGCGTAACGAGGAACTCCGTCCTTCCGCTTGATTGCGGGGAAGGCAATGGGGGTTTATAGTTCTACAACAGCACCTCAACCACGGCCCTCGAATTGGAGAGTCAGCATGTGGAAATCCCGTACTGAGGAAAAACCACCTATGTCCGCACAGAACCCTTCCGTTCCCGTGCCCGGCGCACCTCCGGCGCCCAAACCCCCTGCTCCATCCACCAGCCGGCCACCCGAGACTCTTCGGGCCGACCTCGCGCATATTGGAAAATCCGTCATCATCAAGGGTGAGCTCTCCGGCAGTGAGGACCTCTACCTGGACGGCGAAGTCGAAGGCGGCGTGCAGCTTCGCCAGCACTCGCTCACCGTCGGCCCCAACGGCAAGGTCAAGGGCAACATCAATGCCCGCGAGGTGGTGCTGCTGGGCAAGGTGGACGGCAACGTCCGTGGCGACGAGCGAGTGGAGCTAAAGCGCTCGGCCGTCCTGGTCGGCGACATCGCCACCGCGCGCATCAGCATCGAAGACGGCGCCTTCTTCAAGGGCGGTATCGACATCGCCAAGGAAGCCAAGTCGGAGTCCAAGCGCGATTCTTCGACCGGCTCGTCGTCGGTGGCTTCATCACTGGGCAGTTACGCGGCTTCGCCGTACGACCCCAGCAAGGCGTAACCGGCGCACTCTGCGTTCAGGGAGTGTGGTTCTGTGGTCCACGCGTTCTTACGGAAGCTTAGGACGGAGGATGCACCCGCAGCCCCTGCGCGGCCGGCGGCGCCTCCTCCGCCGGAGCGCATCAGCCGGCACTCGGTAGCCTTCGCCGAGTTCCACAAGTTCATCAAGGCGGAGCGCGGACTGCGCGTGCTCGACCTGGGCCCCACCTCTGCAGCCAACATCAACTACCTGGTCAACCTGGGCCACAACGTCCACAACGAGGACCTGCTGCAGGCCTCGGTGGACAGCTCGCTGCGCTATAAGACCCAGGACGGCCGCGCGGTGATGGACGTGGACGACTTCTACGAGCGCAACCTCAACTTCAAGGGCGCGCGGCTCGATGCCACTCTCTGCTGGGACGTTCCTGATTTCCTGCATGAGCCGCTGGTGCGTCCCCTGGTGGAGCGGCTGCGCACCGCCATGAATCCGGGCGGCATGCTGCTGGCCTTCTTCCATACCGGCGAGGGCGGGGCCGCCACGCCGCACTATCGCTACCACATCGCGGGCGCGGAAGACCTCGATCGCCAGGTCTCGGCGCGCTTCCGCCTGCAGCGCGTCTTCCAGAGCCGCCACATCGAAAACCTGTTCGCAGGATTCCAGTCCATCAAGTTCTTCCTCGCGCGCGACGCAGTGCGCGAGGTGCTGGTGGTCCGCTAGACCTCGGCCAGCTCTTCTTCCAGCAACTGCTTGTTGTAAAGGTCGGTGTAATAGCCGTTGCGCGCCAGCAGCTCCTCGTGCGTGCCCAATTCCACGATCTCGCCGGAGTGCAGCACGGCGATGCGGTCGGCGTTGCGCACGGTAGAGACGCGGTGGGAGATGAAGATGGTGGTGCGCCCCTGCATGATCTCGCGCAGGTGGTCAAGGATCTTCTCTTCGGTGTAGGTGTCCACGCTGGAGAGGGCATCGTCGAGGATGAGGATGCGCGGGTTGCGGATGAGCGCCCGTGCGATGGCGGTGCGCTGCTTCTGCCCGCCGGAAAGCGTGATGCCGCGCTCTCCCACCATGGTCTGGTAGCGCTCGGGGAAGCCGGCGACGTCGGCGGCGATGCTGGCGCCCTCGGCGGCGGCCTCGATCTCGCCCTCGCTCGCGCCCTCGGTACCGAAGGCGATGTTCTCGGCCACCGTGTCGCTGAACAGGAAGGTCTCCTGCGGCACGAACCCGATGTTGCGGCGCAGGGCGGCCAGCGGGATGTCGCGCAGCGGGCGGCCATCGAGCAGCACCGAGCCCGGCGCGGCGTCATAGATGCGCGGGATGAGACTGACCAGAGTTGATTTGCCCGAGCCCGTCGGTCCCACGATCGCCAGGCTGCTGCCTTCGGGGATGCGCAGGTTCACGCGGTGCAGCACCCGCGTGCCATTGTAGCTGAAGTCGAGGTCGCGGAACTCGAGCTCGCCGCGGACCTCCGGCGCCGGAACGGACGCGATCGCCGGCGCATCGGCGATCTCTGGCTGCTGGTCGAAGATCTCGTTGATGCGGCCCATCGAGGCCGAGCCCCGCTGGAAGATGTTGAGCACCCACCCCAGTGCGATGACCGGCCACGTCAGTTGCACCATGTAGGTATTGAAGGCCACCCAGTCGCCCGCCGTGATGCGGCCCAGCAGCACCTCGCGCCCGCCCAGCCAGAGCACCAGCACGATGGCGAGGCCGAGCAGCAGCTCGAGCGTCGGCCACAGCATGCCCATCAACCGCACCAGCAGCAGGCTGCGGCGGATGTATTCGCGGTTGGCCTCCTCGAAGGCCTCGATCTCCGGTTTCTCCTGCACGTAGGCGCGCAGCACGCGGACGCCGGCGAAGTTCTCCTGGGCGCGGGCGGAGATGTCCGAGAACATCTCCTGGATGCGCTCGAAGCGTTCATGGATGCGCCGCCCGAAATACTGCACCACGATGCTCACGATGGGCAGGGGCAGAAAGGCGTAGAGGGTGAGCCGCGGGCTGATACCCAGCATGAAGATGAGCGCGCCCACGGTAAAGACCACGGTGTTGGCCGAGTACATGATGGCCGGGCCCAGCAGCATCCGCACCGCGTTGAGGTCGTTGGTGGCGCGCGCCATGATGTCGCCCGTGCGGGTGCGCTGATAGTAGGACCAGGACAGCCTCTCCAGGTGCTGGAAGAGGTCGTTGCGCAGGTCGTACTCGATGTCGCGCGAGATGCCGATGAGCTTCCAGCGGGTGAGGAACTGGAAGATGCCCTTGGTCACGGCCACCGTCACCAGCAGCAGGGAATAGGTGACCAGCTTCTGGCGGGTGACGCCGGTGTTGAGGTCGTCAATGGCACGGCGGATGACCTGGGGGAAGAGGATCCAGATGCCGTTGTGAAGCAGCACCGTGAAGGTGCCCAGGACGAAGCCCCAGCGATATCTCCAGAAGTATGGCCCCAGGGTCCGAAGGTTCTTGAGCATTGCTGGTTAGACGATTCTAGCAGCGCCGGGGACGCAATTTCCCCGGCAGCGCGGGCGTACAATATCCCTATGCGCCGGGTGTACATGGACAACAACGCCACCTCGCCACCCCTGCCCGAGGTGCTGGAGGCGATGCGCCCCTACCTGGAGGGCAGCTTCGGGAACGCCTCGTCCATCCACCATCACGGGCAGCAGACGCGCGCCGCCGTGGAGCGCGCCCGTGAGAGCGTGGCCCGCCTCATCAACGCGCGACCCGCCGAGGCCGTGTTCACCAGCGGCGGTACCGAGGCCGATAACCTCGCCATCTTCGGCGTGGTCCAGCCGGGCGACCACGTGATCACCTCCACCATCGAGCACAGCGCCGTGTAGAACTCGTGCAGGGAACTTGAGCGCCGGGGATGCGAGATCACCTGGGTGCCGGTGGACGGCGACTGCCGCGTCGATCCGGATGACGTGAAGCGCGCCATCCGCCCCAACACGCGCCTCATCACCATCATGATGGCCAACAACGAGACCGGCGTGCTCCAGCCGGTAGAGGAGATCGGCAGGATCGCCGGCGAGGCCCGCGTCACCTTCCACACCGACGCCGTTCAGGCCGCGGGCAAGGTGCCGCTCGACGTGGAAGCCATCGGCTGCCACCTGCTCAGCATCTCGGCGCACAAGATGCACGCGCCCCAGGGCATGGGCGCCCTCTACGTCCGCAAAGGCACCCGGCTGCGGCCGCTCTTCTACGGCGGGAACCACGAGCGCTCGCGGCGTGCCGGGACGGAGAATGTGGCGTCCATCGTGGCCCTGGGCAAGGCGGCCGAAGCCGCCATGAAATCCTTCGGCGACGGCACCGTGGAGCGCCTGCGCGGGCTGCGCGACCGGCTGGAGAAGTCGGTGCTGACGAACATCGAAGCCACCGGCGTGAACGGCGCCGGAGCGCCGCGCGTCCCCACCACGGGCAACATCTTTTTCGACTGCATCGAGGGCGAGGCGCTGGTGATCGCGCTCGACCTCAAGGGCCTGGCCATCTCCACCGGAGCGGCCTGCTCCTCGGGCGCCATCGAGCCCTCGCACGTGCTCATCGCCATGGGCATGCCGCCGGAGCGCGCCCGCGCCAGCCTGCGCTTCAGCCTGGGCAAGCTGAACACCGCCGAAGATGTGGATTTCGCGCTCTCCATCCTGCCCGAGACCGTGCAACGCCTGCGCGAACTCTCGCCGGTCTGGCAGAAAAGCACAGTCACGAAATAGCTTGGCGTGAATGGAGACGTTGCTTGCAACGTCTCTACCGTATGATTGACATGTAGAGACGTAGCTTGCTACGTCTCATGATCACCACTTTTTTTTGATTGCACGATGCAGACAGATAACACCATCGCGGTGGCGATGTCGGGCGGGGTGGACTCTTCGACCGTCGCGGCCATGCTGCGCGCCGAGGGGCGCGACCTGGTCGGACTGACCATGCAGCTCTGGAACCAGCGCCGTTTGGCCGGCCGCGAGGGCATGCCGGAGTCCGTGCAGGGACGCTGCTGCTCGCTCGACGACGTCTACGACGCCCGCCGCGTGGCCGAGTCGCTCGGCATTCCGTATTACGTGGTCAACCACGAGGAGCGCTTCGAGAATGAAGTGGTGCGGCCGTTCGTCGAGGAGTATCTCTCCGGCCGCACGCCCATCCCCTGCAGCCGGTGCAACAACCACATCAAGTTCGACCAGTTGCTGGTGACGGCGCGGCAGATCGGCGCCGAGCAGCTGGCCACCGGACACTACGCGCGCATCCGCTTCGACCAGGAGCGCGCCCGCTGGCTACTGCTGCGTGCCGCCGACCGTTCGCGCGACCAGAGCTACTTCCTCTTCGGCCTGACCCAGGAGCAGCTGGGCCGCACCCAGTTCCCCCTGGGCGATCTGCGCAAGGACGAGGTCCGCGAGCTGGCGCGCCGTTACAACGTCGCGGTCGCCGAGAAGCCGGACTCGCAGGAGATCTGCTTCGTCCCCGGCGGCGACTACAAGAAGTTCATTGACGCCTACTTGGCCGAGCAGGGTGAGACCGCGCCGGAGACGGCGGGCGAGCTTGTGACCTCGAGCGGCGAGGTCATCGGTGAGCACGCCGGCGTGCATCACTTCACCGTCGGGCAGCGCAAGGGACTTGGTGTCGCTACCGGTTCGCCGCTTTATGTCCTCAGCATCGAGCCGTCCAGCCGGCAGGTGGTCGTGGGCGGCAGGGAAGACCTCTTCTCCAGGACGCTCCGCGCCCGCGACCTGAACTGGATCGCAGTGGATAAGCTGCGCGGCCTGATGCGCGTGGCCGCGAAGATCCGCCACCGCCACGAGCCGGCGCC
>JACXTT010008113.1_pt1 | contig 14629 bp, 16 predicted proteins | sample 9270951 | NCBI WGS metagenome assembly JACXTT01 (sample SAMN15532306, study PRJNA645909) | rock metagenome | isolation source: weathered quartz diorite | place: Puerto Rico | collected 2017-06-21
GCACGCGGGGGCGGTGGTGCTTCCGGGGTCTGGTTTTGGCCTCGCAACCCTGGATGCCCGGGACCCATGGGTCGAGGAATCGCACGGGCTGGCGGGGGATTCTGGTCTTCGCCTGCCCCCGGAGCCCGAGAAGGATGAAGTCGTGTCCGCTCAGCATCGCGTTCTCGATCTGGGGGAGGACGGTCTTTTCGAAGCCGACGATTCCCGGGAAGAGGTTCTCGCCGCGCTCCATCGCGGCAACGAGATTCCTCCTCATCTCTTGCTTCACCGTCACGGGTTGGTGACCGCTATCTCTAAGTGCCTTAACTGATTCGGGTCGTTTCATTGGGCTTTCCGGATCTCCTGGTGCGAGGGGATTCCACGCTTCTCACCGAGAGCGTAACTCCGAGTGGCGCCTGCATCAAGCCGCCGAGCCACGGATTCTACCCAAATAAATGTTGACCTTATGGCCACATATGCCGAATAATGTAAGGACATGAATACAAATGGCCTAACAAAACACGAGAATGGCGCTGCCCTCGACACCATCGACCGCAAGCTCCTGGCGCGTCTGCAAGATGACGCCAAGATCTCTCAAGCGGAACTGGCAAAAGCGGTCGGGCTCACCGCGCCGTCGGTCAACGAGCGAATCCGCAAGCTCGAGCGCGCGGGGATCATCCGCGGCTACGTGACGCTTCTCGACGAGCGCAAGCTGGGCCAGGACATCACGGCATTCGTCGAGATATTCATCGAACATCCCAAGTTCGAATCGGGTTTCATCGAAGCCGTACGCGGTCTCGACGAGATCCTCGAATGCCACCATATCACCGGCGAGTTCTCGCTTCTGCTCAAGGTCCGGGTCCAGGACATGGCCACGTTCCGCAAGCTCCTCATCGAGAAGCTGAACACGGTCCGCGGGGTGCGCCAGACCCGCACGCTCATCGTCCTGGCCACCGCGAAGGAGCAGCGCCGGATCAAAATCGATTCCGAACCGCCCCCACCCAGCCTGAAAGGAGCCCTCGGATGAACCCGACCCTTACTACCTCGTCGGTGAAGGTCACCCCCGACAAGGTACATGAGACGATCGCGAAGCGGATGCTCGCGGACGGCTTCGACTTCGTCCTGGATCTCGAGCGGAGCGAGGGCGTCTACATCTACGACTCTCGGCACGGAAAAAAGCTTCTCGATTTCTTTTCGTTCTTCGCCACGAACCCGGTCGGGATGAACCATCCGGGGATGAAGACCCCGGAGTTCACGAAGAAACTCTTACGTTCGGCCCTTCACAATCCCTCCAACTCGGACGTCTACACGGTCGAGATGGCCGAATTCGTCGAGACCTTCGGAACCTACGCCATGCCGGCCTACCTGCCGCATCTCTTCCTCGTGGCCGGCGGCACCCTGGGCGTCGAGAACGCACTTAAGGCGGCGTTCGATTGGAAGGTTCGCAAGAACTTCGTGCGCGGCTATCGCGAGGAGCGCGGACGCAAGGTGCTCCACTTCGAGCAGGCCTTCCACGGCCGCTCCGGCTACACGCTCTCCCTCACGAACACGACCGATCCCCGGAAGACGGCCTACTTCCCGAAATTCGACTGGCCTCGCGTCGTGAATCCCAAGGCGCGCTTCCCGCTCAACGAGCAGAACCTTCGCGACGTGAAGGCGCGCGAAGCGCTCGCGGTCGCGCAGATGGAGACGGCCTTCGAGCAGAACAGAGATGACATCGCCGCGATCATCCTCGAGCCCATCCAGGGTGAAGGCGGCGACAACCACTTCCGCAAGGAGTTCTTCCAGGAGCTGCGCCGGATCGCGGACGAATACGAAGCGATGCTGATCTTCGACGAGGTGCAGGCGGGGCTGGGGCTCACCGGAAGGATGTGGGCCTACGAGCACTACGACGTGAAGCCCGACATGGTGGCTTTCGGGAAGAAGACGCAGGTCTGCGGGTTCATCTGTGGTCCTCGGATCGACGAGATTCAGGAGAATGTCTTCCACGTCTCGAGCCGCCTCAACTCCACATGGGGAGGCACCCTCGTAGACATGGTCCGCTCGGGTCGCTACCTCGAGATCATGGCCGAGGAGAAACTGCTCGAGAACGCCGTGGTCCGCGGTCAGGAGCTCTTGACGGGACTGGAGTCGCTCCAGCGGGAGTTCCCGGATCACCTCTCGAACGCACGGGGGAAGGGCCTCATGTGCGCCTTCGATTTCAGGGACGCGCCGCTTCGTGACAAGGTCATCGCGGCCGCGTACGAGGAAGGCGTGGTGGTCATCGCATCAGGTCCGACTTCGATCCGGTTCCGTCCGCCGCTCGTGATCACGAAGGAGGCGATCGTGGAAGGGCTGGAGAAGCTCCGCACGAGTATCCGGAAGTCGATCGCCTAAGCACCCAGCTCTGCTGTCTCTCGCCGTGGCAATCGCGCCGCGGCGAGAGCGGCGAGACACAGCACCACCCCAGCCATCCAGAGCGGCGCGCCAGGGCTCACCGCGTCGAATACGAGCCCCCCCAGAAAGGGTCCCACTGCGCGAGCGAGACTTCCGAGCGACTGATAGATCCCGAGAATACCTCCCTGCTCTTCCGGAGGCGTCGCGATGGAGACGAGTCCGGACAGGGAGGGCGTAAGGAGTCCGCTCGCCACGGCGATGGCTCCCATCACGACGAGGAAGAGCGCGAGCGGCGGAACCAGCCCCGCCGTCACGAACGCCGCGCCCATGAGGGAGAGCCCGGCGCGGATCAGCGCGCGTTCTCCGAATCGGCGAACCAAAGCACCCACCAGTCCCACCTGCATCGTCGCGGCCACCACTCCCACATACGCGAAGAGATAGCCGATCTGGTGCGGGCCCCAGCCGTAATACCGCTGCGTGAAGAGTGCGAGGATCGCCTCCATGCCCGAGAAGCACAGAGTCCCCACGAAGAAGAGTCCGAGCACCGTTCCGACCACGGGTCTCGAGAACGCCTCCCGGAATCCGGTCCGCCCGGCCCGCCTCGCCGCTGCCTCCGCGCGCACCCCCGCAGGAAGCGATTCGGGGAGGCGGAGCGCGGCGAATCCCGCAGCCGCGAGCGCGAGACCGGCCGAGGCGTACGCGGGCGCGGCGAATCCCCAGCGGCTCAGGATGCCGCCGATCGCGGGCCCGAAGATGAATCCCATTCCGAACGCGGCGCCGATCAGCCCCATGCTCCTGGTGCGAGTCTCGCGCGTCGTGGTGTCCGCCACGTAGGCCTGCGCGGTGGAGAGCACCGCGCCCGCGACCCCGGCCAGCATCCTCGAGAGGAACAGCACCCAGAGGGAGTGCGCGGCCGCATAGATCAGGTACGACAGGCCTGTCACGAGGAGGCTCGAGATCAGCACGGGCCTCCGTCCGATGCGGTCGCTCAGCCGCCCCCAGACCGGGGCGAAGAGGAACTGGCAGAAGGAGAACGAAGTGGTGAGGAGACCCACGGTGATCCCGGTCGCGCCGTAGGTCTCGGCGTAGTAGGGAAGGAGCGGAATGATGATGCCGAAGCCGAGAAGATGGATGAAGACCGTGAGGAAGAGAATGACCCGCGACTCCGGCGTGATCGAAAGCGGCTCGGAGGAAGATCGCGGCACCGGGCGAGTGTAGCGCCACCCGTCTCCGGCTGTATACTTCGCCCGTGGCTTCTCCTCTTTCTCGGTCCTTCTATTCCCGTCCCACGGTGACCGTCGCGCGCGAGCTGCTGGGCTCGATCCTCTGCCGCCGTGTCGACGGGCTCACGCTGCGCGGCCGCATCGTGGAGACGGAGGCCTATATCGGCGAGGAGGACCTTGCCTGTCACGCCCGCGCCGGACGCACGCCGCGCACCGCGCCCCTCTACGGTCCGCCGGGCCTCGCGTACGTGTACCTCACCTACGGGATGCACCATCTCCTGAACGCCGTCACGGAACGGGAGGGAAGGCCCGCCGCGGTCCTGATCCGCGCACTCGAGCCGCTGGAGGGGATCGAGTGGATGGAGGAAGCGCGCGGAGTACGCACCGCCCACCATCTCGCGTCGGGGCCGGGCAAGCTGGCGCAAGCCTTCGGCCTCGACCTCGCGTGGAACCGAGCCGATCTCACGGGTCCGGATCTTTGGATCGAACCGGGCGCGCGCGTTCCCGACGGCGGGGTCCGCACGTCGGCGCGGATTGGCTGTCAGAACGTTCCGGAGCCGTGGGCGAGCATTCCCTGGCGATTCTACGTAGCCGCGTCGCGGCACGTTACGCCCGGTCGTGCTGCTCCGAAACTTGTGGTGACAAACCCGCGCCCGATCGGGAATAATCGTGCGTCACGCGCCGGCTCTTCGAAACCCAAACGCAAACGGCGCAACCGCACCACACCGAGCCGCTGAGGGAACTTTGCCCGGAATTCTCACGGAACGAAATCTGATGTGGCGCGCCCGCGCGCGCGAGGTCGCCGAGAAGGTGGTGCGTCCGCTCGCCGCGAAGTACGACCGCGCGCAGGAGTACCCCTGGGAGATCAAGGAAGCGATCGCCAAGGCGGGGCTCATGGGGGTCTGGATCCCCGAGGAATACGGGGGCGCGGGTGACGGCGTCATCGACCTCTGCGTCTGCGTCGAGGAGCTCTCGCGCGCCTGCGGAGGCGTCGGGGTGCTCTACGCCGTGAACGCCCTCGGGACCTTCCCGGTCATGGTGGGTGGGACCGAGGAGCAAAAGCACCGTTTCCTCCGGCCGATCGCCAAAGGCGAGAAGCTCATCTCCTTCGGACTCTCCGAGAAATTCGCGGGCAGCGACGCCGCAAGCCTGCGCGCCACCGCCGAGAAGGACGGCGACTCCTACGTCTTGAACGGCGAGAAGAAATGGAACACGAACGGCGGCGCGGCCGACATCTACACCGTGTTCGCGGTCACGGATCCCTCCTCGAAGTCGCGCCGGACCAGCGCGATCATGGTCGAGAAGGGAACGCCCGGGTTCAGGATCGGCAAGGTCGAGGACAAGATGGGGATCCGGTGCGTGCCCGTGGTCGAGATCCATTTCGAGAACTGTCGCGTCCCCGCGAAGAACTTGCTCGGCGAAGTGCCGGGCCTTGGGTTCAAGCACGCGATGGCGACGCTGGACAAGGCGCGTCCCGGCGTGGCCGCTCAGGCGGTGGGTCTGGCGCAGGGCGCCTTGGAATACGCCATGGTCTATGCGGGATATCGGGAGCAGTTCGGCGCTCCCATCTCCTCGTTCCAGATGATCCAGGCTCTGCTGGCGGACATGGCCACCAAGACGGAAGCGGCCCGGAATCTCGTTCACGTGGCGGCGCTGGCCGTGGACCGCGGGGAGCCGAACGTCTCCAAGCTCTCCGCCATGTGCAAGCTCTTCGCCACCGACGTCGCGATGGAGGTCACCACCGACGCGGTGCAGATCTTCGGCGGGTACGGCTACATGCGCGACTACCCGATCGAGAAGTACATGCGCGACGCCAAGATCACCCAGATCTACGAAGGCACGAACCAGGTGCAGCGCATGGTGGTGGCCCGCTCGCTCGTGAAGGAGTCGCTGGGCCTGAAGCACCTGCTCGATTACATCCCCAAGGAAATCCAGAAGGGTGTGAACGATCCCGAGACGTTGCAGCGGCTCGCCGAGGAGGCGAGGAGGCTCGCGGAGGAGACGGCGGGAGCGCTGGACGTCCCATCGCATCACTCATGAGCAAGGGAATCTGAGGAGGAGGGGGCCGCGTTGGAAACGAGTGCAATGGATCGAACCTCGACGTTGAAGGTCGGGGACAAAGCTCCCGACTTCACCTTGACGGATCACAACGGGAACAAGGTCACGCTCTCCTCGTTCGCCGGAAAGAAGAACGTCGTGCTGGTCTTCCACCCGCTCGCGTTCACCTCGGTCTGCGCGGTGCAGATGCCGGGATACAGCAAGGAGCGCCAATCCTTCGAGGGGCTCGACACCCAGGTCCTCGGGCTCAGCGTGGACTCGGTTCCGACCCACAAGGCATGGGCGGACCATCTCGGCGGCGTGGAGTATCCGCTGCTCGCGGACTTCTGGCCTCACGGCGAGGTCGCGAAGAAGTACGGAATCCTTCGCAACGAAGGCTATTCGGAGCGGGCCACCTTTGTGATCGACAAGAAGAGCATCGTGCGCCACATTGAAGTGCATGAGATCGGGAAGGTGCCCGATCGGGCGAAGCTGATCGAGTTTCTCAAGACCCTGAGATAGGCGAACCGATGGCGCGTATGGGTTGGGCAACCCAAACCGGTCCGCGAGGACCGCGCGAGCGAGGGGCGGCGGCGATGGCCGTCGCCCTCGCGCTTCTTCTCCAGCTCGTTCCCGCCGGTGCTGGAACGCTTTCCCAGGCGATGGGGAAGGCCGATCCGAAAGCGGCCGAGGTGGCGCGGCAGATGGATGAGGCGCTCGGCGGCATGAAGAGCTGGGAATCCATTCCCTACATCCGCTTCGATTTCGTGGTCGCGAAGGATGGAAAGGAAGCGGTCCGGTTCCGCCACTGGTGGGATAAGCGGCGTGGCATGGACCGCGTCGAGGGCCCCGACGACAAAGGGCGCATGGTTGGCGCCATCGTGAACCTGCACGACCGGACGGGAAAATCCTTCACGGCGGGGTTGCCCGATCGCGACTCCACCGACACCGCCTCGCACGTGGAGAATGGCTACGGCCGGTGGGTGAACGACAGCTACTGGCTCATGATGCCGTTCAAGCTTCGGGATCCCGGCACGAACTTGAAGTACAGCAGCATGAAGAAGGGCCCAGGCGAAGTGGAGTGGGATGTGCTCGAGTTGACCTTCGACAGGGGCGTGGGCCTGACGCCCGGCGATCATTACTGGCTGTACGTCAACCGAAAGACCCACCTCATGGACAGGTGGGACATGCTCCTCCAGGGTGACAAGCCCCCGGCGAAATCCGCCACGTGGGAAGGATGGCAGAAATTCGGGCCGGTTCGGATCTCGACTCTCCATCGCTTCGAGGGAAAGCCGGTGGAGCTCCGCTTCGAGAACGTGGCCGTCCCGCCATCCATGGACGAGTCAATCTTCGCCGACGCCCGTCCCAAGTACTGAGACACCTCAAGAAACACTGAATCCTGTTACATCCACAGAGCTTGAATGCCGTGTGCCGCGGAATTAGTATGCGGCCCTCGGACAAGCGGTCCAGCTTCTCTCCCCAAAAGGAGCGATCCATGGCTGCGAAGCGCTCGAGCAGGAGAGCTAAGTCGCGTAGTCCCAAGAAAGTAAAGAGACGCGCATCGGGCGCACGGAAGTCCGGGTCGCGCCGTTCTTCACGTCCGAAATCCAGGACGAAATCGCGCTCCAAGACGCGGGCCAAGGCGAAACGTTCGGCCCGTCCGAAGGCCAAGCGTTCCTCCTCGAAGCGCTCCGCTCGGGCCGTCGCGAAGCGTTCCCACAGGAAACGGGGGGGCGGCCCCAAGGTGGTCGGGGGAGGCGTGAGTTTTCAGAGAATCGCGCGGAGAGGGGGCCAGGGGCCGGGCGCGAAGCTGGGGATGAAGAAGGCCAAGCTCGCCGTGGGAACCAAGGGTGCGGCGCAAGGTCTCCTGGAGTTCGAGAATGGAACCGCGCTGGCGGAATTCTCACGGAATCCGTCGCTTCGGCCCCCCGCCGCGCCCAAGAAGCGGCGCGGAAAGGCGAGCCAGCTCAACATGCTGGACTACCCGGGAGAAAGCCTCACGGTCGGGATGCAGGCCCCGGAATTCTCCCTTCCGAGCACGCTGGGCCGAAAAGTCTCGCTGTCGGAATTCCGCGGCAAGCGGGTGATTCTTTATTTCTACCCCAAGGACGACACGCCGGGCTGCACCATGGAAGCATGCGGCTTTCGCGACGCGTTCCCGAGGATTGAGTCCAAGGACGCCATCGTTCTCGGCATCAGCCTCGACGATGAGCTGAGCCACGAGCGATTCGCGCAGAAGTACAACCTGCCCTTCCCGCTGCTCTCCGACAAGGATGCGGCCGTCTCGCGCCAGTACGGGACGTACAAGGAAAAGAATCTCTACGGCAGAAGCTTCTGGGGAATCGAGCGGACGACGTTCGTGATCGATCGCGAGGGGAAAGTCGAGCACGTCTTCCGCCGCGTGAAAGTGGAGGGTCATGCCGAAGAGGTGATGGCTACACTCGCCCTCTAGTGCGCCGCACCAAGATCATCGCGACCGTCGGCCCCAGCTCCGCCGACGAGGTGGTGCTGGCGCGAATGATTCGCGCCGGGATGGACGTCGCGAGACTCAATTTCTCCCACGGCAGCCGGGCCTCCCACGCCCGTGCCATCCGCCGCATCCGCGCAGCTGCCGGCCAGGTGGGCCGTTCCGTCGGACTTCTCCTCGACCTCCAGGGTCCCAAGCTGCGCGTCGGTGAATTCCACGGAGGCGGAATCTTCCTGCGCCAGGGAGCCGAGCCGCTCCTCACCAATCGTCGCGTGAAGGGAAACGCCGAAGTGATCCCCGCGGTCTATTCGGGCCTGATGCGCGACGTGAGCGTAGGGGATCGGGTGCTTCTGGACGACGGCAAGATCGAGCTTCGGGTGATCCGGAAGGAGCGCCGCGGGCTCCGCTGCCGCGTCGTGATCGGCGGGAAGCTCGGGGATCACAAGGGCATGAATCTCCCGGGCGTGCGGCTGAGCGCGGAATCCCTCACGGCGAAGGATCGGGGCGATCTTGCCTTCGGGCTCAAGATGCAGATCGATTTCGTGGCGCTCTCCTTCGTGCGAAGCGCGGAGGACATCCAGAAGCTTCGCCGCCTGCTGCGCGAGGAGCGCGACCCGCCGCTCGTGATCGCGAAGATCGAGCGCAGGGAAGCCATCGAAAACCTCGAAGCCATCCTGGGGGAGGCGGATGGCGTGATGGTCGCGCGGGGGGATCTGGGTGTGGAATATCCACCCGAGCGCGTTCCGATCTTACAGAAGCGGATCATCCAACGCGCGAACGCGCGCGAGAAGCTGGTGATCACGGCGACCCAGATGCTGGAGTCCATGGTCTCTTCGCCTCGTCCGACTCGCGCCGAGGCGTCGGACGTGGCCAACGCGATCTTCGACGGAACGGACGTGCTGATGCTGAGCGCGGAGACCGCGGTGGGGCGGTATCCGGACCGCGCGGTGCGAACGATGGGGCGCATTGCATCCGAGGCCGAAGAGGTGACGCTCCCCATGCTGCGCCGGCGGACGGGGGACTACACGGGCGCCCTGACGACCCCGACCCATGCGCTGGCGCATACCGCCTATCAGGCGGCGTACGAGCTTCGCGCCAAGGCACTCGCGGTGTTCACCCATACCGGATTCTCGGCGCGGCTGGCGAGCAAGGCGCGCCCCACGGCGCCGATCATCGCCCTGACGCCTCTCGACTCCACCTGCCGCCGCCTCACCATCGCCTGGGGGGTCACGCCGGTTCAGGTGCCCCACTGGCGCACCGCCGACCGGATGGTGGAGCTGGGAATCCAGCAGCTCCTCAAGAAGAAGCTGGTACGCCGCGGGGAATGGGTTGTCGCCATGGCGGGGACCACAACCAAGGCAGGCGGGACCAATCTCCTCCGCATTTTGCACGTGGGAAGACGCCAGGACGGGCCGATACCTTGGGGGGGACCCAAAACCAAGCCTGGCCCTCGGCGCAGGCGGAAGTAATCAGGCGAATCTCCAGGCCGCGGTGGTAATCCAAATTGACACAGAGGGAAGCGGTCCCTAGACTCGTTCTCAGGAGGGGTTTCCTGGCATGGTGAATCTGACCGAAAAAGCCGCTGCCGAGATCAAGGCCATCATGGAGCAGAACGGTGGCACCTACGAAGGCGTGCGGGTGTTCGTCGCCGGAGGTGGCTGTTCCGGTCTTTCCTACGGCATGGAGATCTGTGACGAGCCGGCCACGGCCGAGGACCAGACGTTCGAGATCCTGGGCGTCAAGGTCATCGTGGACCTGGCCAGCTACGAGTATCTGAAGGGCGCGTCGATCGACTTCGACGACTCGCTCGGAGGGAAGGGCTTCAAGATCAATAACCCAAACGCCGTGAAGAGCTGCGGCTGCGGGAACTCGTTCGCGACCGCGGAGGGCGAGGAGCAGGCCTCGGGCGGAGGGTGCGGCTGTGGCGGCGGAGGCTGCGGCAGCCACTAGCAGCGCGGCGACACATCATCGAGAATTCGTCCGGCGTCCCATCCAGGGGCGCCGGATTTCGTTTGTGGCAGACGGTTTGGTAGGTTGGGTCGATTCGGAGATGCAAGCGGGTGGCGTCTGAATTCCACAAAGTAGCGAGGGTAGCGGACCTCATGCCCGGCAAGGGCATGGTAGTCGTCGTGAACGGCACCCGTATCGCGCTCTTCAACTGCGACGGGACCTTCTATGCGATCAAAGGCACCTGCCCGCACATGGGCGGCGAGCTGGGGGAGGGCTACCTCGCGGGGGATGTCGTGACCTGCCCCTGGCATGGCTGGCGGTTCAACGTGAAGACCGGCAAGAATCCCGATGTCGCGGTCGTGGGAGTGCGTACCTACGAAGTGCGGATCGAAGGGGAGGATGTGCTCGTCGGCGTCTAGGGAGGTGATGGAGCATGGCCAGGAAATTCAGGGAGCTGTCCGAAGAAGAGATCATCGCGCTCGCGATCTCGCTGGAGGAGGAGGACGAGCGCGTCTACGGCGACCTGGCGGACGGGCTTCGGAGCGATTATCCGGCGACCGCGGCGGTGTTCGAGGCGATGCACCGCGAGGAGTCGGGGCACCGATCGAGCCTGATCGAGCTCTTCCGGAGCCGCTTCGGCGATCACATTCCGCTCATCCGACGACAGGACGTGCGCGGCTTCGTGCACCGGAAGCCCGTGTGGCTGAAACGCCCTCTGGGTCTGAACGCCATCCGCCAGCAAGCCTCGGCCATGGAGCTCGAGACGCGGCGCTTCTACGAGCGGGCCGCCGAGCTCACTCACGACCCCTCGACCCGGAAGCTCCTGGGGGACCTCGCCGCGACGGAGCGGCAGCATTATGCCACCGCGGAGGCGCTGGAGCAGGAGCATCTCACGCCCTCGGCGCGGGAGTCGGAGGAGAGGGCGGAGCGCAGGCTCTTCGTGCTCCAGATCGTGCAGCCCGGGCTGGCGGGTCTCATGGACGGCTCGGTCTCGACCCTGGCGCCGCTCTTTGCGGCCGCGTTTGCGACGCGAAGCAGCCATGACGCTTTCCTGGTGGGACTCGCCGCCTCGGTCGGCGCGGGAATCTCCATGGGCTTCGCCGAGGCGCTTTCGGACGACGGCGCCCTCACAGGACGCGGTCATCCCTGGGTGCGGGGCCTCGTTTGCGGCGTGATGACGATGATGGGTGGCCTGGGGCACACGTTCCCGTTCCTGGTCGGGAACTTCCACGTCGCGGTCACGCTCGCGGTCGGGGTCGTCGTCCTGGAGCTGGCGGCCATCAGCTGGATCCGGCACCGCTTCATGGACACGCCCATCGGCTCGGCGGCGGTCCAGGTCGCGCTCGGCGGCGCGCTGGTGTTTCTGGCGGGGTTCCTGATCGGCAGCTCGTGAGTGGGGATGCCCCTACGCGCTCGGCAGGATGTGCAACCAGTCTCGAAGCAAGAACTGGACGCGCGAGATGAGGAGCGAGACGCGCGCCATCACCGTGTATCCGAAGCTCGCGCCGAAGGCCACCATCAGGAAGTAGATGCCGATCCGTGCGCCGACGCCGTGGATGCCGCGATGCGGCAGGGAGAAGAAGAAGTAGGCGAGCACGGTGACGAGCCCGATGAAGACCAGCGCCGCGTTCACGCCGGCCCATCCCGCGGGCCAGGGCTTGGCGGCGTCCGCCAGCTGCGCGAAGATCTGGGCCTGCATGTACCCCGGGATCGCCACGCCCGAATAGATCCCCACGTAGAACGCGATCGACCATCGCGCGATCCCCGCGCCCTTGCTCCAGACGCGAGCCAGCATCATGAGCCCCAGCGCGAGCGGAAGGAGCACGATCAGGTCGTGACCGTGCGTCAGCGGCGTCCAGATGTTCGGGATGAGCACGTTGTTCCACTGGACCGCGAGCAGGTACCCGGCGGCCGAGCCCACGAAGAGATGCTCCGCGAAGCGGTAGAAGGGGTTCTCGCGGTAGAGGAACGAGAAGACGCAGAGCGTGAGGAACGCCGCGATCCAGGTCTCGATCATCGCGTCATGCTCCCTGTCGGACGCCCGCCCAGATCCTCGCCGGCGCGCCTCACAAGGAGGAGCGCCCCGTTCCCCACGATCACGAGGAGCGCGATGATGAGATGCACGAGGCTCTGCGCGTCCATCCCCCGGCGCGCGTCACCGACGATGTCCATGAGCCGCTCGTACTCCGCGGCGCCCTTCATTCCGCCCACCAGCCCCAGGACCTGCTTCGAGGAGAGGTAGGGGTAGTAGTCCGTCGCCATGACCGCGGTGCACCCGATGACGAGCGGCGCGTGGAAGCGACCCTGCGCGAACTGGATCCAGTAGTCGGTCGCGGAAGAGCCGCTCAGGTTCACGACCATCGCCATCTGACGGTAGGAGTTCACGCCGCGCGTGACGGGGATCGAATCGAGCGGCGAGCCGTAGAAATCCACCGGGTACATCCCGCGCAGGTTTTCCCCGATCCCGATCATCACGACCTGGAAGCCGGACTTGTAGCCCAGCCACGCGTAGTCCTTGTTGAGGGTCGCTCCCTCCGCTTTGGCCGCCGTACGGAGCGCGCTCTCCCCCAGCCCGGTGCCCGCCGGGTAGAGTGTCATCGCGATCACTTGGAGGTGCTTCTTGAAGCAATGGCGCAGCACCGCGACCGACATCGGGTAGAGCTCCGCCATGATGTCCGGCTCGTAGTCCATCGAAACCAGCACCTTGGCGCCGGGAGGGAGCGCGTCGATGGCGTCGAACGCAGCCTTGACCCGCGGCGTCACGGTCACGGGGAGGTTCACGGGAAGGAGGAGCGGCAGCGCCACGCCGGCAGCCACCAGGACGAAGATGACGCGACGGTCGATCGAGAGGATCTTCCGCGCCCAGGTCATCTAGGAGCGCCCCAGGTAGCTGCGCTCGATCCCGAGGATGATCTTGAGCGCCGTGGACACGGCGCCCAGACCTACTCCGATCGCGATGGCGCGCTTCGCGGCGAGGTTCGGAACGTCGAGGAGCCACTCCGTGATGCCGGGGAGGTGCGGCGAGATGAGCGGTCCGATCGACACCCGTCCGATCATCATCACGATCGCGGTGATGAGCAGCAGCGTGGCTTCTACGCTGCGGGCGCGGAACGCCCGGAACGCGGCGGACGCGATGACGAACGCAAGAAGGGAGAACATCGTGGACGCGAGCGGCGCGTTCACGGTGCTGTAGATCCGCCCCACCGGCGAGGTCTCTCCGACCCCCTTCCAGATTCCCAGCGCGGTGATGACGACGAGGGAGACGAGCGTCACGAGACTGAAGGGCCATCCCTCCGACCGCGCTTTCAGCTTCCTCGAGTGGCTCTGCCAGAGCGACATCGACCCCAGGATGAGCGCGAAGGCGTAGACGACGAGCGTCCACTCGAGGAGCTTGTTGTTCACGGCCTGCGCTTCGTGGTGTGGAATGAAGAAGAGAGCGGCAATGGCGGCGCCGGAGAGGAAGGTGACGAGGAGCGGCCCTCGCCGCATCACGCGATCTTGAGCCAGGCGGCGAGCGTCGGGTTTCCCAGCGCGGCGAGGAGGAGCGCCGCCGTGACCGCGATCGCGGCGAGCGCCTTCGCCCAATCCTGGGCGATGATCGTGGCCAGCTGGACCGGCTCCCGTCCCAGATAGGCGCTCGCGGCGAAGAGCTCCTCGCCCAGCAGCGTGTAATCGCACGCGCAGACGAAAAAGGGAAGCTGAGTCACCTTGTCCGTGCCCGCGATCTGGATCGCGCCCGTGGTGGCACCGGTCTCCGCCAGGAGCAGCGATTCCGCGTAGAAGGAGCCCATGTACACGTTGGCCGCGGGGCGCTCGCGCAGCATGTAGCCGTTCACGGCGCCCACGTAGGCCATCTGCTGGGCGCTCACGTAGTGGACGCATCCGGGACGGAACGCGTCGGGCTTGCCCACTTTCGAGTACGCCTCGCGCGCCGCCCCGTCCAGGACCGTCATGACCACGGGGTCATAGCAGGGCACGTCCAGGTCGCAGCCCATCTCCGCGACGCGCTGCGCCAGCCGGTAGAGGATCGTGATCGCGGCGAAGGTTCCGACCTCGCTCATGTCGCTCAGGCCGGGAACGTAGAGCACCGGGCGGCCCATCTCGGTCGCGCGGCCGATGGCCTCGTCCAGCGCCTTCAGCCCCGCGATCGGGCGCACGTAGAGGTTCCCGTTGGCCCGCGCGCGGAGGATGTTCACGACCAGGAACGCGGTGAAGAGGAGGATGCCGATGAGGACATTCAGGCGGGCGGGTTCGAACCAGCGGGTGTCGAGCGCTTGGTCCACGAGCCGGGACCGTAGCACGGGGCAGGGAAGGGGTCAAACTTAGCTTACGGACGCGGCCGACGGCTCGAGCGGTCCGCGCTGTTGCGCGGCTGGGGCGCCGCCTGTATGGTCCCGCCGGGTCCGTTCGATTCGAGTTCCTCTACCTCATCGGAGAACGAAACCATGCGACGGATGCGTGCGGTGACCCTTCCCCTCTTGGTCCTCGGCTCGAGTCTCGTGATCCTTTCCTGCGCGCGGCAGGCGCCTGCGCCGGCGCCAATGTCCGAAGCGGACATGATCGCGCGGGGCAGGTATCTCGCGGTCGTGACGGGGTG
>JACXTT010008114.1_pt1 | contig 14629 bp, 14 predicted proteins | sample 9270951 | NCBI WGS metagenome assembly JACXTT01 (sample SAMN15532306, study PRJNA645909) | rock metagenome | isolation source: weathered quartz diorite | place: Puerto Rico | collected 2017-06-21
GGGCGACCCAGGCTGAAAGCATGGGCGGGGAAGGTCTTCGCCCCGGGAAGGCAAACGGGTCCCGCAAATCGACAACGCCCGCAGTACGCCGGATTGAAATCGGGGCCGGGCGGGTTTGCCCGGCATGCTGTCAATGCGGTCATGTCAGTGCAGACTATGTGCTGAATAGCCCGCCCGCAATGCAGGCCCACTTTGATCAGGTGGCGGTGGGTTGCTGCCAATCAACGTATCTAGCCGTCTCCCAATACCCCCTGGAAATGGCATCCTCCAGCATGCCAAGTGTCAAGGGTAGTTTCGCTGCCCTATCTGCGTCCCTCGCCTTACGGTTGAACAAATAAATCCAAGAGCCGCCGAAAGTCTGGCTAATCTCCGAGAGAAAGTATCTATTAAAATAAAAATCTCCCCTGGCGCCACTAAAATCGAAGCCTGAAAATTCTTTTTCAACAGCCCCCAAAAAATCTATCGCCAACTCTCCGTTCAAACCCATATCGCCTGTAACGCTCGATGTTCGAGATATTTCTGCGCGACAAAAGTTTCGGATACCATATGTCGCATGCTCATGAGCAATGGCAGATAGCCTCTCCCAAATGGGCGGGTTCACCATAATTTATCCCCGTCCCGTGCAATCTTGTTATACGTTGTGAGTGTTTTTCTTATAATTTCTTCAACGTCATATGACATGATTGCCCAGCCTACGATCGGAACAGTACGACCCGCCCAGGCTCCAAAATTTTTGGCCATCGAAATCCTCAGGGTCCGCAGTGACTTGCCGGTAATCGTCGGCAGTCGAAATGGCATTTGCTTATTCAGCAGCTTACGGGATAGCACAGAAGCGGGGGATGTACCAGAGGTTGAGCCACCAAATTTGGTACGTGTTGGGATAAACGGTTGTCCCGACAAGATGGCTGCTGCTGCAGCGATGTCCGTGCCCGTGAACTGCTCAAGAATTTTGTCGATCAAAATCCAGACAAATAACTCCTCTCTTGTAATTTCATCGAGGTCTTTGTAACTGTACAGATGGACGTTTTTAACGGTTACCGCCTTTAATGAAGTACCCAAACCTTCAGCGGTAGCGTATGGTCCATTTTCAAAATCAAAAACCCACACTCTGGATGGATTGTCTACGTAGCTACTCATTTCAAGCATCCTCGCCAAGTCCATCCAGATCAAGCTCTACACGCACGATTTGTAATTTTCTGTCAGTGCATATTCTTTGGGTTCGCCCATCAAGGTCGGTTACCCCCGAGTGGATGTCACCATTTTCCAACGTAATCTGATAGGCAAGCCGAGAGAGAGGAATATCCTCCGGGCTCAGTAAGCGCAGTTGTTCATCGTAGTCCTCAAGTTCGCGCGGACTTTCGGTGTATGAGTTCGCCCTCATCGCAGCAGTTGCCGACGCCTGTGCACCGCTATCGGAGTGCAGAAAAATCCCCGGATTTACGCCTCGGAGGACGTGATTTTTCTTGCACGGGCACATCACCAAATCCCCTTCGACGACGACATTACGCCCAAGCTCCGACATACCTTGGCCGGTCCCGTAAATCGGGTAGGAGCCCTTGCAGGTGCCGCAGGTCGCTTGGTCGCCATGCAGTGCGACCTTCTTGTTATCGTCGAAAATCGTGGACGACTGGGCGATAACGAACCCGCGCGTGGTCGTCGGGTCGCCGTTGCGAACGGCTGCTTTAGCCATGGCTGCCCTCCGTCTGTTCGCCGCCTTGACCCTTGCCAGGCGTCCAGGTCGGGTCAAACAGCCCCGGAACCGTCTCCCGATCCACTACCGTGATGCCGTGGTTGTTGTGTGGCGTCGCGATGATTTTGTCGCCGTTGTCCAGGCGGCTGCCGACCAACGCCCCCGGCTTGTCGCACCACATCATCCGAAAGCCTGCGCCGTCGATAATGCGCGCCTGAGTGCCATCGTCGTACGTCACCGCGTCGCCAACCAGGGCGATGCCCTTGTCGCAAATCTCGGCGGCGCTCGATACGAGCGTGACCTGCCCACCGCGTGCCGTGGTCGCGCCAATGGTGGCAAACGGGCACATCGCTATGCGCTTCTGCGGATCTTGCATTCGTGAGTCTCCAGTTGATAACCAAGGCAGCCAGTGGCCGCCGCAGACGCAACTTGCGCCAGCATCACGTAGGCTTCCCAAAGTGGCCTGAGGAAGATATGAGACGATCCCGAAAGTGATTTCGCGTTATCGAAATCTGATTTCAGCGGGATTTGAGACGGGAACCGCCGGGCGGGGTTGCCCGTCGTGCCGTCAATGCCGGCGCGCTTCGCGCAGATAGTCGAGCACCCGCCAGCTTTGGAGATTCACGCCGCAGCCCTCCAGCGTGATTGGCAGATAGGCCCAGAGGCCGTGCAGGAGCCGTCCTGATAGGCGGAGCCACGGCCGGGCAGCGCGCTCGCGGCCTCGTACATGAGGCCGCCAGGTCAACAGAACCAGGAGCGCAGGCGCGCAAATGCTGCTCAAGGGCCAGCGAGTCATCCCTGGCTGCCAACGCGCCGGCTGTATGGCCATCATCAAAATCATGGGACTCCCTGCTGGCCTGGTCGAAAGGGGGAGAAGGGAAAGACGGTCTGCGTGGGGCCTGTCCTTGGTGAATGGCATAGCAGACTCCTTGGGTCTCATAACCCTAAGGTCGCAGGTTCAAGTCCTGCCCCCGCAACCAATCTGCAAAGATCACGTCGAGAATCGCCTCGCTCCACGGCGATTCACAGCAAAGAAAGCCCGCACTCAGCGGGCTTTTTGCTTTTCTCTTTCACTTCTCCATCCGCGCTTCAGGGCATCGGCATCTCCCTTTGCCGTCCGCGCCCCAATCCGCGAACGGCTCGTCCAATGCGCCCAACGCGATCACATCGCGCCCCGGTTTTCAGATTCCTACTAACGACTCCGTCGACGGCAAGGGCTAGAGTCAGTGATTGAGTCGCATGCCCCGACACGCAAGTGGCTGAACCCGGCAAGCGGCCTTCCCGTTCCTACCCCGACACCTTGCCATCATGCCCACCTTCCTGGTCGCCTTAGCCACCATCGGCCTGCTCTCGTTGTTGCTGTTCCCCCGCCTGCTCGCCATGGCCTCGCCACGCGGACGTCTCATTGCGCAATTCCTGTCGGCCCTGAGCGCGCTGGCCATCGGCGTGCCGATCGGCCTCAGCATCCTGCTCTCCATCCGCTGAGTCCGCCCGGCGCGCACCGCGCCCGGTTACCCCTTCGGCACACCGCGTCACCGCAGTCCGGAAACCACCGGCTGCGGTGATACACTTTCGCCATTCCTCCCGGACGCCCCTCATGAAATTCTGCTCGAACTGTGGCCATGCGGTCGTGCTGCGCGTACCCAATGGCGATAACCGCCCGCGCCATATGTGCGACAACTGCGGCACCATCCACTACGTGAACCCCCGCAACGTCGTCGGCACCATCCCGGTGTGGGAGGACAAGGTTCTGCTGTGCAAGCGCGCGATCGAGCCGCGCTATGGCTACTGGACGCTGCCAGCCGGCTTCATGGAGATCGGCGAGACCACGGCGCAGGCCGCCGCGCGCGAGACGCTCGAAGAAGCCGGCGCCCGTGTGCAGGTCGGTGAACTCTTCTCGATGCTGAATGTGCCGCATGTGCATCAGGTTCACCTGTTCTATCTGGCCACGCTGGACGACCTGGACATCGCCCCCGGCGAGGAAAGCCTGGAAGTCAAGCTCGTGGACGAGGCGGATGTGCCGTGGGATGAACTCGCCTTTCCGACCGTGATCCACACGCTGCGCTGCTTCTTCGCCGACCGCGAGGCCGGGCGGCTTGGCAATGGCAGTTTCCGCCTGCACACGCTCGACATCGACAAGCCGATGCGCCCGCTCGACAGCCGTGCGGCAGTGGCCCCCTGAACGGGATCCGCAACCTCGTCTTCCCGCCATCCGCATGATCGCCTGGCTGGACCCGCAAGACCCGTTTCCGCCCGTCGAGGGCGCGCTCGGCCCCGACAGCGAGGCGCCCGGCCTGTTGGCTGCGAGCCGTGACCTCACGCCGCAGCGCCTCTTGCTTGCCTACCGCCAGGGTATCTTCCCGTGGTATTCCGAGGGCCAGCCGGTGCTGTGGTGGAGCACCGACCCGCGCATGGTGCTGCCGCCGCAAGCGCTGCGCGTGTCGGCCACGCTGCGCAAGACGCTCAAGCGCACGCTGCGCGACCCCGACTGGGAAATCCGCGTCGATGACGACTTCATCGGCGTCATGCGCGCTTGCGCGGCCACCCCGCGCGACGGTCAGCTCGGCACCTGGATCACCGACGAGATCGTGGCCGCCTACGGCGCGCTGCATCGCAACGGCATGGCCCATTCCGTCGAAAGCTGGTACCGGGGCGAGCGCGTCGGCGGCCTGTACGGCGTGGCGCTGGGCCGGATGTTCTACGGCGAATCGATGTTCGCGCACCGTACCGACGCCTCCAAGATCGCACTGGCCGCGCTGTGCGCATTCCTCGGCAACCACGGCGTCGCGATGATAGACTGCCAGCAGGAAACCGATCATCTGGCCTCGCTCGGCGCGCGCCCCATCGCCCGCGCGGATTTCGTGACGCATGTGAGGACGGCCACGGCGCAACCCGACATCCTGCCGTGGCGATTCGACAAGTCAGTGCTGGAATGCTGGACCCGCGCGACGCCGCCGCAGTGATCGGCCACGATGATCGGCCGCGGCGCCCGCCCCGGCCCGACCGCACTACCCGTGGCAGCTTGATCCGACCCTGATCCGCACCGATCCATGAGCAAGCTGAAGGAACTTCCGCTCTCCGCGCTGCAGTTTTATGCCACGGCGCCCTACGCTTGCAGCTATCTCGATGGCCGCATGGCGCGCTCGCAGGTGGCCACGCCGGCGCACCTGATCAACGCCGATGTCTACTCGCGGCTGGTGCGCGCGGGCTTCCGGCGCAGCGGGATCTTCACCTACCGCCCCTACTGCGACGAATGCCACGCCTGCACGCCGTGCCGTGTACTGGTGGACGAGTTCCACCCGGACCGCAGCCAGCGCCGCGCGTGGCGCCAGCACCAGGGCCTGGTGGCGCTGGTCGCGCCGCTGACCTACGTCGAGGAACACTATTCGCTGTACCTCCAGTACCAGTCGATGCGCCACGCCGGCGGCGGCATGGATCAGGACAGCCGCGACCAGTATGAGCAGTTCCTGCTGCAAAGCCGCGTCAACTCGCGCCTGGTGGAGTTCCGCGAGCCGGAAGGCTCGCCGCAGGCCGGCCGGCTGCGCATGGTCAGCATGATCGACGTGCTCGACGACGGCCTGTCGTCCGTCTACACGTTCTACGACCCGCAAGAGCCGCACGCCAGCTACGGCACCTACAACATACTCTGGCAGATCCAGCAGACCCGCGACCTGGGCCTGCCCCACCTGTACCTCGGCTACTGGATCGCCGACAGCCGCAAGATGGCCTACAAGGCGCGCTTCCACCCGCTGCAGGTACTGTCCGGCAACCAGTGGCGGCCCTTCGACGGCACCTGAAAGCACCGGCACGGCGGCGCGTGCGGCCCAGGCCACCCCGGGCCGGCTACAATGCCGGCTTGGTTCCGCTTATCTCCCAACGCGCGGCGCCCGCGCCGCCCCCTCCCTCATTCCCGACGTGCTGAACGCGCTCTATCCCCTGTTTCGCCCCGCCCTCTTTTCGATGGATGCGGAGGACGCCCACCACTTCACCCTGAACAACCTGTTGCGCGCCCAGCGTTTGGGGTTCGCCGGCTGCATCGGCAACCGCATCGCCGACGACCCGCGCACGGTGATGGGCGTGCGCTTCCCGAATCCCGTGGGACTGGCGGCCGGCCTGGACAAGGACGGCGCGTATATCGACGGCCTGGCCGCGCTCGGCTTCGGCTTTATCGAGGTCGGCACCGTGACGCCGCGCGCCCAGCCGGGCAACCCGCGCCCGCGCATGTTCCGGCTGCCGCCCGCCCAGGCGCTGATCAACCGGATGGGCTTCAACAACGGCGGCGTCGATGCCTTTGTCGCCAACGTCCAGGCCTCGCGCTGGAAGGCGCAGGGCGGCGTGCTGGGCCTCAATATCGGCAAGAACGCCGACACGCCGATCGAGCGCGCCGCCGACGACTACCTGTATTGCCTGGAGCGCGTCTACCCGCACGCCAGCTACGTGACCGTCAACATCTCGTCGCCCAACACCAAGAACCTGCGCCAGCTGCAGGGCGCGAGCGAACTCGACAGCCTGCTCTCGACGCTGAAGACCGCCCAGCAGCGCCTGGCCGACCAGCACAAGCGCTACGTGCCGCTGGCGCTCAAGATCGCGCCGGACCTGGACGATGACCAGGTCCGCAACATCGGCGACGCCCTGGTGCGCCACAAGATCGACGGCGTGATCGCCACCAACACCACCATCTCGCGCGAGGCCGTCAAGGGCCTGCCGCACGCCGAGGAGGCCGGCGGCCTGTCCGGGCGACCGGTGTTCGAGGCATCCACCCGCGTCGTCAGCGCGCTTCACGCCGTGGTCGGCGACGCGGTGCCGATCATCGGCGTGGGCGGCATCTTCAACGGCGCCGACGCGCGCGCCAAGATCGACGCCGGCGCGAAGCTGGTGCAGGTCTACAGCGGGCTGATCTATCGCGGCCCATCGCTGGTCGCCGATTGCGCCGCCGCCCTGCGCCAATAACAAGGAAACGCCATGGAAACCATCCGTCTCGGCCGCAGCGACCTGCAGGTCTCCCGCATCTGCCTGGGCACCATGACCTTTGGCGAGCAGAACACGCAGGCCGAGGGCCACAGCCAGCTCGACTACGCGTTCTCTCGCGGCATCAATTTCATCGACGCCGCCGAGATGTACCCCGTCAAGCCCCGTGCCGAGACCTATGGCGAAACCGAGCGCATCGTCGGCAAGTGGCTCAAGCGCCAGCCGCGCGACCGCGTGGTGCTGGCCACCAAGGTGGCCGGCCCCGCCCGCATGCCGTGGATCCGCAACGGCGGCGACCTGACGCCCGACAGCATCCGCGAGGCCGTGGAAGGATCGCTTCAACGTCTGCAGACGGACCACATCGACCTGTACCAGATCCACTGGCCGGCCCGTAACGCGCCGATCTTCGGCCAGAAGCAGTTCGATCCCGCGCGCGAGCGTGAGTGCGCGCCGATCCGCGCGCAACTGGAGGCGATGGGCGAACTCGTGCGAGCGGGCAAGATCCGCTACGTGGGCGTGTCCAACGAGACGCCGTGGGGCGTCGCCGAGTTCGTCAAGCAGGCGGAGTTGCACGGCCTGCCGCGCATCGCCACGATCCAGAATCCCTACAACCTGGTGAACCGCAGCTTCGAGCAGGGTCTGGACGAGGCGTGCTTCCGCAGCGACGTGAGCCTGCTCGTCTACAGTCCGCTGGCGTTCGGCCAGTTGACCGGCAAGTACCTCGCCGGCACCGCGGCACGGCCCGAGTTCAACGCTGCCGCAACCGGGCGCCTCACGCGCTTTCCGCCCGACTGGAGCCCGCGCTACCTGCGCACCGAAACGCTGGCGGCCGCGGCCCGCTATGTGCAGGTGGCGCGTGACGCCGGAATCTCGCCGGCCACGCTGGCGCTTGCGTGGAGCTATTCGCGCTGGTTTGCCGCCAGCACGATCATCGGCGCGACCAGCGTCGAGCAATTAATGGAAAACATCGACGCCTGGGAGACCCGTCTTCCCGACGACGTGCTGGCCGCGATCGAGCGCATACACTTCGAAATCCACAATCCCGCGCAATAATCTGCCGCAACGATCACCAAGGAATGCCCTCCCGCAGCATCGAATGCCCCACTTAGGCGTTATCACTAGGCATTTCGTGCGCGGGAAGTGGTATCCTCGCAAACTTAGCGTCGTCGCATCCGTGGCGACCGCGCACACAGCCGCTTGCCGCCGGCAGTGAAGCGCCCGCCACGGACCGGCATCGGCCGCCTTCGTGCGCGGCCGCCAGGACGGCGGACCCATGATCGTTCGCGGCCCATTCAGAACCGAAATTCGGGGGAGATCCAAACATGAAGTGTCTCAAGACATCGACCAAGACCGTCCTCGGCGCCGCCGCCGCGCTGGCCCTGCTGTACGGCGGCGCCGTGCAGGCACAGTCCGTCAAGGTCCTGTCCATCGTCGACCATCCGGCGCTGGACGCCATCCGCGACGGCGTGCGCGCCGAGCTGAAGGCCGCCGGCTATGACGCCGACAAGAGCCTGAAGTGGGAATACCAGAGCGCCCAGGGCAACACCGGCACGGCCGCCCAGATCGCCCGCAAGTTCGTCGGCGACCAGCCGAACGCGATCGTCGCCATCGCCACGCCGTCGGCGCAGGCCGTCGTGGCCGCCACCAAGAGCGTGCCGGTCGTCTACTCCGGCGTGACCGACCCGGTCGCCGCGCAACTGGTGAAGGGCTGGGGCCCGTCGGGCACCAACGTGACCGGCGTCTCGGACAAGCTGCCGCTGGACAAGCAGGTTGCCCTGATCAAGCGCGTGGTGCCCAAGGCCAAGACCGTCGGCATGGTCTATAACCCGGGCGAGGCCAACTCGGTCGTGGTGGTCAAGGAACTGAAGGAGTTGCTGGGCAAGCAGGGCCTCACGCTGAAGGAAGCCGCCGCACCCCGCACGGTCGACATCGGCCCGGCCGCCAAGAGCCTGATCGGCAAGGTCGACGTGATCTACACCAACACCGACAACAACGTGGTATCGGCCTACGAGGCGCTGGTCAAGGTTGCCAACGAGTCGAAGATCCCGCTGGTGGCCGCCGACACCGACAGCGTCAAGCGCGGCGCCGTCGCCGCCCTGGGCATCAACTACGGCGACCTGGGCCACCAGACCGGCAAGGTCGTGGTGCGCATCCTGAAGGGCGAGAAGCCGGGTGCGATTGCCTCCGAGACCAGCGACAACCTGGAACTGTTCGTCAACACGACCGCCGCCGAGAAGCAAGGCGTGGCGCTGGCGCCGGAACTGGTCAAGGAAGCCAAGACGGTCATCAAGTAAGGTTCGGCAGTATCGCCGCCCGCCGTGCGGGCGGCTGCGCCCCCCGGCCCTACCGGGCCACACCAACGCGACGACGCGCGGCCCCACCCGGGCGGACCGTCGTCCGTTTCGTATCCGGCGCCAGACCACGGCCAGCCTGCCCTGGATAACCAGACAGCCGCCGGAACAAGCAACAGGATTTCCCCATGTCCCTCTTTTCCCTTATGGGCGCCCTGGAGATCGGCCTGATCTTCAGCCTCGTCGCCCTCGGGGTGCTGATCTCCTTCCGCATCCTGAACTTCCCCGACCTGACCGTTGACGGCAGCTTTCCGCTGGGCGGCGCCGTCGCGGCCACGCTGATCGCCGCCGGGCAGGACCCGTTCGTGGCCACGGCGGTGGCGATCGTCGCCGGCGCCCTGGCAGGACTCATCACCGGCTGGCTCAACGTGCGCCTCAAGATCATGGACCTGCTCGCCAGTATCCTGATGATGATCGCGCTGTACTCGGTCAACCTGCGCATCATGGGCCGCCCCAATGTGCCGCTGATCACCGAGCCGACGCTGTTTACGATCCTGCAGCCCGACTGGCTGCCCGACTACATGCTGCGCCCGCTGGTGCTGTTCATCGTGGTGGTGGTCGCCAAGGTCGGCCTTGACTGGTTCTTCTCGTCGCAGGCGGGCCTCGCCATGCGCGCCACCGGCGCGAACCCGCGCATGGCCCGCGCGCAGGGCATCGCCACCGGCCGCGCCACGCTGGCGGGCATGGCGCTGTCGAACGCTCTGGTGGCTCTCGCCGGCGCGCTGTTCGCGCAGACGCAGGGCGGATCGGACATTTCGATGGGTATCGGCACCATCGTGATCGGCCTGGCCGCCGTGATCATCGGCGAGACCATCCTGCCGGCGCGCCGCCTGGTGCTGACCACGCTGGCCGTGGTGCTGGGCGCGATCCTGTACCGCTTCTTCATCGCGCTGGCGCTCAACAGCGACTTCATCGGCCTCAAGGCCCAGGATCTGAACCTGGTGACAGCGGCGCTGGTGACGATCGCGCTGGTGCTGCCGGCCACGCGCAAGAAGCTGTTTGCCCGCAAGAACGGAGGTGCCTGAGATGTTGCGCGCACAAGACCTGAAGCTCACCTTCAACCCCGGCACCCCGATCGAGACGCGCGCGCTGCGCGGCCTCTCCCTGGAAATCCCGAGCGGCCAGTTCGTCGCCGTGATCGGCTCCAACGGCGCCGGCAAGTCCACCTTCCTGAACGCAATCAGCGGCGACCAGATGGTCGACGCGGGCCGCATCACGATCGACGACACCGACGTGACGCGCCAGCCCTGCTGGGACCGAGCGCACCTGGTCGCGCGCGTGTTCCAGGACCCGATGGCCGGCACCTGCGAGGCACTGACCATCGAGGAAAACATGGCGCTGGCGATGGCTCGCGGCGCAAAGCGCGGCTTCCGCCCGGCGCTGAACCGCACCTCGCGCGAACTGTTCCGCGAAAAGCTGCGCCTGTTGAACCTGGGCCTGGAAAACCGCCTGACCGACCGCATCGGCCTGCTCTCCGGAGGCCAGCGCCAGGCCGTGAGCCTATTGATGGCCTCGCTGCAACCGTCGCGCATCCTGCTGCTGGACGAGCACACGGCGGCGCTGGATCCCAAGACCGCGGCCTTCGTGCTGGAGTTGACCGCGCGCATCGTCGAGGAAAGCAAGCTGACCACGATGATGGTGACCCACAGCATGCGCCAGGCGCTGGACTACGGCCAACGCACGGTGATGCTGCACCAGGGCCAGGTGGTGCTGGACGTATCGGGCGAGCAACGCAAGGGCCTGGACGTGCCGGACCTGCTCAAGATGTTCGAGCAGACGCGCCACGAGCAGCTCGACGACGACGTGCTGCTGCTGGGCTGATCCGGTCCGGCCGGCTGCAACCCGCCGCCGGCGCATAAAAAAAGGGCCAGCCCTCGGGGGCTGGCCCTTTTTCATTGGCGCACCGCGCCAACGCCGGTCTGATTCGATTCGCTCAAACCGTCCCGGCCTTGTCCAGCCAGCGCTTGAGCTGATCCGTCACCGCGCTGGCCGAGAACGAGCAGCTTTCCTGCGCGAACGATGCGGACATCTCCAGCCGGCGCAGCAATTCCTCCATCGTCTGGCCGAACACCGGCGGCAGCGCCAGCCCGCCCGCTTCCTGGCGCCATGCGGACACCAGCCCGGTCACGGGCAGGCTGCCCGTCAGATGTTGATCAAGTGCTGTGCGCATCCGCGCCAGGATTGTCTCGTTGCCGCTCATCCTCTTGCCCTCCGTTCCTTGTACAGTTCCCGGAATGTCCGGCCGCCGGGCGCCGGCATGTCCCGGGTATCGGTCCACCCCTTGCCCGCCAGCGGCAGGCTGGCGATCAGCTTGCTGTGCCCGCCCATACGGGACAGCACCCGTGCTCCCAGGCGCGCGGCGAGCGCGTAAAGCCCCGGGCGCCGGGCCACGTAGCCCCACGCCTGCAGCGCCCACCGCTCCTGCCACGGCCGCAGCCCGCGCTCCATCTGTTTTTCGCGCAGTTTGCGCAGCAGGTCCGAGAGCGGAATGGAGGCCGGGCACACGCGATTGCACTCGCCGCACAGCGTGGCCGCCTGCGGCAGGTCCACGGCGTTGGCAAGGCCCACGTAGCTGGGTGTCAGCACGCTGCCCATCGGCCCCGGGTAGACCCAGCCGTAGGCATGCCCGCCGATCTTCTGGTACACGGGGCAGTGGTTCATGCATGCGCCGCAGCGAATGCAGCGCAGCATCTCCTGGAACTCGCCGCCGATGAGGCCGCTGCGGCCGCCGTCGACGAGCACGAAGTACATATGCTCCGGGCCGTCGCGCTCGCCCTCGGCGCGCGGGCCGGTCAGCAGCGAGAAGTAGTTGGAGATCGCCTGCCCAGTCGCCGAGCGCGGCAACAGGCGCATCACGGTGGCGAGATCCTCCAGCGTCGGCAACACCTTCTCGATGCCCGTCACGGCCACATGCACGCGCGGCATCACGGTGCACATGCCCTCGTTGCCTTCGTTGGTCACCACGGCGACCGAGCCGGTTTCGGCAATGATGAAGTTGCCGCCCGTCACGCCCATGTCGGCGGACAGGAATTCTGGGCGCAGCACCTCGCGCGCCTCGCGCGTCATCTCGGGAATTTCGGTCAGACGCGGCTTGTGGTGGACCTTGGCGAACAGATCGGCGATCTCATCCTTGTCCTTGTGCACCACCGGGGCAATGATGTGCGACGGCGGCTCGGAGTCGTTGATCTGCAGGATGTACTCGCCCAGATCGGTCTCGATGCTTTGCACGCCCATCTCGCCGAGCACCTGGTTCAGGCGCATTTCCTCGGTCACCATCGACTTGCTCTTGATGACCTTCTTCACGCCGTGCCGCTGGGCAATCTCGGCCACCAGGCGCGCGGCGTCCGCCGTGGTCTCGGCGAACAGCACCGTCGCGCCGCGGCGCGTGGCGTTTTCCTCGAAGGTGGCAAGCCAGACGTCGAGGTTTTCCAACGCGCGGTTGCGCCGCTCCTTGAGTGCGGCGCGCGTAGCGTCGAAATCCAGGTCGCGGATCGCGTCGGCGCGCGCCGTCACGAACTTGGTGGAGAGCTTCTTGAGGTTTTGCTGCAGGCGCTGGTCGGCCAGCTTCTGGCCGGCGCGCGCCTTGAATTCCATGCTGTGGACTTGCATCGCGGGGGGCTCTTTTCGTTGTCTGGTGGCGTCAGGCGTCGCCCGCCAGCACCTGGGCAATATGCAGCACGCGCGTGCGCGTATCGCCGGTGCGGCGCAGGCGGCCTTCGATGTTCAGCATGCAGCCCAGGTCGCCCAGCACCACCGCGTCGGCGCCGCTGGCCTGGATGTTCGCGCACTTCTCATCGACGATCGCCGTCGAGATATTGCCGTACTTGACCGAGAACGTGCCGCCGAAGCCGCAGCAGGCCTCGCAGTCCTTCATCTCGGTCAGTTGCACCCCCGACAGCTTGCCGAGCAGCGCGCGCGGCTGCGCCTTCACGCCCAGCTCGCGCAGGCCGGAGCAGGAGTCGTGGTAGGTCACGTGGCCGGCAAAGGCGGAGTCGAGGCGCTCGATCTTCGCCACGTTGACCAGGAAATCGGTCAGTTCGTAGACACGCTCGCGCAGGCGCTCGAAGCGGCCATTCAGTTCGGGATCGTCGCGCAGCAGGTCGGCGTAGTGTTGCCGGACCATGCCGCCGCAGGAGCCGGACGGCACGACCACGTAGTCGAACATCTCGAACTCGCGCAGGAATTTCTCGGCAAGATCGCGGGCGCCGGCGCGCTCGCCGGAGTTGTAGGCGGGTTGGCCGCAGCAGGTCTGCGCCTCGGGCACCATGACCTCGTAGCCGGCGGACTCCAGCAGCTTCAGCACCGAAAAACCGATCTCCGGACGCATGAGATCCACCAGGCAGGTCACGAACAGACCGACTCGCATTGTTTTCCACCTTCTCCAGACCCGAATCCCCGCGATTATGCGCCCATGCGCCCCGGCTGGCGCGAAAATGCCGTGCAAGGCACCGCATAAAGCGTTCAGCCCGCGCGTGAATCCGGCTCAGGTGGTCATCCGCCAGACCTGGCTCGTGCTACGCATCCGGCATTGCGAACTAGAGTTTTCTTACAGACCTGACATTTCACCTATTGAAATTTTCACGATGTGAGATAGAATCAGGCAACCGCTTAATTTGCCGCACGGCAACATTTCCCCATGTCAGACGCCGACAAGTCGCCCGGAAAGACCTCGATCCAGGTTATCGAACGCATGATGACGTTGCTGGACGCCCTCGCCCAGCATGCCGATCCGGTCAGCCTGAAAGAGCTTTCGCTCGCGACGGGCCTGCACCCTTCCACCGCCCACCGCATCCTGAACGACATGGTGGCGTGCCGCTTCGTCGATCGCTCCGATCCGGGCAGCTATCGGCTCGGCATGCGCCTGCTTGAACTGGGCAACCTCGTGAAAGCTCGCCTCTCGGTGCGCGACGCGGCGCTGGCGCCGATGCGTGCGCTGCACCGCGTGACGGGGCAGACCGTGAACCTTTCGGTGCGGCAAGGCGACGAGATCGTCTACATCGAACGCGCCTACAGCGAGCGCTCCGGCATGCAGGTGGTGCGCGCCATCGGCGGCCGCGCGCCGTTGCACCTGACGTCGGTCGGCAAGCTGTTCCTGGCCGCCGACGAAGCCACGCGTGTGCGCACCTACGCCACGCGCACGGGCCTGGCCGGCCATACGCGCACGTCGATCACCGATCTGGCCAAGCTGGAGCGCGAACTGAACTGGGTCCGCACCAACGGCTACGCGCGCGACAACGAGGAGCTGGAACTCGGCGTGCGCTGCATCGCCGCAGGCATCTACGACGATTCGCGGCGCCTGGTCGCGGGCCTGTCGCTGTCGGCGCCGGCCGACCGCCTGCAGGACAGCTGGCTGCAGAACCTGAAGGACACCGCGCTGCAAATCTCTCGCGGCATGGGCTACGCGCAGGAACCCGCCCTCTGACGCACGACGGCATGGTGCGCCGCAGCAGACGCGCCATGCCATGAACTATCCTGCCTGTTTTCCAATTCAAGGGTTTACGCTTAGTTTTCAGATAACCTGAAATACCTATAATCGACGGCCATGAGAGCCCGAGCCGTCACCCTGCACGGACAGGGCACCCAACAAATGCGCAGCGCGATCGAACGCGGCACCAGACCC
>JACXTT010008115.1_pt1 | contig 14628 bp, 11 predicted proteins | sample 9270951 | NCBI WGS metagenome assembly JACXTT01 (sample SAMN15532306, study PRJNA645909) | rock metagenome | isolation source: weathered quartz diorite | place: Puerto Rico | collected 2017-06-21
TGCGCTTCGTCCGCTCGCCCGCGGCGGCCAGGAACATCTCGGGCGAGCCGATCATCTCCCAGCCGCTGGAATGATGCTCGCCGCACCAGAACTCGTCGTAGCCGAGCTCGTCCAGCTGCTCGACGAGAGCGAGGTCGCGACGGAACTGGAGCATCGGATGCTCGCCGATCGGATGGTGCGGAGCGAGAAACGCGCCGAAGCCTAGTCGGTTCATGGACAAGACAGTACCTCTTGACACCTCAAGTCCGCCAGCGGAACATCCGCCCAATGCGAACCATCGCCCCCGAGAACCGCTTGCCAGCTGACGTCGATGGTCAACCTCTCGTACGGGCGGCCGCTGCGCTGCAGCCGGTCATCCGTCGCCACCACGACGAGATCGAGCGCGAGCAGCGCCTGCCCAAGGCGCTCGTCGAGGAGTTCCATGCCGCCGGCTTCTACGGCATGGTCATCCCGCGCGCCCTGGGCGGCCTGCAGGTCGATCCGCTCACGTACACGCGCATCGTGGAGCTGCTCGCCGAGGGCGCCGGCTCCGCGGGCTGGAACGTGGCCAACAACAGCATCGGCCAGCTCGTCACGCTCGGGTTGCCGGACGAGGGCGTCCAGGAGATCTACGGGCGCCGCGCGGACACCGTCATCGCCGGCACCGCCGTGATGGGCGGCGGGCGAGCCGTGCCCGTCGACGGCGGCTATCGGGTCACCGGTCGCTGGCCGTTCGGGACCGGCTGCCAGGAGAGCTCCTGGATGCTGGGCAGTTTCCAGATATTCGACGGGGACCAGCCGCGGCGCAGCCCGGACGGTAGCTCGGTCCACTGGCGCGGGCTCTTCGCGCGCGCCGAGGCGCAGATCGTCGAGGGCAGCTGGGACGTGACCGGGATGCGCGCGACCGGCAGCTTCGACTGGACGGTCGACGAGGTCTTCCTGCCGGAGCGGCGGACGATGGTCCATGCCGGCATCCCGCTCGACAACCAGTGGAAGCGCTGGCCCGGGATCTCGTACGCCTTGCCCGCGCAGGCGTGGGTCGGACCGCATCACTGCGCCGTGATCACCGGCATCGCGCGGGCCGGCATCGACGCGCTGATCGAGCTGGCCGCCGAGAAGACACCGCGCGGCCGGACCGGCCGGCTCTGCGACAACCCCCAGGTGCAGGACGCGGTCGGCCGCGCCGAGGCGATCCTGAATGCCGGCCGCGCGGGCCGCAGCGCGATGATCACCGAGCTGTGGAACACCGTCGCGGGCGGCGAGGAGACCACGCTCGAGCAGCGCGCCCGGGCTCGCCTGGCCGCGGTCTACGCCGGCGACTGCGCGCGCGAGGCGATGGACCTGATGTACCGGCAGGGCGGCAGCACGTCGTACCGGCGCGAGAGCCGTCTGGCCGAGTGCTGGCGCGATCTGCAGGTGGTCGGCCAGGCCGCCACCCTCGCGCCGGAGTGGTATCCGATCGGCGGCCGCGCGCTCATGGGGATGGACCCGGGCCCACGGCTGCGCTGAGTCGCGATCGCGGCGTCGCGGCCCCTTGAACCGAACCCGCCGTCAAGCCCTGCGAATGTACGTCTGAAGCCCAGCCCGTCGTGACCGATCGCGGCAAGAAGCTCGATCAGGATCGCTCGTCACACGACACTCGGAGGACCGGGATGAACATAGCGAACACGCTCGTCGCGATGATTCACGATCGAGTCGGCGACACCTTGGCGTCGTTCCTCTCGGGAGGCGCCAACCCCTTCTTCATCAAGCCGAGCGATACGCTCCTCGGCCAGCTCGACGATCCGACGGTGACGGTGCCGCGCGTCTCGGCAGGATTCATCGGCGACGTCGCCGTCACCTCGGTGTCCGGGCTCGTCGGCCGGCTCCGGGCGGTGTCCGGAGGGGACGCCGGGAAATTGCTCGATCAGGTGCGCGACGCGCTGCGAGGCCAGCTGCCGTTTCGCCCGCCGGCGGCCGGGGCGATCTCTCCGGGCGACGGGATCGAGGGCCTCGTCCATCTCCTGGAGACCGACGCCCAGGACATCCGCCAGGCGGCGACGGCGTTCCAGCAGCGCTTCGACACCATGCTTCAGAACCTGGTGAAGCCGGGCCAAGCCGATGCGGCCGCCAGTGTCGCCCGCGTGAGGCAGATCCTCGGCAACGACATCAGCACGCTGATCCCTCTGGCGACGATCGCGAACGCGATGCGCGGCCTGCAGAACGCGGCAGACGCCCCGCACAGCATCGAGCAGGGGCTGCTCGCCTACTTCTTCTCCGCCGACGGATACCAGACGGTCGACAGCGAGAGCGTGGTCGCCCCGGTGCACCTCTCGGATCTTCAGAGCGTCGCGGCCGGGCTCGTCTCGGTGGGCCCGGGGCCCGACGTCCGGCTCAACCGCGCCCCGCTGAAGCAGATCAAGGGGTTCTTCACGACCGCGAAGGCCGAGCAATATCTGCGCGACACGATCCGCGTCATCGTCGAGAGCGCCTACGACGCGCTGCGCGGCTTCGGAGACGCCGACAAGGGGACCGGCCGCTACGGCGCGGTGGTGTCGAAGCTCAAGGCGCGCAAGCCCAAGCCCGCCGATCAGGAGGCGATCGTGTCGAAGTTCGTCACCTGGTTCCGCGGGTTTTCGTCGATGGCCGAGTCGGGCGCGATGCGGGCAGTCGAGATCGGGACCCAGGGCGTCTCGGAGTTCCAGACCAACCCGCTGGTCGCCGCAGCGGCCGGCGCGTTCGCGGGCGCCGTGGCGCGCAAGATCGCCCAGGACGCGTTCCTGAGCCTGATGACCGACGAGCTCGCGAGATAAATCTGACGCGCAAACTGGGGCCGGTGTCGATTTCGGCCGACCTCGGTCGACGTATAGGTAGAGAGTCGACGTAAAGGTAGAGAAAGGAGCCAACCCATGGGAGCGAAGACCGAGGCACTGGCCACGCAGATCGAGGGAAAGGCCCGGGAAGCGATCGCGACGATTCAGAAGCTCGGCGACGCGGACTGGAAGAAGGTGACCGCGGCCGAGAAGTGGACGGTGGCCGCGACCGCACACCACCTGGCGGGAGGACTGGAGGCAGTGGCCGGCATCGTGAGCGGCCTCGTCGCCGGAGCCCCGCCGCGCAGTGGCTTCACCCGTGCCGTCCTCGACCAGATGAACGCTCAGCACGCCCGGGATCACGCCGATTGCACGCGCGCCGAGACGCTCGCGCTCTTCCAGAAGGGCGCGACGACGGCGTCCGCCGTGGTACGCGGCTTGTCAGACGATCAGCTGGCGAAGACGGGAACGGTGTTCAGCGACGTGCCGCCGATGACGGCCGAGCAGCTCATCATGGGCGGCCTGGTCTCGCACATCGACGAGCACATGGGGAGCATCAAGAAGACCGTCGGCATGTGACGCGACGGATTGTACCGATCTGCCGCGCGCGTCCCGCTCGCGTGAGACGCGCTCGTCCTTACCCCGGCGGCGTGTACCGCGCGCGGCGCCAGCTCGTCCACGACATGCCGACGGCCAGGATGGCGGCGACGCTGGCCATGCCGAGCCATGAGATCGCTGCCACGTTCTCGATCGGCAGCCAGCGCCAGCTGGCCATGAGCCAGAAGAGCGCGGCCAGGAACGCGTTGGCCAGCAGGAGGCCGAAGCCGCCGTAGGAGCGGACGGCGAGCCGCACGCAGACGAACCAGCCGATCAGCAGGACGACGCCGGCGAACACGGTCGGCGGCTGCCACTCGAACCCGGTGCGCCGGGCCCACGCGTAGAACGAGTACGGCGTGGGATTGTAGGTGGCGCCGACCACGAGCAGCGCGAAGGCAAAGCGAGCGAGGAAACCGCCGATCGTGGGACGGGCGCTGGCGGGCATTGCCCGCGATTATAGCGCCTCGCTCCCACCGCGACCGGTTAGCGCGCTGAATCCCGACGCCACGTCGCTCGCGGCCGGCACTTCGACGATCGACGCCAGGCCGTTGCCGGCCGGCTGCGCCATGAGCCGTCGGGTGTGGAAGCGGCGCAAGGTGGCGCGATGGCCGACGCTGAAGAGCGTCGTGTGCGGCAGCCGCTCGCTCAGCAAACGATAGAGCCGCGCCTCGGTCGCCTCGTCCACGGCCGAGGTCGCCTCGTCGAGAAAGAGCCACTCGGGCTTCTGGATCAGGGCGCGCGCGAAGGCGATGCGCTGCTGCTCGCCGGGCGAGAGCTGGAGCGCCCAGTGGGTGTCCTCGTCGAGGCGACCGCTGAGCTGGCCGAGGCCGACGGCCTCGAGCGCCTCGCGCAAGGTTTCGTCGGCGACGCCGCTGCCCGACATCGGATAGCTCACGACGTCGCGGAGCTTGCCGATGGGCAGGTAGGGCCGCTGGGGCAGGAACAGGATCCGGGCGTCTCGCGCGGCGCGGATCTCGCCGCGACCGAACGGCCAGATACCGGCGATGGCGCGGACGAGCGTGCTCTTGCCCGAGCCCGAGGCGCCGCTGAGCAGCACCGTGTCGCCGCGTCGAAGCGAGAAGTTGACGTTCGCCATCAGATGATGGCCATCGGGCCGATCGAGGTCGACGCCGGCCACGCTCAGGTGCGTCGGACGCCCCTCGACGCGCCGGAAACCGCTCGCCTCCTGGTGGCGCACCGCTTCGAGCGAGCGCTCGAAGCCGGCGAGCCGCTCGACCACCGCGCACCAGGCGGCGATCTCCTTGTAGGACTGCACGAAGAAGCTGAGCGCGTCCTGCACCTGCTGGAAGGCCTGGCTCGTCTGCATGAGCCCGCCCAGGCCGAGCTCACCCCGGAAGTAGCGGGGCGCCGCCACGATCGACGGAACGATCCACGCCCCGAGCCCGTAGCCGGAGGTGAAGTAGGTCATCCGCTTCTGCCGGAGCATGATGCCCCACCAGTTGTTCACCACGGCCTCGAACCGCTCGCGAAAGCCACGGAACTCGTCCGCCTCGCCGCGGTAGAGGGCCACGCCCTCGGTGTTCTCGCGGAATCGGACGAGGCTGAATCGGAAATCGGCCTCGTACCGCTGCCGATCGAAGTTCAGCCGCACCAGCGGGCGGCCGAGCCAGTCGGTCACCCACGTGCCGAGGATCGCGTAGAGCACGGCCACCCAGACCATGTAGCCGGGGACGCGGATCGAGAACCCGCCGACCGGGACCAGGAAGGATCCGGAGAGTCCCCAGAGGATCGCGACGAAGGTCACCAGGGTGACGATCGCGCGCAAGCAACCGGTGAAGAGACCCAGCGTGTGGGAGGCGAGCAGCTGCACGTCCTCGGCGATGCGCTGGTCGGGGTTGTCGGTCTCGCTCGTCTGCAGCTGCATCCGATAGTACGCGCCGTCGGACAGCCACGCGCGCAGGTAGCGATCGGTCAGCCAGCGCCGCCAGCGGATCTCGAGCATCTGGTTGAGATAGACCTGATACACGGCGAGAAAGATGAAGATCGTGATCAAGTACGTCACGCGGAAGAGCTGACCGCGGAACGCCGGGATGTTCTTGTCCTGGAGCGCGCTGTAGAAGGCGTTGTTCCACTGATTGAGCAGCACGGTCAGGTAGACCATGCCGAGCGTGAGCAGCACGACCGCGAGCAGCAGTCCCCGCGCTGCCCAGCGATCGTCCGAGCGCCAATACGGACTGATCATGGCCCACGCGCGCGGCAGCGTTTGCCGGAGATTCGCCGTAGAGGAATTTCCCGGCTTTCTATCCACGCGACGCCAGCGGAGACTCTGTGTGTGACATCGACGATGACGGCGAGCTCTCGAGCGTGCTCGCTTGAATCACGCTGCCATAATGATCCATGCTGTCGTCTCACATGTCGAGTTGTGAGCGGGTGAACCGAACGCAGAGGAGTGACGCCGTGGACATTTTGCGATCAGGTCTTTACCTGATGACCCTCTCGCTGGTCGTCGCGGGCTGCGCGAGCCATTCGCTGCTCTCGGCCGCGCAGTCGGGGGCGATCAGGGACCGCGAGCGAGCGCTCGCGTCCCGCACCGACGCCATTCAGACCGCGGTCGCACAGTCCGGGAAAGTGGGCGCGCTGGCCTTTCTCGACGCCGCGGACGGCCGCCTCGTGGTCTTGCCGGGCGACAGCCCCGCCGATGCGTGGGCGCGTCAGACGAGCCCGGCGGACAGTACGAGCAGCCCGATCGTGGCGCCGCCGGTGGTCACGTTCGTGTATCGAACGGACATCCCCAAGGCTCCCGAGACCGTCACGGTGAGCGCGCTCCAGCAGCAGCAGGCGCAGCGAACCTCCGCGGCCGCCCTCGCGATCGAGATCGGGCGGCTCGAGGAAAGGCTGGGCGTCATGCAGCGCGAGGTCAGCGCGACCAAGCAGGACACGGACAAGGCGGTGGCCGATATGCGCGCGCTCGCCGAGGATCTGTCGGCGGCCCGCAAGTTCATGCTGCAGACGGCCCAGCTCGGCTGGCTCAATCAGGAGCTGGCTCAGGAGAATGCCAACGGCATCCGCCGGGTGACGACGGCCAGCCAGGAGCTCACCGCGAGCTCGGCAAAGCTGGAAGAGTCCATACGCCAGCTCTCGGAGGGGCTCGCCGGCCAGCTCAAGGATCTGGCGACGAGGCTCGACGCCATCCAGAACAAGATCCAGAACCTCAAGTGAGCCGGGCGATGCATCACCGCGGACGCGTACGGTCTCTCGCCCTCCTGATCGGCGGCGCGCTGCTCGCCCTCGTCGCCGGCTCCGACGCGCGGGCCGGCGAGTGGGAGGCGATCCGCGAGAGCTATGGCACCGTGCTCAAGGCCAACGACAAGCGCCTGCAGGAGATCGAGGCGAAGGAGCGCGGGATCTCGGACCAGCAGCAGCGGGCCGAGAAGATCACGCGGGACAAGATTGCCGCGAGCCGCGCCGCCCTGAAGGGCGGCGACAGAGGACGGAGCCTCGCGGAGGCGGCCGAGAAGGCGACGGGGGACCCGAGGGCGCTCGGCGACCTTTCCAGAGAGCAGAGCAAGTACCTCGACGCCGCCGCGAGCGACTGGGGCGCCGAGGGCGCCGAGCGGAAGAGGCTCCGAGACAATACGGCCGCCGCGCAGAAGAACCTGGAGCGTGTGAGCGCCGGCCTGACCAGGTCCGCCAAGGCGCTCGAGGGCGTGCGCGCGGCGGAGGCGCGCGAGAAGGCGGCGCGCATCGAGGCGTCGGTGAACGAGGCCGCCGACCGGCTCCGCGCGCGGTGGCAGCTCGAGCAGGCCACGCGAGAGCGGGAGACCAAGCAGCGCGAGCGCGAAGCGGCGGAGCGCGCACGGAGCTCGGGCACCAAGTGAGCGGCGGCGGAAGCGCCGCGACTACGGGTCGAGCTGGCCGCTGACGACCCGGGCGTAGTAGCCCTGCTCCGCCAGCAGGTCGTCGGGCCCGCCCATCTCGGTCAGGCGCCCGTTCTCCACGACCAGGATCTTGTCGACGCGGCGGATCGTCGTGAGCCGGTGGGCGACCATCAAGGTCGTACGCCCACGCATCAGCGCGAAGAGGCTGGCCACCACCTGCGCCTCGCTCTCGACGTCGAGGGCGCTGGTCGGCTCGTCCATCAGCAAGATGGGCGCGTCCTTCAGGAACGCGCGCGCCAGGTTGATCCGCTGCCGCTCGCCCACGCTCAGATGAGCTCCGCCGTCGCCGACGACCGTCTGGTACTGCTGGGGCAGCTTCTCGATGAACTCGCTGGCGTTGGCGTAGTGCGCCGCCGCCTCGATCTCGGCCATGGTGGCGTGCGGCTTGCCGTAGGCGATGTTCTCGGCCACGGTGGCGGGGAGGACGATCGGCTTCTGCAAGACGAGGCCGATCTGGGCCCGGAGATCGGCGAGTCGAAGATCTTTGAGGTCAACCCCTTCCAGCAGCACCGCGCCGCTCGCCGGATCGAAGAACCGCGGCAACAGGTTCAGCAGGGTCGTCTTGCCGGCGCCGCTCGGCCCGATGATGGCGGCCGAGGTCCCCGCCAGGAGCTTGAAGCTCACGTGGTGGAGCACCGGCCGAAGCGGATCGTAGTCGAAAGAGACGTCGTCGTACGCGACGTTGCCGGAGATCTGGAGCGGCCGACCGGGCAGCGCGGCCGGAGCGCCGGCGGGCGCGAACATGTCGTCGGCGGACGTGGGTAGTCCGGCCTGGCCGTCGTCGTCCCGTCCCTGATAGACCGGCCGCGCGTCGGGCCGGTCCTTCACCTCTTCGGGCGTGTCGAGGATCTCGAATACCCGCCGCGTGCTGGCGCCGGCGCTCGACAGGGTGGCCCCCACCTGCGAGAGCTGGTGGAGCGGCTCGAAGAGCTGCGTCACGTACGCCAGGAAGACCAGGAGCTCGCCCAGGGTCAGCCGGCCGGCCAGCACCTGCTGCGCGCCGACCCAGGTGACCCCGAGCGTGCACGCGGCCAGGATCACCGAGATCGCGCACCAGAAGGCCACTTCCAGCCCCTGATGCGCCATCTTCTGCCGTCGCGCCTGCTCGGTGTGCGAGGCGAAGCGCTCCCGCTCGTGGTGCTCGCGCGCGTGGCTCTGGATCAGCGGGAGCGCGGTGATGCCCTGGTGAATGAGCGAGTAGACCTTGCCCTCCGCCCGCTGGGCGGTCATCGCGCGCGACCGCATCGCCCCGCCGAACACCTTGAGCGACGCAAGCAGGACCGGCACGGCGACCAGCGCGACCGAGGTGAGGTACAGGTTCAGCCGGGCCATCACGACCGCCATGAAGACGAGCGTGCCCGTGGCGCTGACGACGATCAGCAGCCCCTGCTGGAACAGGACCTGAAACGCGCTGGTATCGGTGCCGGCCCGGAAGATGACGTCGCCGGCCTCGGTGCCGTGGTGATAGCGCAGCGAGAGACGCTGGAGCCAGCCGAACACGTCGTCGCGCACCCGCCGCAAGCCGCGCAGTCCCACGCCGATCGAGAGGTACACGTGCCCCGCGCAGACGGCGGAGTGGGTCAGGTGCAGCGCCAGGGATACGGCGACGATCGCGACGAGCTGGCCGGCCTGCGACCAGTGCGTCATCTGGCTGGGCAGCCAGGCGGGGTAGGGCCTGGTGCCCAGAACGCTATCCACGAGGATGGCCAGCGGCCACGGCTTGAGCAGATTGATCCCGATGGAGGCCACGAGCAGGCCCATGGCCAGCGCGATTCGCCCGAGGTCAGGTCGGAAATAGCCGAGTGCCCGCGCCAGGATGCGCAGGCGTGCGATCGAACCGGTCGAGCTCATAGGCCGTCCACAAGAATTCGGAGTTTCACGCAAGGGACGTGCCACGCCGGCGAGGCCGGCCGCCTCTGGAAAATCCGCTCACTTCGCGAGGGGGCGACCGGACGCGTCGGCCTGCTGACGTTTCCCCGGGTAATTCGTACACGCACGGTTGACACGGTCTGGGGTGAATCTCGGAGATCCGCCTCCTGGCGCGGCTCCCCGCGCCGAGCCGGAATTTGTGGACCGCGCCCGGCCGCGTGCGCTAAGTACGAGGAGTGAAGACGCCACCACTCGCGGCGCTGGGGCTCGCCCTGGCGCTCGTCGCGCCGGCCCGGGCTCAGGCGCCCGAGACGGTCATGCTCGAGGAGCTGACGTGGACCGAGCTCAGAGCGCTCGTCCGCGCCGGGAAGACGACGATCCTGGTGCCGATCGGCGGCACCGAGCAGAACGGCCCGCACATGGCGCTCGGCAAGCACAACGTCCGGGTCAAGGCCCTGGCCGAGCGCATCGCGCGAGAGCTCGGCAACGCGCTCGTGGCGCCCGTGCTGTCGTACGTTCCCGAGGGCTCCGTGCAGCCGCCGACCGGCCACATGCGGTTCCCGGGGACCATCACCGTCCGCGACGACACGTTTCGCCAGACGCTGGACTCGGCGGCGCGCAGCTTTCGCGTGCACGGCTTCCGCGACGTCGTCTTCCTCGGCGATCACGGCTCGACTCAGGCCGGCCAGCGCGACGTCGCGGCTCGCCTGAACCGCGAGTGGGCGGCGTCGCCGGTTCGCGTGCATGCGATCGAGGAGTACTACCGCGCGGCGACGGCCGGGTTCGACGCGCTCTTGAAGGCGCGGGGATACCGTGCCGAGGAGATCGGCCAGCACGCCGGACTCGCCGACACCTCGCTCACCATGGCGCTCGAGCCGCGACTGGTGCGCGCCGCGCCGCGCCAAGAGCCCGCGGCCGGCGAGGCCAGCGGTGTCGAGGGCGATCCGCGGCGGGCCAGCGCCGAGCTCGGCCGGCTCGGCGTCGACCTGATCGTCACGCAGTCCGTCACGGCGATTCGCCGATCCATCGAGAGCTCGAAGAGGTGAAAGCGCGCCCATGATCCCATTCACGAAGCTCGCGCTCGCCCTGGGTCTCAGCGTGGTCGCCGCCGGAGTCGCGTCGGCGGTCGAGACCGTGCCCGGCATGCCGCCGGTGGCCGACCCGGCCAATCTCTACAGCGAGACGACGGCCGACAAGGTGAGCCCCGTGGCCGCCAAGGCGCTGCCGCGCGTGTACGTGCCGAATCTCCAATCCAACGACGTCACCGTGATCGATCCGGCCACGCTCAAGGTCGTCGACCGATTCCCCGTCGGCGTGAATCCGCAGCATGTCGTGCCGTCCTGGGACCTGACGACCCTGTGGGTGACCAACAACGCCGAGCACCGCACCGACGGCACCCTGACTCCGATCGATCCGCTCACCGGCAAGCCCGGCCCGGCCGTCGCCGTGGACGATCCGTACAACATGTACTTCACGCCGGACGGCCGGTCGGCCATCGTGGTGGCCGAGGCGCTCAAGCGGCTCGACTTCCGCGATCCCAAGACGATGGCGCTGCAGAGCTCGCTGGCGGCCCCGGGCTGCGCCGGCATCAACCACGGCGACTACTCGATCGACGGCAAGTATCTCTTGATGACCTGCGAGTACCAGGGCCGCCTCGTGAAGATCGACTGGATCAATCGCAAGGTGCTGGGCTATCTCAAGCTGACCGGCGGCGGCATCCCGCAAGATATCCGCGTGAGCCCCGACGGCAAGGTCTTCTACGTGGCCGAGCTCAAGCGCGGCGGCGTCTACCTGATCGACGGCGACGCGTTCAAGGAGATCGGCTTCGTCAAGACCGGCGTCGGCACGCACGGGCTCTACCCCAGCCGCGACGGCACGAAGCTCTACGTGGCCAACCGCGGCTCGTCGAAGATCGGCGGCAAGCCGCGCGGACCGGGGAGCGTCGCGGTCATCGACTTCGCGACGCGCAAGGTCGTGACGACGTGGCCGATCCCGAATGGCGGCAGCCCCGACATGGGCAACGTGAGCGCCGACGGCAAGCACCTGTGGCTCTCTGGGCGCTACGACAACGTCGTCTACGTCATCGACACCACCAGCGGCGAGGTCGTCACGATCGCCGTCGGCAAGGAGCCGCACGGCCTCACGGTGTGGCCGCAGCCCGGGCGCTACTCGCTCGGCCACACCGGCAACATGCGCTGACCGCGGCGCGGCGGCCCCCCACCAATCCTGCTGACCACGCCCGGGATGCCGGTGGCGGACGCTCTGAAGCGGTGACATCGGCGCCGGACGTCGACCGTCGTGGCCGTCGTGCTATCTTGACGGCGGAGCGGTCGCGAATGCGGTGTCCGCACTGCCAGCACGAAAGCAACGAGCCCGCACGTTTCTGCGCACAGTGCGGCGCGCCGTTCGGCGGCGCTGTCGGCGCGACGGCGATGCCGCGCGACGCCCGCGCCTACACGCCGCACCACCTCGCCGAGAAGATCCTCACGATGCGGAGCGCGCTCGAAGGCGAGCGCAAGCACCTCAGCATCCTGTTCGTCGACGTGGTCGACTCCATGCGCCTGGCCGCTGAGCTCGACGCCGAGGAGTGGCATCGTGTGCTCGATCGGGTGTTCGAGATCCTCGCCGCGGCCATCCACGGGGTCGAGGGCACGATCAACCAGTTCACCGGTGATGGCGTGATGGCGCTGTTCGGAGCGCCGATCGCCCACGAGGACCATGCCCGGCGTGCGTGCGAGGCCGCGCTCGCCGCGCGCGACGCCCTGCGCGTCTACGCCGAGACGCTCCGCCCCCGCGGTATCGGGCTCGCCGTCCGGATGGGGATCAACTCGGACGAGGTGGTGGTCGGCAAGATCGGCGACGACCTGCGCATGGACTACACGGCCCAGGGCCACTCGGTCGGTCTCGCGGCGCGCGTGCAACAGCTGGCCGAGCCGGGCACCGTGCTCCTCACCGAGAACACGGCGCGGCTGGTCGAAGGATTCTGTGCCCTTGCCGACGGCGGGCCGCGCTCGGTAAAAGGTGTCAGCGCTCCGATCCGTGTCTTCGAGCTCGCCGCGATGGGGCCGGCGCGCACGCGACTGGACGCCGCGAGTCGCCGGGGCCTGACGCGATTGATCGGACGGGACACGGAGCTGACGTGGCTCGACGGGATCCTGGCGCGCTCGATCGGATCGGACGGACAGGTCGTCGGGATCGTGGGGGAGGCTGGAGTCGGCAAGAGCCGGCTGTGTCTGGAGTTCGCCCGGCGCTCTCGGGCGCGCGGCGTCGCGCTGTACGAAGTCCATTGCCCCGCTCACGCCGTCACCGTGCCCCGCTTCGCGATCCGTGATCTGCTGCGAAGTTTCCTCGGGCTCACCCAGACCGACGAGGTCGAGGCGATGAGACAGCGCGTCGCGGAGCAGCTCCGCACCCTCGACGCGGCTCTCGCCGATGCGGTACCCCTGGCGCTCGACGTGCTCGGCGTCGGCGACGGCGCCGCCGATTCGCCGCGCATGACCACCGACCTCGCCGGCTTCATGCGACGCCTCCTGCGCGCGCGGAGCGCCGCGCAGCCCACCCTGGTGCTCATCGACGACGCGCACTGGATGGATCCCGCGAGCCACGAGCTGGTCCGCGAGCTGGCGGCGGCGGTGCGAGGCACCCGGACGCTCCTGCTCACGAATTTTCGACCGGAGTACCGGCCGGCCTGGACCGGTGGATCGCACTACCATCAGCTCGCCCTTTCGCCGCTGGGCGCGCAGGCCGCCCGCGAGCTGCTGCACGAGCTGCTCGGACCGCACGGAGCGCTCGGTGAGCTGGCGGCCTCGATCCTGGAGCGCACCGGCGGCAACCCGTTCTTTACCGAGGAGGTGGTTCAGGCGCTGGTCGGCGCCGGGAATCTCGTCGGCGCGCGCGGCGCCTATCGCCTGGCCGCGCCGTTCGAGGCGCTTGCCCTGCCGGCCACCGTCCAGGCGCTGCTGGCCTCACGCATCGACCAGCTCGGCGAGCTCGCCAAGCGCGTGCTGCAGGCCGCCGCCGTCATCGGCAAGCAGTTCGACGAGCCGCTGCTCCGCGAGGCGAGCGGCGTCGCCGAGCCTCGCGAGCTCGATGCGGCGCTCGCCGACCTGGAGGATCTGGATTTCGTCCGCCCCGTCGGGCTCTCGCCGCATCCGACGTACGCGTTCAAGCATCCGCTGATGGCCGACGTCGCCTATCGCTCACAGCTCGGCGAGCGCCGAACGCACCTGCACGCCGCGGTGGCCGCGGGGCTGGAAAAGCTCCATGCCGATCGACTCGGCGAGTATGCCTCGCTGATCGCCCACCACTGGGAGGCATCGGGCATGCGGTTCGAGGCCTCCCGCTGGAAGCGCCGCGCCGCCCTGAACGTCGCGAACATCAAGATCGGCCAGCACCGCCGGCGACCACGACCGTGAATCGCCGGCTCCGGATCGGCATCGACACCGGCGGCACGTTCACCGACGTCGTGGCCGTCGACGAGGCCAGCGGCGAGATCTTTACCACGAAGACGCCGTCGACGCCGCGCGACCCGTCGATGGGCGTGCTGGATGGGATCCGCAAGATCCTGCGCCTGGTCGATCACGCCGCGCCGGCTCGAGCGTCCGCCGAGACCGTCGCCGCCGTGTCCCACGGCACCACGGTGGCCACCAACGCCCTCCTGCAGGAGCGCTTCCCCGGGCTGGGGCTCGTCACCACAGAGGGCTTTCGCCACGTCCTGGAAATCGCCCGGCAGGCCGTTCCACGCGGGTACGGCAACTCCTACTTCTGGGTCAAGCCGGAGCGGATCGTCCCGCTCCATTTGGTGCGCGAAGTCCCGGAGCGCCTGAATTTTCGCGGCGAGGTCCTGCGGCCGTTCGACGACGATGCCGCCGCCGCGGCGGCTCGATGGTTCCGCGAGCACGGCATCGATTCCATCGGCGTGAGCTTCATCCACGCCTATGCGAACCCGCGGCACGAGCAGCGCATGCGAGCGGTCCTGGAGCGCGAGCACCCGGGGGCGCACGTGTCGATCTCCTCCGAGGTGCTGCCCGAGTATCGCGAGTACGAGCGCACGGTGACGACGCTCGTCGACGCGTTCGTCAAGTCGCGCGTGGCCGCCTACGTCGGCGCCATCAAGGCGCGCCTGGACACCGAGCTCGGCCCCGGCGTGCCCTTCTACGTGATGAAGTCCAACGGTGGGGTGATCTCGGCCCGCGAGGTCGCCGCCCAGCCGATCACGACGATCCTGAGCGGGCCCGCCGCGGGCGCGCTCGGCGCGAGCCTCCTGGCCAGGGCCGCGGGGTTCGATCGCGTGCTCACCGCGGATGCCGGGGGCACGAGCACCGACGTCTGTCTCGTCGAGCACGGCGTGCCCGGCCTCACCACCGACGGGACGGTGGGCCGGTTCCCGGTCAAGGTGCCCATGATCGACATCGTCACGGTCGGCGCCGGCGGCGGCAGCGTCGCGTGGGTCGCGCCCGACGGCGGGCTCAAGGTGGGCCCGCGGAGCGCCG
>JACXTT010008116.1_pt1 | contig 14627 bp, 15 predicted proteins | sample 9270951 | NCBI WGS metagenome assembly JACXTT01 (sample SAMN15532306, study PRJNA645909) | rock metagenome | isolation source: weathered quartz diorite | place: Puerto Rico | collected 2017-06-21
GGAATCACCGCGGCGCGCCGGTTGATCTATGTCGGCACCGACGATGGAAAACTGCATGTCACGCGCGACGGCGGAAAAACGTGGACGGACTTGACCACGCGCATTCCCGGGGTGCCAAAGCTGATCTACGTCAGCCGTGTCACCGCTTCGGCGTATGACGAGGGCCGCGTTTACGTTTCGTTCGATGGACATCGCAGTGACGACATGTCGCCGTACGTTTTCAGCAGCTCCGATTACGGACAGACGTGGGTTTCAATCAAAGCGAACCTGCCTGCCGGCTCCGTTTATGTGATCAAGGAAGATACGGTCAATCGCAACCTCGTCTATCTGGGCACCGAATTCGGATTGTTCGCGTCGCTGAATCGCGGACAGTCGTGGACGCGATGGTCGACGCTGCCGACCGTCGCGGTTTACGATCTCACCGTTCATCCGCGCGACAAGGATCTGATCCTCGCCACGCATGGCCGAAGCTTCCAGATATTCGACGATATTTCTCCGCTGCAACAGATGAACGACACCGTCCTTTCGGCTGCTGCCCATCTGTTCGACGTCCGGCCCGCGACCGAATTTATTCCGAACGAAAGCGGATGGTTCACGGGCGGCCGCGAGTACACCGCGCCGAATCCGGAGTTCGGCGCTTACATCAATTACTCTCTGAAGAACTCGGTGAAAGATGACGTGAAGATCACCATCACGGATTCCACCGGGAAACTGATTCGCGAATTGACCGGGCCGAAAGAGGCCGGACTCCAGCGCGTCGCGTGGGATTTGCGAACCACGCCATTCGCGTCCGCAGCGATCGGTTTTTATTTCCAGCCCGAACTGACGAATCTCGGCGCGTTTGTTTTGCCGGGTGAGTATCGGGTGACGCTGTCCGCAGGCGGAGTGGAAATGACGAAAACGGTTCGCGTGGAAGCCGACCCGCTCGTTCAAATCAGCGATACCGATCGGCGGACCGTTTACGACGCGCTCGTCACGCTCACCGGGATGCAAGTCACCATCGGAAACGTTGCGACAACGATTACGAAACTCGATCAGGCTGTGTCGCAGATGGGTGAAACGCTCAAGGCTTACCCGAACGCATCGCCGGCGTTGAAATCCGCAATGGAGGACGCTTCGAAGCAGGTCAAGGATCTTCGCGCGAAGGCCGTCGGTGCAGGCGGCGGTGGCGGCGAAGGCGGAGGTGGTGGTGGTGGCGAAGGTGGCGGCGGCAACCAGCCGCTGCGCGGTCGCATCACGTCGTTGAAGTCGGATGTTGTCGGATCGCAAACCGTCCCAACGGCTGTTCAAATGCGTCGAGTCGATGAGTACTCGAAGGAACTGAACGACGCCGTCTCGAACGTGAACGGTTGGATCAACACGAAGCTTCCAGCGTTGTACAAACAACTCGGGGACAGCAACATCCATCCCAGCATTGGCGAACCGATCAAACCGGTTGTTCGCAACCAGTGACCAGTTGGGCCATCACGCGTCGCCGGCAAACAGATGGTGTATATTTTCAGGCCATGACTACCTTGAAACCGAGGGTTGTCGCTGTTTTCCTGACAGCCCTTACCCTGGCCGCGTGCCATTCCGGCGGCCATCTTCCGATCATTCAGCCGGGTGCTCCCGGCGCGTCGAGCAAAGTGATCACGCGAGACAAAGCTGTCGATCTGTCGAAGGTTCAGGCGACAAAGGCGGACATCGAATTCATGCAAGGGATGATCCATCATCACCTGCAAGCCATCGACATGACGAACTATCTTGCCCAGAACACGCAGAGCGACGACATGAAGAAACTCGGGCTGAGGATGTCGCTTTCCCAATCGGATGAAATCAAAATGATGCGTCACTGGCTGGAGGTTCGCGGTCAGGAGGCCCCCGGTGATCACGCGAACCACATGCCGGGCGCTCCGATGATGCCGGGGATGCTATCGGAGCCGGAGATGACGCGGCTCGCGGCCGCGAAGGGGCCGGAATTCGACAAGCTCTTTCTCGAGGGGATGATCAAACACCACACGGGCGCGCTCATCATGGTGGATCGATTGTTCAACACGCCAGGCGCTGCGCAGCAATCGGAGATCTTCGCGTTTGCGACCGACGTCGAGGCCGATCAGCGCGCCGAGATCGATCGCATGACAGCAATGCTCAAGGAGCGTCAGAAATGAAGCCGGTTTTCACCAAATCCATTGTTTTAATCGTCGCCATCCTTTCGATGGGTGTCGCCGCAGCGGCGCAGGACCGTCCGGCCACCGCGGCATCTTCCGATCCTCGCGTGGGTCTCAAGCCGGGTTACAAAGACGCCGGTGTCGCCGCGCGAAATATGGAACTCATCAAGAATGTTCCGAAGCCCGATGGGTTCTTCGACCCGAAGTCCCCTCTCGGCACTCCGACGCCACCGGAGCAGAGCGGTCCGAACGCAAACCCTCCCGCGACTCCTCCTCCGGCGCAACCGTCCGGCGCTCCGTCACCGCCGGCGCCGCCCTCGGGTTTGGATTTCGCCAATTCCGATCTGACGTTCAAAGGCGATCACGCGATCATGGGCAACTTCAACGGCTTCACGATGTACATGATCGAGGATGCAGCCAAGGCCCGCGCGGTCGCGTCTGTGATTTGTCCCGGCGGTCAGGGTGATGTTTCGGTCTACGGAAAACTCTTGTTCATGTCCGTTGAACAGACGCGAGGACGTATCGACTGCGGGACCAAAGGAGTCCCTGACACAGTAAGCCCTGAGCGCTTCCGGGGCGTCCGCATTTTCGACATCACCGACCTTATGAAACCGAAGCAGATCGCGGCCGTTCAGACGTGTCGCGGCTCTCACACGCACACGCTGGTCGTCAATCCGAAGGACAAGGCCAACATTTATATCTATGGACAGGGGACAGGCAATGTCCGATCCGGTAACGAACTCGCCGGCTGCACGGACGGCAAGGATGATCCCAACACCGCCCTGTTCAGCATCGACGTTATTCAGGTTCCGCTTGCTGCTCCCCAAACCGCAAAAATCGTCAACCGGCCTCGCATTTTCATGGACGAGAAAACCGGAGCGCTCTCCGGACTCTGGCAGGGCGGAAATTATGGCGAGGGAACCCAGAGTTCACGCGAAACAACCCAGTGCCACGACATCACCGTGTTCCCGGAAATCGGTTTGGCTGCCGGCGCCTGTGCCGGTAACGGAATTCTTCTGGATATTTCGGATCCGGCGAAACCCGTCCGGCTGGATGCCGTCGGCGACAAGAACTTCGCGTACTGGCATTCGGCGACATTCAATAACGATGGAACCAAGGTCATCTTCACGGATGAATGGGGCGGCGGAACGCGTCCACGCTGCCGCGCAACCGATCCGGTCAATTGGGGCGGTGATGCTGTTTTCAACATCGTGAACAAGAAGCTTGTGCTGCAGGGCTATTACAAGATGCCCGCGCCGCAGACCGAGCAGGAGAATTGTGTCGCTCACAACGGTTCGATCATTCCCGTGCCCGGACGCGACATCATGGTGCAGGCCTGGTATCAGGGCGGACTTTCCGCGTTCGACTTTACGGATTCGGCTCATCCTGTCGAAATCGCCTTTTTCGATCGGGGTCCGCTCGATGCGAAGGATCTTTATACCGGAGGCTATTGGTCCACGTACTGGTACAACGGCCACATTTATGGATCGGAAATCGCTCGCGGCATCGATATCTTTAAGTTGAAGCCGAGCGAGTTTCTGTCGCAGAACGAAATCGATGCGGCGTCCCTGATTCAAACGAATGAGCTCAATGTGCAGATGCAGCAGAAGGCCGTGTGGCCGGCGATGCCGGTGGTCGCTCGTGCGTACATCGACCAGTTGAATCGCACAAAGGCGCTGAAGACCGATCGCGCGAAGTCTTTGACGGATGCTCTGGCTCGCGCGGACAAGACAAAAACCCCGAAGGACAAGAATGCGGCAGCACTGGCCAAAGACCTGGATTCGATTTCAAGTCAGCTGGAAGGCGATGCCGGTTCTGCCGCGGAGCGAGACGCCATGCGACTGCGCGGATTGGCCGCCACGCTGACGGGGATCTCGGCAAAACTGCGATAGCTGGTTTCACAAAGCCCGTCGCTGTGCTGCGGGTTCTGAACACTATTGCACCAACGTTGAAATGTTCAGAACCCGGAGCGCAGCGACGGGCTTCGTGCCGTCATCTTACAGTCCTCTGAACTGGGGATCCCGTTTCTCGAGGAACGCTTTCACGGCTTCTCGAAAATCCTCCGTGCGGGCCGTCTCCGCAATCAGCGCGGATTCCTGGGCGAGATGCTGGTCGAGTTGATTCCTATACCCGCTGTTGATCAGCAATTTTGTTCGTCCCAATGCTTCGGTCGGTCCTTCGGCCATCCGCTCTGCCCAGGTCTGCGTTTCGCTTTCGAGACTGTCGTCGGGAACGACGCGATTCAAGATGCCCAGTGACAGAGCTACGCCAGCGGATATCGTCTCTCCCATGAAAAACAATTCCGTCGCCTTTCCAACTCCGACGAGGCGAGGAAGAAAATAAGTTCCTTCCGACGTCAGTCCGAGCCGAACGAACGACTGATTGAACGATGCGGACTCCGAGGCAATTCGCAAGTCACAGGCGAGCGCAAGATTCATCCCCTGACCACTCGCGACTCCGCGAATCGACGCGATGACCGGCTTCGGAATCGTGCGCAGCTGCATCTCGAGAAGGTGAACGCGCTTGATCCAGTCGCGCATGAATGTGTACGCATCCTGATCGAGAATGTTCTCCATGACTTTGATGTCGCCGCCCGAGCTGAACGCACGGCCTTCCCCGCGCAGGATGATCACGCGGACTTCGCGATTGTTCGTGCAGCCAAAAATGGCGCGAAGCATCTCGTCCAGCATTTCGAGATTGATGGCGTTGAGATTTTCGGGACGGTTCATGGTGAGCGTCGCAATGCCTCGCTCGATCGAGAATCGAATGGTCTTCGTGTCCATGACGGCAAAAGTTATCACAGGACCATACGCTTTCGCGCAGGCGCGCGGCTACAATGGCGATCAACGCAAAGGAGGATCTCATGAGATTCCGTTTGAACATGTGTGCGGCAGCGATTCTGTCTCTATCCCTCAGCGCACACGCCGCCGACATCGCGGTCCTGAAACAGCAGATCGAAAAAGCCACTGCACGCGCGCGAGGACAAGTCGGTGTGGCGATCAAGCATATCGAGTCCGGGACCGAGGTTGTCATCAACGACTCGACATATCCGATGGCGAGTGCGTTCAAGCTGCCGGTTCTGGTCGAGTTGTATTACCAGAAGTCGGCCGGCAAGTTGATGCTCGATGATCGCATCGACGTGATGCCCGCCGATCTGCACATCGGGAGCGGGTCGATGATCGCGTTGTTTGATCCGCCGGGCGTTCAGCTCAATATTCGCAACCTGATCAATATGATGATGCGAATATCCGACAATTCCGCGGCCGACATCCTGTTGAACCGTGTGGGCGCGGCGAACGTGACGGCCCGTATGAAATCGCTGGGTCTGCCGTCGATCCGCGTTGATCGAACAACGCAGGAGCTGATCCTGGATCAATCCGGACTGGACTACACCACTTACGGGGCGCGGCCGGTGCGGGAAGTGCGGCAACTTCTGGATGCCGTCGACGCGCCGACGGCGGCGCGAGCGAACGATCAGTTCAATAAGACCGAGAAGGACGTTGCGAAACCGTCCGATATGAATCGGATTCTTGAAAAGTTGATCGCCGGTGAGATTGTGGACAGGGCCACATCCGACGAGATCATCGACATCCTCAAAGAATGTCAAACCGGGCCAGCACGCCTCCCGGGGCTTTTGCCGCCGGACACCATGATCGCGCACAAGACCGGAACGATCGGAGGTTCGATAAACGATACCGGCGTCATCTTTCTGCCTTTCAACGCCGGCCGGCTCGCTATTACCGTCCTCATGAGAGATGCTCGCGCAACGACGGCCGATCGAGAGCGCGTGATCGCGGACATTGCGCGTTACGCGTACGACTACTTCACGTTTAGTTTCGGCAAACCCTGAGGGAGCACGAGACATGCGTCAAAAGATAACGACCGGAACCCCATGGGAGCCCATCGTCGGTTACTCCCGAGCCATCCGTATCGGCAATGTCGTTCACGTCTCCGGCACAACCGCGACGAATGCAGCTGGCGACGTCGTCGGTGTTGGCGACGCTTATGCGCAAACCATCCAGACGATTCGCAATATCCAGTCGGCTCTCGAACGGGCCGGCGCGACATTAAAGGACGTCGTCCGGACCCGAATGTACGTCACGAACATCGAAGAGTGGGAAAAAGTCGGCCGTGCCCACGGCGAATTCTTTGGGGAGATTCGTCCGGCGACTTCCATGGTTCAGGTGAGCCGGTTAATCCATCCGGACATGCTTGTCGAGATTGAGGCCGAAGCCATCATCCACGAAACTTAGTTTGTATTTCCTCGCGGCGCCGACTGCTGGATGAGCCGGAAGAAGAGTTCGGCGTTTTGAGCGGGCAACAGGATTTTGGAACCGTTGACGAAAAATGATGGAACCTCGTTGAGGTTGGCCCGCTGGGCCTTGTTTTCGTCGTCGAGAACACGCTGCTGAACTTCCGGTGATGCCATCGATCTCGAGAATTTCTCCACATCGAGTCCAAGTTCACGCGCATAAGAAAGGAACTCCGGTTTTGCGTCCGGCAGGTTGGCCCATGCCGTCTGACGCTGGAAGAGCAGGTCGTGCATTTCCCAAAAACGATTCTGTTCCGATGCCGATTCCGCCGCCGTTGCAGCGGCGATCGCGTTCCGATGGATCGACCTTAACGGATAGTAATGAAACTCGAGCCGAACCTGATCGGCATGCTGGCGCAGCAAATCGTTGACGACCGGAGCGAAGGCGGCGCACGTCGGACACTGATAGTCGCCGAATTCCACAAGAGTAATGGGAGCGCCTGAAGAACCGAGAAAATGTCCGCCACCGATCGGCATGTCGATGCGCGGCCCCACCGGCGCCGGTGCCGCCGCATTTGAAGAAGCGGTCGAAGCCGATGGCGACGTGCTCGCCACCTGGGACGGCTGCCGGCTGAAGTACAACGCCGCGCCGGCGGCAAGCACTACAGCGATGACGATAATGCTGAAAGGTTTGGCGGCGGATTTCCGCCTTTTCCGGGCAGATTTTTTGTCTTTACTCGGCATGCGGAGATTCTATCCCAGATTGTGTTTTAAAAATTCCAGCGTTCGCTGCCACGCAAGCTCCGATGCGGCCGGATCGTGTTTGACCGGAATGGGAAGACCGTCTACCGTTTCGTTGGCAAACGCATGCTGCGCATGGTACCGGTGGAACGCGTATTCGACGCCGGCGTCCTTCAGCTTCTGTTCGAGCGCATCGACCTGCTGAATCGGAAAGAATGCATCTTCAACTGCGAAATGACCCATCAGGGGTGCGGTGATTTTGGCGGGATCAATGTACTCGAGCGGCGGGAACCCGTACCAGCAGACGAACGCGTCCGCCTCCGGCACATTCACGGCCGAAAGAAGCGTCAGCGCTCCGCCCATGCAAAAACCCATCACGCCGGTTTTCGATCCCGACCACTTCAGGTGTTGAACTGCCCCTCGAATGTCGTGTGACGCTGCGTCGCCGAAGTTCAGATTGTTCATGAGGTGTTCGGCCTCCTGAACATCGAGACTGACCTTGCCTCGATAAAGATCCGGAACGAGGGCGCGATATCCAGCGGCCGCGAGACGGTTCGCAACGCCTTTGATCTGTTCCGTCACGCCCCACCATTCCTGAATAACGACCATCGCGGGCGCCATCGATCCCGCCGTGGGTTCGACGTAATAACCGGAGCAATACTTTCCATCGGGACGGTTGAAAGAGATCACCTGGCTCATCCTTGTTCTCCTCGGGTGTCAATCGCGAACGACGGCGATGGCTTCCACTTCAATCATAAGTTCGGGTAAGACCAGACCGCCAATTTGAACGAGCGTGCCCGCCGGCGGATTCTTTCCGAAGTACTGCGTTCGTACTTCGCGCAGGATCGGTGCGTTTTTCATGTCCGTAACGAACGTCGTGAGTTTGACGACATCGTCGAACGTTGCACCTGCCGCGGCAAGAGCGGCTTTCAGGTTGTCGAAGACCTGAACGGTTTGCCGCCGGAAATCGTCCTTCCCCACGACCTTGCCGTCTTTATCAAAAGCAATCTGGCCGGAAATGTAGATCGTGCGGCCCTCGGAGGCTTTCACAACGTGCGTGTATCCGGTCGGTTTGGTCAACTGCGATGGATTGATGTAGTCGATGCGTTGCATGATCGCAACAGTATAATCGGCGGGTTATGTTTTTGATATTCGCCGGAATCATGATGCCGGTGCTGCTGGTCTTTGGAGTCTATCATCTGTTGACATGGTTCAACGCCGGGGGCATTAACGGTCGTACATTCTGGAAGCGCGTCGGCCTGGCCTCGGCGATTTCACACGGCATCCTGGCCGGCGGCTTCTTTCTCTTCTCTTACCTGGATTACTCGTCGGGCCGAAACACGATATTTGTGGGACTCGGCTTCGACCAGTATCTCTTCGACCGCTCGGAATTCTGGCGGCTGACGACACTCTTTGACACAACGGCAATGCTGGCGTTGCTGGGTGTCGCCGCGATCCTCGACAAGCTGAACATGAATCCGCCTCTGGTCGCGATGGCTGTGGCGGTAACGGTTATCGTGGGGACGGTGCAGTGGTTTTTTGTTGGCGGCGCCGTCGGTCTTCTCCTCGAACGCTTCTGGAGCGGCCTGAAAACCGGCGAGGACCCGGACGAGGATTGGCTGTGAGGTTGGGTCCATGTATGGTTAGTGGTATGTCCCGAAGCTGTCTCATCCTGCTGTCCACACTGTTCCTCCAGATACCGGCCGCCCCGGCCCAGAAGGAATTGCCCAAAGTGATGGTGATCGCGACCGGCGGAACGATCGCCGGTGAGCAAAGGGAACCCGGCACCATGGGCGCCTACGAAATCCGCAAGCCGGTAGACGAGATCGTTGCGCTGGTTCCGGAAGTCCGAAAATACGCGCAAATCGAAACCGAGCAGTTTCTGAATATTCCAAGCACGAGCATCACCCCCGAGCATTGGGTTCAACTGTCACGACGGATCAACGATCTGTTTATGAAAAAGAAAGATCTGGCGGGCATCGTCGTGACACACGGCACGGACAGGCTGGAAGAGACTGCATTCTTTCTGCACTTGACGGTGAAGTCCGAGAAGCCGGTGGTCCTGGTCGGCGCGTACCGTCCGCCGACCGGTATCAGTCCGGACGGACCGCTGAATCTCTTTTCCGCAATCCGCGTGGCGTCCGCTGCGGAATCCGCGGGGAAGGGTGTTTTGGTTGTGATGGATCAGCGTATACTTTCTGCTCGCGACAGCGAGAAACTGTACTCGCGCAACGGAGGATTCGGCGCACCGGAGATGGGCATGCTCGGTGTGGTCGAAGCCCATGGCGTCGAGTTCTTCTACGCTCCGGCCCGCAAACACACGGTGAATTCGGAATTCGACGTTGGTGCGTTGAATACACTTCCCGAGGTCGAGATACGGTATTCATACGCGGGGTCGGAAGGCGGCGGAAGGACGAACGCGAAGGGCATCGTCGTGGTGACTACGGGCGTCACGCCGGCCGAGCGGTCGACCTATGAGGCGCTGCAACGCAAGGGTGTCGTGATCGCGACAACGTTTCCATCGGGTGCACAGGTCGGTTCCGCTGTCTCGCCGCGTGAAATGGGTCCGACGATCGCCGTTGAGAGGATGCTTCCGACTCACGCCAGAATTCTGTTGATGCTGGCCTTGACCAAAACGCAGGATCCACGCGAGATCCAGCGGATGTTCGATCAATACTAAGGAGAATCGATATGAATGGAGAACAAGCACAAGGATTGTTGAGTTTCTTTCTTCCGACCCTGGAAAACGAATTCAACACCACCAAAAAAGTCATTGCGGCTGTACCCCAGGCTACCTGTGAATATAAGCCGGATGCGAAATCGAAGACGGGCCGTGAACTCGCATGGCACCTCGCGGTCGCCGAGATCTTTTTCTTCGACAGCATTATCAACGGAAAATTCGACATGACCGGTGGAGAGCCTCCGGCGCCGGCGACTCTCGATGAGATTTCAAAGTGGTATGACACGACATATACGGATCGCTTTGCGAAGTTGAAGGCGCTTCCGGCGGACAAGCTCGCGAGAACAATTCCGTTCTTCGCGGGCATGGAAATGCCGGCGGTCGCCTATTTGCAATTCCTCGTTTTGCACAGCGCGCATCATCGCGGTCAGCTGTCGGCGTATTTGCGGTCGATGGGTGCGAAGGTCCCCTCGATTTATGGCGGCAGCGCGGACGAACCCTTCCAAATGGATGCCCAGGCCTAACTGCTTCTCTTATTTGTTGCATGCGCCGGCTCTGCCGGTGCATGCGCCACCTTTCTTTCTTCCAGGCAAAATTCCTCTGAACGGAAAACTCTTCGCCGGTGTATTTACCAGTGATGAGCGAGAGTGCCGTTCAGTTACTGATGACGGAGACACCGGTTGGCCGGGACAGCCGGGAATGGACGATCATTCTGGAGCGCGCCGCAACCGGGGATGTTTCGGCGTTCGAACAGGTGATGCTGCGCACGGAACGCTCCGTGATGCTGACGGCGCGCCGCATGCTCGGCAATCCGGCCGATGCCGAAGAAGCGACTCAGGAGGTCTTTCTTCGCGTCTACAAATACCTCCACCGATTCGATCGGACGAAGCCGTTCGAGCCCTGGCTGTACCGGCTCACCATCAATGTCTGCAACGATATCGGTTCGCGCCGGGCGCGGCCGGGAGAGGAAATACCGTCACGGGATTACGACGCCGTCGCATCCGGTGCCGGTCCTGACGATCTGCTTCATCTGGACGAGAAGCGCAGACTCGTCCAGCACGCCCTCAACTCCCTGCCCGAAAAACAGCGCGCTGCAGTGGTGCTCCGCGATCTTCAAGGGCTCAGCACTGCCGAAGTCGCCGACGCATTGAACATATCCGAAGCTACCGTACGATCTCATCTCAGCACGGCGCGACTCCGGTTGAAACGCTTCATCGAGAAAACCATTCGGAGGCAATCATGAATTGCCGCGGTTGGAATCCCCATATCGCGTTGTATCTCGAAGGCGATCTGGAACGGAGTCTGGCGCAGCAGCTTGAAACACACCTGATCGCCTGTGAAGAATGCCGGACTTTCGTTGATGAGCTTCGAGAGAGTCAGGCGGATCTGCGTCAGTTGAAGAGCGAGATCGTCGACGACGCGATGTTGAATCGAGTTCGCGGACGAGTGCTCGATCAGGTGCGCGCGATTGAGCGTCACCGGACATGGATCGAACGAATGGGTATTTGGCTGTGGGGAGGTTTCCGATGGCGTTACGCGGTGCTTGGGTGTGTCGCGCTGATTGTTTCGGCTGTAGGGGTCTGGCGTCTCAATGTTCACGTCAGGCCTGTTACGGTCGTGGCACCACCATCGCCTCAGATTGCTGCGGCGCCTTCCATTCCTGATGCGCCGCCGACCGCCGCTGCGCGGCCGCGCCGGCTGAAGCCGGCGCCTACAACAGCGTCGAGACAAACAGCGCCGGCGGAAGATGTAGGCGCCGGCTTCAGCCGGCGCGTGCGCGAAAGCGCAACTGAGACGGTGGCGGCGGGGCCGGAAGCCAACGACACTCTCATTCAGATCGTCACGGACGATCCCAACGTTGTCATTTATTGGTTAGTCGATGAGCCAGGAGGTTTCTAATGCGTGGTGTTATCGTAGCAATCCTTTTATTCGGTTTTTCGCAGGCAGCAGTAGCGCAGAAGACACCGGAAAAGACAGTGCCTTCCGATCAGCGTGCTTTACGGCCGGATTTGCCGACGCGTGTGTTTCCGATCAAGTACGCGGATATCAATGCCCTGTACAATCTGCTGTTGACCTTTGAGGTGGAGATGCGTCGGGAATCCGGGCTGAATGCGATCGCGGTTCACGGTCCCGCGACGGTACTCACCGCCGTCGAAGAAGTCATTAAGCGTTTCGACGTGCCCGCAAACGCTCCCAAGAATGTCGAACTGACGGTCTATATGGTTCTTGGCGCTCCCGCCGGTGAACCGGATTCCATTCCGGCTGCGATTCGTCCTGCCGTCGATCAGCTTCGAAACGTCATGGCGTACAAGTCGTATAGGGTCATCGATACGCTCATTGGAAGAGGCAAGGAGGGAGACTCGATCCATCTTCCTGGAATTGTTTCGGACCTGACCGAGAACAAAGTTCCCTCGACATTTGATTTTGAGACTCGGCCTCGCGTCGGCGGCGACGCTGCAGAACCGGTCGTGAAGTGCGAGAACCTGAGGTTTGGGGTGAGTATACGCTCCGGCCAGTTGGCGGGTTCCACTATGGTGATCAACACGTCGGTCGACATCAAGAAAGGTCAACAGGTCGTCGTCGGTAAAGCAACGCTGCCCGATCGCGCGATGATTTTGATCGTTTCCGCCAAAATCGTGGATTGACTCTTTCAATGTTGAAGTAACCGCTTCGAGATTTCGAGCCCCGCAAAAAACAACAGGCCCAGAATCGCCAAGGCGAGGATCACGATCGTTCCGCTCTTCCATTGAGATCGTGGCTTCGTCATTGGCGCATTCTAACAGTCGCGATACCATCTTCCGACAATCTGGAGGAACTCATGAGGCGGACACTGTCCATTGCATTGTTGATTGTCGGGCTGGCCTTCATACCATCCGTGACGATGTCGGAAACCCATCGGTTCACACCGACGGTCTACTACAGCACCTACTCTTTTGCTCATCCGCCGGCGTTGCGGATCAAACCCGGCGATACGGTTATCACGAAGACTGTCGACTCCGGCGGAAGTGACGAAAACGGGAATCGCGTGGCGATGGGCGCGAATCCGGAGATCGGACCTTTTTATATCGAAGGAGCGGAGCCGGGTGACATGTTGGTGGTCACGTTCAATCGGATGGAAACGAATCGAACGCCGTCGAATTCGGGATCCAATCTGGCGCCGTATACGGTCGATCCGCAGGCGTTGCTGCAGCGTCAACCCGGACAGGCTCCGCGAGCGGCATGGATGATCGATAAAGCGAAGGGTGTCGCCCGTCTTGAAAATCCGGAATTGCAGCCTTCCGTCATGGAACTCCCTCTGCGGCCGATGCTCGGCTGCGTCGGCGTGGCACCTGCCCGAAAGGAAGCTCACATCGCGACAGAGCCCGGGCCGTGGGGCGGCAATATGGATTACAACGGATTGAATGCCGGAGTGAAGGTGATGCTGCCGGTAAACGAACCCGGAGCGCTGTTGTTTATGGGCGACGGGCACGCCCGGCAAGGCGATGCGGAAGTGGTCGGCACCGGGATGGAAACCTCGCTGGACGTCGAGTTCACGGTGGATCTCCTGAAGAAGAGGCAGATCGGCTGGCCGCGTCTTGAGAACAACGACTACATTATGGTGCTTGCCAGCGCCCGTCCTCTTCTCGAGGCGTTCCAACATGCCACGACGGAGATGCAGAAACTTCTCGTCTCCGATTACGGCTTCAACGAGCACGGCGCCGCCGCGTTCATGGGTCAGGCGGTCGAATACGAAATCGCCAACGTCGTTGACCCCAGTTTCACCATTGTCGCCAAAATGAAAAAAACCTTCCTCCGAAGATGACCGCATCTTGGTATACAGTTGGACACATTCATTGGAGGGCTCGTGAGTCGACGAATTGTGGCCACCATTCTGGTTGGACTTGTTCTGACGACGCTGCCGGCGGCGGCGCAGAAGCTGCAGTATCCGAAAACCAAACGTGTTGATCACGTGGATACGTACTTTGGAGAACGGGTCGCGGATCCGTACCGGTGGCTGGAGGACGAGAATTCGCCCGAAACTGCGGCGTGGGTCGCGGAGCAAAACAAAGTCACGTTCGGTTATCTCGCGCAGATTCCCTATCGACAGAACATCAAGGCTCGACTGGAGAAGCTCTACAACTACGTCCGGTTTGGCGCGCCGTTCCGCAATGGCGAGAACTTCTTCTACACCAAGAATGACGGTTTGCAGAATCAGAGCGTTTACTACATGCAGAAAGGACTGGACGGCACGCCCGCGGTCCTGATTGATCCCAACAAGTTTTCCGCGGAAGGAACCTCCCAACTCGCCGGATTCTCCTTATCCAAAGACGGAAAGTACCTCGCATACGGAATATCCGAGGGCGGATCGGACTGGCGTGAAGTCCACGTGATGGAGGTTTCGTCACGAAAGGTGATGTCCGACATTCTCAAGTGGGTGAAAGTTTCGGGACTCGCCTGGCAAGGTCAAGGTTTCTACTACAGCCGGTACGATGCGCCGAAACAAGGCAAGGAGATGACCTCGTCCAACGACGATCACAAAGTTTTTTATCATCACGTCGGAAGCGCGCAGAATCAGGACGAACTGGTTTACGAGGACAAAGCGAATCCGCAGCGATTCCACACCGTCGACACCACCGAGGACGAGCGATTTGCCATCCTCGACATTTCCGATCGCGGAAAAGGCAAGAAGGGAAATTCCGTTTTTTATCGCGACAAAAACAAACCTGGCCAGAACTGGACGCCTCTGATTGCCGATATCGGCGATGATGAATTCAACGTTGTCGACAACGTCGGCGACAAGTTTGTCGTCAAGACAAACCGCAAGGCT
>JACXTT010008117.1_pt1 | contig 14627 bp, 13 predicted proteins | sample 9270951 | NCBI WGS metagenome assembly JACXTT01 (sample SAMN15532306, study PRJNA645909) | rock metagenome | isolation source: weathered quartz diorite | place: Puerto Rico | collected 2017-06-21
CGCCCAGCGCGCCGAGCGCCCGCACGAGATCGCCGCGCAGCTGCCGCGTGAGCTCGTCTTCCCCGGCGCGCGGGGTCCAGCCGAGCTCGGCGAAGGCCGGCGCCACGCGGTCGCGGACGAGCGCGGCCAGCCGCGGGCGGTGCTCGGGGGCGACGATCCGGTTCAGCATCGCGAACGAGGCCAGCAGGACCGACCATACGTTGCGGTCGCGCTCGCCTCGGAAGCGCGCGGTCAGCTCGAGATAGTCGGTGAGCGTCATGTGGCCGGCGACGGTCACCGCCCACCCGTCGTTGACGAGGTTGAAACGCTCGATCCCCGCCAGCTCGCTCAACCGGCCCAGCAGCCGCTCGAGCAGGTCGCCGCTGTAGCGCACGCGATAGAAGCCGTGGCCGCCCTCGTTGACGAGGACGGAGTCGAGGCGCTCGGGTACCGGCAGTCGCGCCTCGGCACCCGCGAGCAACCGCCGCTCGGTCGACGAGCGATCAGCCGCCGAGACCCGGACCTGCACGGGAACCTGCCAGAGCTGGTTCTTGGGTGTCGGCGCCGATCCCGGCAGCGGCTCGGGCAGGTAGGTGAACCGCTGCTGGCTCAGCGCGAGCTGGCCGCCGTCGAGCCGGGCGCTCACGAGCGGATAACCCGGCTGGAAGATCCAGGCGTCCATCACCTCGGGGATCGGCTGGTTCGCGGCCCGTCCGAGAGCGGCCCAGAGATCGCCGGTCTCGGCGTTGGCGTAGGCGTGGCGACGCAGATATTCGCGAACGCCGTCGCGGAAGACCGTCGGACCGAGATACTGCTCGAGCATGCGCAGCACCGAGGCGCCCTTTTCGTAGGTGAGCACGTCGAACATCGCGTCGGCGTCGCGCGGCGCCTCGACGCGAAACTCGATCGGCCGCGTGGAGTGCAGGCCGTCGACCGAGAGCGCGGCGCCGCGCGAGACGCCGAACGTCGTCCAGCGCTGCCACTCGGGCTTCCAGGCGTCGACCGCGAGGATCTCCATGAACGTGGCGAACGCCTCGTTGAGCCAGATGCCGTTCCACCACGTCATCGTGACCAGGTCGCCGAACCACATGTGGGCGTTCTCGTGCGCCACCACGTCGGCGACTCGCTCGAGCTCGGTGTGCGACGCGGCGCGAGCGTCCACGAGCAGCGCCGTCTCGCGGAACGTGATCGCGCCGAGATTTTCCATGGCCCCGGCCGCGAAGTCGGGGATCGCCAGCAGGTCGAGCTTGTCGCTCGGATACGGCGAGCCGTAGTAGTCCTCGAAGAAGCGCAGCGAGGCGACGCCGATCTCGTGGCCGAAGGCGGCCAGGTGGCGCTTGCCGGGCACGCACCAGACGCGGACCGGCGTGCGGCCGACGAGCACGGCGTCGGTCGACTCGAGCTCACCGACCACGAACGCGACCAGATAGGTCGACATCGTCATGGTGTCGGCGAACGTGACGACCTTGCGCCCGCGCTCGACGCGCTCGCCGACGATCGCCGTGTTCGACACCGCCGTGAGCGTGGGATCGATGACGAGCGTCACCGCGAACACGGCCTTGAAGGCCGGCTCGTCCCAGCAGGGAAACGCGCGGCGCGCGTCGGTCGCCTCGAATTGCGTGGCGGCCATGAGCCGCGCCTCGCCGTTCGGGTCCTTGTAGCTCGAGCGGTAGAAGCCGCGGAGCTTGTCGTTGAGCGTGCCGGTGAAGGCCAGGCGGAGCCGCCACGTCCCGGGCGCGATGCGCGAGGGAAACGTGATGCGACAGCGCTCGGCGGCCTCGTCGAGGATCGGCGTTCCGCGCAGCGATTCGCCGCGCGCGTTGCTCACGGTGGCCTCGCCGAACGCGAGGTCGACGGCGTTGAGGACGATTTCGGCGGTCGCTTCCTCGACCTCGAGCGTGACCGTCTCATCGCCCGCGAAGGTCAACGTCGTCAGGTCGGGCTCGAGGCGTAGATCGTAGCGGGTCGGCCGGACGTGTCGAGGCAGGCGATACGGATCCACAGCGTTCTCCGGAAGCGATCAGGATGACTGCGGTTCATACTGTACAGCAGTCGGCCCGCGCTATCATGCTTCCGTCGATGCGACTTCGCCTTCGTGCCGCGTGCGCGGCGACGACGGCCGTGCTGCTCGCCGCCGCGGCGGCCGGCGGCGCCGACCCCATTCAAGAGTTCATCCGACGCCACTGGAGCCAGCCGCTGGCGCCGCAGGGTCCGCCGCCCGCTCGCTACTCGCCGATCGAGGCGTCGTTGCATCCCGAGTCGTGCGGGACCTGTCATCCGACACAGCTCGCCGACTGGCGCGAGAGCGTACACGCGGCCGCCAGTGGACCGGGCGTCGCCGGGCAGCTCGTCGAGATGCGCGAGAGCGATCCATCCTCGGCGCATGCGTGCCTGGTCTGTCATGCGCCGCTCGCCGAGCAGGGGCCGCTCATCGCCGAGGGACGGCAGCTGAAGCCCAACCCGGACTACGACGAAGCGCTGGCGGGCAAGGGCGTGCCGTGCGCGGGCTGCCACGTGCGGGGCCACGAACGGTTCGGCCCGCCGCGTCGTGACGGCTCGCTCGCGTCGGCCGCACCGCGCCAGAGCCTGCCGCACAACGGCGTCACCCGCACGCCGGCGTTTCTCAAGGCCGAATTCTGCAAGAGCTGCCATCAGTTCGAGCCCGACGGGTTCGCCCTCAACGGCAAGCTGCTGCAGAGCACGTACGACGAGTGGAAGGCAAGCCGCTTCGCGCGCCAGGGGGTTCAGTGCCAGGACTGCCACATGCCCGATCGCCGTCACCGCTGGCGCGGCATCCACGACGCCGACATGGTTCGGTCGGGGCTCACGATCACCGCCGGCGCCGGCGCCGCGCGCTATCGCCCGGGCGACGTCGCGCTCGTCTCGCTGCGGGTGACCAGCTCCCGGATCGGACACGCGTTTCCCACCTACGTCACGCCACGGGTCGTGATGAGCGCCGAGCTCGTCGATGGCGCCGGGCAGGTCGTGCCCGGCAGCCGTCGCGAGCAGATCATCGGCCGCGAGGTCGCGCTCGACCTCTCGCGCGAGGTGTCCGATACGCGTCTCTTGCCCGGGAAAAGCGCCACGTTGACGTATCGATTGAAGGTCGAAGCGGCCGGGATGCGCGCGCGGGTGGCGGTCGTCGTGGAGCCCGACGCCTTCTACGTGGGGTTCTTCGAGGCGCTGCTGCAACAGGGCCCCGGGCGCGGCGAGGCGCAGATCCGCCGGGCGCTCGAGACTGCGCGCCGCTCGCCGTTCACCGTGTTCGAGCGTGAGCTGCCATTGAGCTAACGCGATCGTGGGTTGCGTCGCGGCCGTCGCCCACGAACGGGCGCCGCTCAGAAGCCAAGCGCGGCGCCATCGGCCCGCGGGTCCGAGGCCCCGGTCAACCCGTCGGCGTCGATGCGTATCAGCTGGGCGTGCCCCATTAGGTCGCTCCAGCCTTCCACGATCTCGACTTCGTGGCCACGGGCGCGCAGCGCCTCGCGAACATCGTCGCCGAAGCGATCTTCCAGCCGCAGCGAGCGGGTCTCTTCACCCCACGTTCGGCCGAAGAGCCAGCGCGGCGCCTCGACCGCCGCCTGAGGATCGAGCCCCCGATCGATGACGCGGGTGACGAGCGCCGCCTGCGTCTGCGGCTGCCCCTCGCCGCCCATCGTGCCGTAGACCAAGCGCGGGCGACCGTCGACCAGATACATGGACGGAATCAAGGTGTGCGCAGTCTGTTTACGGGGCTCCAGCCGGTTGACGTGCGCCGGATCGAGCGAGAAGAACGCGCCGCGATTCTGCAGCAGCACCCCCGTGTCGCCGGCTATCACGCCTGCGCCGAATTCCCAGTAGAGGCTCTGGATCAGGGACACCGCGTTCCCGTGGCGGTCTACCGCGACGACGGCGACCGTGTCGCCCGTCGCGGGCGGCCCGAGTAGGGGCATCGCGGCGCGGCGCGAGATGCGACGGCGCCGGTCGCCCAGGCGTGCCGGGTCGAGGCAACGCGCGACCGGCACGGGGGCAAAGGTTGCGTCCGCGAGGTAACGGTCGCGGTCCTCGAACGCGAGCTTGGTCGCCTCGACCACGACGTGAACGTAGTCGGCCTCGTCGAGCGAGCGGACGTCGAAGCCTTCGAGCAGAGAGAGGATCGCGAGCGCCGCGAATCCCTGCGTTGGCGGCGGAAAGCTGACAGCCTCGCCGCCCCGGTACGGGACGCGCAGGGGCTCGACCCATTCAGGCCGATGATCTGACAGGTCGTCGGCCGTCAGCGGACTCCCGACGACGCCCGCGCCTCGCGCGATCCGCCGCGCGACGGCGCCGCGGTAGAACTCATCGGCGCCGCCGCTGGCGATCTCTTCGAGGGTCCTCGCGAGATCCGCCTGAACGAATCGCTCGCCCATGAGCACATCTGGATGGAAGACGCGCCAAAGCAGGTGATGGTGCTCGGCCGGCGTCGAGACGCCGAAGAGGTCCGTTGCATCGGCAGTCTCGCGTCGCTGGCTCGGGGAGGGCGGGAAACCCTCGCGCGCGTGAGCGATCGCCGCTTCCAGGAGAGTGGGCCATCCGATCGGCGAAGCCATCGAGTCTCGACTCAACCGGTGGGCCGCCCACCAGCCCGATACGACGCCGGGCACCGTCAAGGCCGCCGCACCACCGCGCACCGGAATCGCCGCGCCGAAGCGGGTGCGATAGGTTGCCAGATCGGCGGCGGCCGCCGCGCGGCCCGCGGCATTCAGCGCCCGCAGCTTGCGGTTGTGGGCGTCATAGATCAGCCAGAAGCTGTCGCCCCCTATGCCGTTCATGTGCGGGTAGACGACAGCGATCGCGGCGCCGGCCGCGATGGCCGCGTCGATCGCGTTGCCGCCCCGCTCGAGAACCGCGAGTCCGGCCTTCGTGGCCAGGGCATGCGGGGTGGCGACGAGCCCACGCGAGGCGCGGGCTTCGGGCCATCGGGTGCTCGGGGTCATGCGCTCGGCATGAGGACCGCGGTCCCCACGTCCTCTCGTCCATGGAAGCCAACCACCAAGCCCGCCGCCCGAGCCTCGTCCTCGAATTCCTGCGCCGAGAATCGGTGCTCGTAGTGGATCGCGCGCCGGTCGCGTGAGGCTCGGAAGACGTCGCCGAGCTCGGGGCGCCAGTCCGACCGTGTCATTCGGCAGGCGCAGCGCGTCAGCCGAATCGGGAGCGGGCGGAGTGGCCGTTCCGCGTAGATGTAGCTGATCAGAATTCGGCCCGCCGGGTTCAGGCGGGCCTTGACCTTGCCGAGTACCTCGATCCGGGTCTCGCGCTGGGGGATGAAGCTGTAGCAGCACCACGAAAAGATGAAGGCATCGAAGGCGGTCGACAGCTCGACGGTTTCGATCGCGCCCACGGCCAGCTTTGCGGAGAGGCCTTCGTGTTCGGCCAGGCGACTCGCGAAGCCGATGGCGCGCGGCGCCACGTCGAGACCCTCTGCGTGATATCCGAGCTTGAGCAGCGCGATCAGGTCGCGCCCCGTGCCGGCTCCCACGACGAGAATGCGATCGTCGGGCTTGAGGAAGCGCTCGTACAGCGACCGCTCCCAGGACATCAGGCCCGAGGAGCTCAGGACGTCGTCCGGACCGAACTCCTCCCACGAGCGCGCGATCGCGCGTCGCAGCTCATCGAGTGTCAGCGTTCCCGCCGCGAGATAGAGCCAGACCTGCCCGGCGCGCTCCAGGAGCCGACCGACATCCCACAAGAAGGCATAGACCGCTCGGCGCCAGCCCCCCACGTGGCGGCTTACCCGCGGCACCGAGCACGGTCCGCGCCACGCGGGATCACGGTCCGTCTCACCATCGCGTCCATCGTGCCACAAAATGCCACGCGCCGACGCGCATCCCGCCTTGATTTCAATCGATGAAATGTGGAAGATTCGGTGCGAGGAACGGTGCCGATGAGCAGGCCCACGCTGACCTCTGTCGTGACGGTCGATCCTGACGTCACGTCTCGCGACCTGGGCGGTGAGGTCGTGATCCTCAATCTCGAGACCGGTGTCTATTTCGGGCTCGACCAGGTGGGCGCGAGAATCTGGCGGCTCATCGAAGATCACGGGGCGCTCGCGGCGGTGTTCGCGGCGCTTCGCGCGGAGTATGACGCGGCTCCCGCCGTGCTCGAGCGAGATCTCCTCGAGCTCGTCGACCAGCTGTGCGCGAAGGGGCTGACGCATGTCGCCGCGAAGCCGGCGTAGCATCGGGGTGCGAGGCGCATTGCATCGCCTCGCAAGCCTTTCGGGACGAGACTGGGCGCTCCTCGCCTGCGCATGGTTTCTCCTCCCACCCGTGAGCGCGGGCCTGCGACTCGTCGGATTCCGACGCATGCGCTCACTGGCCACGTCAGTTCCCGCGGCGCGTCGCGGTGCGGCCGAGGACGATCCGCTCGAGGTGACCCGCACGGCCTGGCTCGTCGAGATCGCCGGCCGCTGTACCTGGCCGAGGCCCAGCTGTCTCGCGAAAGCGTTCGTCGCCACGTCGCTCCTGGAGCGACGCGGGCGAGCGGCGCAGCTGGTTGTCGGCGTCGCGAAGACCGGCGACCTGATCGAGGGGCATGCGTGGGTGGAGTGTGAGGGGGCCGCCGTCGGCGCAAATCGCGACCTCGCGCGCTATGCCGTGCTCGCGCGAATCCCCAACAGGCTGCCGCGGCTGGCGACCATCCCCCGACACGAGCGTGCGCCGTGAGTGGTCTGGCCGTCGTCTTCGGCCTCTCCGGTCGTCCGGTAGACGCCAGGCTTCTGAGGCAACTCACGACAGCAGTCGCGCATCGCGGCCCCGACGGAGACGGCTACTGGACGGATGGTCCCGCGGGCCTTGGGCATCGCCTCTCGCGGACGACGCCGGAGTCGTTGAGCGAGAAGCAGCCGTTACTCGACGAGCGCGAATCGCTGTGTCTCGTTCTCGACGGTCGTGTCGACAATCGTGACGAGCTCGCGGCGTGGCTGCAACGTGCCGGCGTCCACCTGCGCAGCGAGTCCGACGCCGAGCTAGTCCTGAGATCCTACGCGCTCTGGGCAGACGAATGTGCCTCGCGCATCGTCGGCGACTTCGCGTTCGTGGTCTGGGACCGCACGCGGCGCCGGCTCTTCTGCGCACGCGATCCGTTGGGGATCCGCCCGTTCTACTACTGCGTTCACGACCAGACCTTTGTCGGGGGCTCCGAGCTGCGCCAGCTGCTCGACGTCCTGCCGCTCGGCCCCGAGCCCAATGAAGGCGTCGTCGGTGAGTATCTGAGCAATCGCCTCGTCGATCTCGAGGAGACGCTCTATCGCGGGATCTTGCGCGTTCCACCGGGACACGTTCTGACGGTGGACCGCCGGGGCATCCGGACGGCGCGCTACTTCGATGTCGATCCGCGTCGTGAGATCAGGTACGCCTCGGACGATCAGTACGCCGAACACTTTCGTCAGGTCTTTCGCGAGGCGGTCCGCTGCCGGCTACGGAGCGTGAACCCCGTCGCGGTGTTCCTGAGCGGCGGGCTCGATTCCTCGGCGATCCTGGGTGCCTCCGCTCAGCTGGCCCGTGACGGCGAGGTCCGCGATCCGGGATTCGAGGCGTACTCGCTCGACTTCGCGCACGCCGATGCGGATGAGCGCCCGTGGGTCGATGACGTTGCCAAGCTATGGCAGCTGCCGGTGACACACGTGAGCGCCGAGGCGACGGTCACGCCGTCGCTGGCGGCGCAGGTCGCCGAGCTCCGGGACTTTCCGGATCAGCCGAACACGCACCCCTGGGGTCTCTTGCTCGATCAAGCTCGCGGACGGGGCAGCCGCGTCGCGCTGTGGGGTTACGGCGGCGACGAGTGGCTCACCGGACACACCGCGCACTGCGCCGACCTGCTCCGGCATCTACGTCTGTTCGCCCTCGCGCGCCGCGCCCGCGACGACGTTCGTACCCTGAATCGACTGGGTGGTCCACCGGTCAGCCTCGCGGACGTGGTACGGTCTGCCCTTTTCCCACTCGTCCCGCGGCCTGCCAAACAGCTGGTGCGGCGGCTGCGGGACTGGGACGTCCCGGACTGGATCTCGCCCGGCTTCGCACGACGCGTCGGTCTTCAGGAACGGCTCGCCCGCGATGCCGCCGTACCTCGGTTCGCGACGTTCTCTCAACGGGCGATCGCGCGCCAGCTCCGAAGCGGCTGGAGCGTCGCTGAGTACGAGATGGTCGACCGATTCGAGCGGCGTCGATCGATGGAGAGCCGATTCCCGTTCAACGATCGCCGCTTGATCGAGTTCGCGCTGGCGCTGCCGGAGGATCAGCGATGGCGCAGGACCGAAACCAAATTCATCTTGCGTCGCGCGACGCAAGATCTTCTGCCGCGTTCCGTGGCGCGCCGTGCTACCAAGGGACACTTCGCCTACCTGTTCACCGCGTCACTCGAACGTGAGGGCGCCGCGGAAGTATTCGCGCGGCTTCGCCTCGAGACTGACGGGTTCGTCCACGGTCCGCGAGTGAGGACGTTGTACCAACGCTTGCGCCTCGGCGACCTCAGCTGCCTGAGCCCGATCTGGATGATCTTCGCAACAGAGCTCTGGTACCGGACAATGTTTCCCGAGCCGCGCGCGGTGCGGCGCCACTGAGGAGAGACCATGACGGAAGAGTCGGCGCAGGACGCGACGCTCGAGCCTCCGAAGAAACCTTACGCGAAGCCACGCCTGACCGAGTACGGACCAGTGGAGAAGCTGACGCACTCGGGCACGCAGAACCATGGCGATGCAGGGCCCATGATGCAGCCGTGCCTGTGAGTCGGCGCCGGACCAGTCCCGCCACGGCCTGATGTCGCTCATCCTGGACGAGCACCGGCAGTATCTCGCCGACGCCAACCGCGTGTCCGCTTTCCGACAGGCGATCGAGGAGGTCGTCACGCCGGGAGACGTCGTGCTCGACCTCGGGGCCGGCACCGGAATTCTCGGGCTCATGGCGTGCCGCGCCGGTGCCAAGCGCGTCTACGCCGTCGATCAGGGATCGATCATCGGCCTCGCCCGGCAGGTGGCCGAGACGAACGGGTTCGGCGACCGGATCAGCCACATCAAAGGGCTGTCGACCCGAGTGGATCTGCCCGAGCGAGTCGACGTCGTCCTCGCGGATCAGATCGGACGCTTCGGGCTGGAGTCCGGCATCCTCGAGTACTTTGCCGACGCTCGAGCCCGCTTCTTGAAGCCGGGCGGCCTGATGGTTCCAGGAGAGATCGGGCTCTTCGTGGCGCCCGTCGAGAGTCGAGAGCTATACGACCAGGTCCAGTTCTGGAGCCAGACGCCGGGAGGGTTCGACTTCGGGCCGGCTTGCGCGATCGCCGCGAATACCGGCTACCCCGCCCGATTCGATTCGACGCACCTGCTGGGCGCTCCGACGCGGACGATCACGCTGAGTCTCGGGTCGGCTTCGAAGGACCCCCTGAATGCCGAGGCCGTTCTCGTGGCGGCGCGGCCGGGCACATTGAATGGGCTCGCCGGCTGGTTCGAGGCCAAGCTTTCGCCAGGGGTCACTCTCACCAACTCACCGCTCGCGCCTCGGCCGATCTTCCGGATGCAGGTGTTCTTGCCGGTCGCGCGGCCGCTTCCGCTCGAGGCGCGAGACGAGATCCACGTAAGCCTGCGGATCCGTCCCGCCGGAATGATCGTCAGCTGGACGGTCGACGTGCGGAGTGCTCCCAACGGACGCGGGTCGGCTCGGGCGAGCAAGGGGCGCTTTGCTCACTCGACATTCCAGGGGATGCTGGTCTGCCGGGAAGACCTGGACAGAACCGATCCTCGATTCGTCCCCCGGCTCTCTCCCTGGGGCGAAGCACGCCGATCCGTTCTGGAGCTGTGCGATGGCCGGCGATCGCTCGAGGAGATCGAGCGCGAGATGAAGAGTCGTTACCCTGGGCTCTTCCAGTCGTTCGGCGATGCGGCGGCCTTCGTCACCGAGGTCGTCACCCGTTACGCGGTATAGGGCGTTGACCGGGTATTCGGCATTTGGTCTCGTCGTTTCGAGCAACATCCGTCTGCCGGGTCTCCCCGAGGTCGAGCGCGCGCCGGCCGATTGCGTGTTCGCCCTCCGGAGCGGCCCGATCGACGATCGACCGACCGGCCGCGTACATCGGCTTCGACGTCCGAACGGCACGGTCGCTCTGGCCATTCGCCGCGTCTCATCGGGATACCTGGTCCGATTTCCTGGTCTCGCGGTCTACCGGGTGTCGGCCGATGGCCGCACGGTCAGCTGCACGCGGCAACGACGCGTAGACCCCGAGGCGGTCGGGCAAATCTTCCTGACCCACGTGCTGCCGATGGCCCTCAGCGTGCGAGGCCGGCTCGTCCTGCACGCGAGCGCAGTGGAAACTCCGCACGGTGCCATCGCGTTTCTCGGCGCGGCCGGGCAGGGGAAATCGACCTTGAGCGCGAGCTTCGTGCAGCGAGCATTCCCACTGATTGCGGACGACGGTCTGTTGATCGACGATCAAGGTAGCGCTCTCACGGTCGTTCCCAGCTACCCCGAGATCCGGCTGTGGCCGGATGTGCTCTCGGCGCTCGGGCACGATGGCGTCGAGCTGCACGATGTCGGCCCGCGAGCCGGCAAAAAGCGCTTCTGGGTCGATCGTGCCTCGTGGCCGTTCAGCCGTGATCCGGTGCGGGTGCGACGAATCTACGTCCTCGGCCCGCCGCCTGCGAAGTCCCAGCGCATCGGCATTGTCACCGTGGAGCCGCGTGAGGCGTTCATCGAGCTCGTCAAACACACGTACCGGCTGGACCTCGACGGCCGAGCGCGCCTACGCGACGAGTTCGAATCGATCGGCCGCATCGCGGCGCGCCCGTCTCTCGTCTACCGACTCGCCTTTCCCCGCGACCTGTCCCGACTGCCGGCGGTGCAGGCGGCGATTCTCGAGCATTGCGCAGCATAGAGCGGGGGGTGCCGGCTCGCGGGCCGATCTCGCTTTCGCGAGAGCGGCGGGCGATCGTCGGTGCCATTCGGTGGTTTCTCGGCACCACCAGTGAGGACGAGCTGGCCGAGCTCCTGCGCGGCGGCCTTCGCGATGAGGTGCTCCTCGCGCAGGCACAATCCGAGGGCGTCACGGGCCTGGTCACGCGAGCGCTCGAGCGCGTTGCGGAGCGCGGTGACCTGGTTCCAGATCTCGATCGCTGGCGCGCCGCGACGCGGGCCGCCGCTGCCAACACCATGACGGCGCTCTCCGAGCTGGCGGCGCTCTGCGCGATGCTGCGCCGGGATGGTCGCGCCGCGATCGTGCTGAAGGGCGCCGCGCTGCTCGACGACCTGTATCAGGGCCACGTCGGCCTGCGCCCGATGGGCGATATCGATCTGCTCCTGCACCCGGCCGACCTGCCCGTGGTCACCGGCTGGCTGCGCCGCCGCGGCTACGAGCCCGTCTCGCGCGAGTCTCCGTTCTTCTCGCGCGGCGTGGTCTCGTTCGATCTCCATACCGAGATCGTGGGTAGCGAATGGGTGGGGCGCAAGGCACACGTCTTTCGTCTGGACCCCGTCGCGCTCTGGCGCGAGGCCGTCCCTCGCGAGCTCGGAGACCCGGCGGTGCTCGTTCTTTCGCCCGTTCACCAGCGCCTCCAGCTCGTTGTGCACGCGCTCAAGCACTCGTATTCGCGGCTCATCTGGCTCGTCGATCTGGCGTTGGTGCTGAGGGACGCACCGTGGCCGCCTTTGCTGGAGCAGGCTCGGGTGACCGGCGCCTTGCGACCTCTCGCCTACGCGGTGTCGGCTGTCGAGCGCCTGCTCGGTCGTCTGGACGTGCCCGAACCGGTGCGGCGCGAGCTACCGGCCCTCGGCCTGCTCGAGCGGTCCTTCATATGCCTCGTCACGACACGACGCGCCGTGGAGACCCCTGGGGAGCTGATGGTTGCACTGTCAATCCCGGGCGGGATTGGAAAGGTGAGATACCTGGCGGAGCTCGTCGTCCCTCGGCGACACGTTTTGGCGCGGCACTACCCGATGACTCCACCCTGGCTCCTGTATCCTCGCCGGGTAGCCCGCGTTGCGAGTCTTGGCCTTCAAGAAGTCGGAAAGCTCCTTTCTCGGCGGGAGAGCTGAGCCGCGTCCCCCGATGCGCTGGCTCGTCGACGGCTACAACGTCATCCGGCGCGACCCGGAGCTTCGGGCGCGCGAGGCCGAGAACCTCGAGGCCGGGCGCCGAGCCCTCCTGCGCCTGATCGCGCGAGCCCGGAGGCCGCCTCAGGACGAATTCACGGTGGTGTTCGACGGAGCGCGAATCGCCGCCGGCGGCCCGACACCCGGGCGGATCCGCGTGATCTTCTCGCGGCCGCCCCTGACGGCCGACGACGAGCTCATGAGGCTGGCCCGGCAGCTCAGAAGCGGCGCGATCGTCATCAGCTCGGACCGCAAGGTCCAGGACGCGGCGCGACGGACGGGGAGCGCCGCGCTGACCGCCGAGCAATTTCTGGAGGCCCTGGACCTTCCGCAGGGCTCTCCAGACCCTGCCGGAAATTCCCATATAAAGGACGAAGCGGAGGAGGACGAGGCTCCGGCAAAGCGCGGCAACCCCCGCCGACTTTCCAAGAAGGCGCGCAAGGCCCAGCGGGCTCTCGGGAGGCTCCGCCAACCTTGACCCCTACGAACGTTTCGTGGAGAATTGGCGTGTGGCGGTCATGACTCGACACTATTTCATCGTTGCGCGCGACCAGACGGGCCTCTGCGAGTACCTCATCCGCCAGTTCAAAGCCGAAGAAAACGTCGAGGTGTTCCTCGACCGTCGATCCGGGCGTGACCGCCGCGTGGCCGAGCCAGCGGGGGAGTCAGTCGAGCGGAGGAGCGCCGACCGCCGTCACCAGCCGTTCGTCGACACGCAGCTGAGATCGCTCGGCTACGCGATGTTTCGTGTTCAGTAGCTCGCTCCACGCCGCTTAGTTCTATCCCACGACCGTCTCCAATTCTTGACACTCATCGACCCGGAGTGACACCGTGTCGGCGTGCCGCTCCGCCGATGGCCACTGGCGCTGCTGCTCCTGCCGCTGCTAGCGGTCGGCGCGGCCGCAGCGGGTACGATCGAGGGCACCGTCGTCAAGGTCGTCGACGGCGACACCATCCACGTCCAGCTCGCCGATCGCATCGAGAAGATCCGCTACATCGGGGTCGACGCTCCCGAGCTCCATCATCCGGTGCTGGGTGAAGAGCCAGGTGGCCGCGAGGCCGCCCGGGCGAATCGCGACCTCGTGGACGGCCGTCGCGTCAGGCTCGAGCTCGACGTCAGGACGCGCGATCGCTGGGGACGGCTTCTGGCGTATGTGTGGGTCGGCCACACGATGGTCAACGCCGAGCTGATTCGCCTCGGCTACGCCCAGGTGATGACGGTCCCGCCGAACGTCCGCTATCAGGACCTCTTCCTCGCGCTCCAGCGCGAGGCGCGCGAAGCGCACCGCGGACTCTGGCGCCACGCTGCGGATCGGGATGCGTGGCGCGCGGTCGTGGCGGCGACTCGGCCATCGTGAAGTAGCGCAGCACCAGCTCGTCGCGGCGATCGTCGCAGCACCGGAGATCGCATCGCCGGAGCGATTTGCGCCTCACCCGTGGCGACCCGTATCATACGTGGAGTCACTTCAAGAGGAGACCCATGGCGATCAAGCGTGACTTCACCCTGGACGCCAAGTACCGCCAGGAGGAAGGTCAGATCTTCCTCTCCGGCATTCAGGCGCTGGTGCGTTTGCCCCTCGACCAGCATCGCGCCGATAAGCGCCGCGGGCTCAACACCGCGACGTTGATCTCCGGCTATCGCGGCTCGCCGCTCGGCGGGCTCGATCTCACACTCGAGCGCAACCCCGATCTGCTCCGCCAGCACAACGTCGTCTTCCTCTCGGGCGTCAACGAGGACCTCGGCGCGACGGCCGTCTACGGTAGCCAGCTCGCGAACCTGTTCCCGCAGCCGAAGTACGACGGCGTGCTCGGCATGTGGTACGGCAAGGGCCCGGGCGTCGATCGCACCGGCGACATCTTCAAGCACGCCAACTTCGCCGGCGTCGGCAAGCACGGCGGCGTGCTGGCGCTCGGCGGCGACGATCCGCTGTCGAAGTCCTCGACGATTCCGTCGCACTCCGAAGTGGCGTTCTACGACGCGCTGTTCCCGGTGCTCTATCCCGGCACCGCGCAGGAGATCCTCGATCTCGGGCGCCTGGGCTTCGAGCTCTCCCGCTATTCGGGTCTCTGGGTCGGCTTCAAGATCGTGACCAACGTCGCCGACGAGATCGGGACGGCCGAGGTCTCGCCGGACCGGATCGTCGTCGCCGAGCCGAGCTTCCTCTATGAAGGACGCCCCTGGCAGGCGCGGCAAAACCCGCTCTTGATGCCGCCGTGGGGGCTCGAGGCCGAGCGCGAGATCCACTACGGACGGCTCGAAGCGGCCAAGGCGTTCGCCGCCGCGAACAAGCTCAATCGCATCACCTTGCCGACGCCCAACGCGTGGCTCGGCATCGCGGCCGCCGGCAAGACGTACTACGACCTGCGTGAAGCGCTCGCCGAGCTCGGTCTCGACAACGCGGCGCTCCGGCAGTACGGCATCCGCCTGATGCAGATCGAGATGATGTTCCCGATGGAGCCGGGCACGGTCCGCGAGTTCGCCCGGGGCCTCGAGGAGCTGATGGTCATCGAGGAAAAGCGCGCCTTCTGCGAGCTCTTCATCCGCGACATCCTCTA
>JACXTT010008118.1_pt1 | contig 14627 bp, 16 predicted proteins | sample 9270951 | NCBI WGS metagenome assembly JACXTT01 (sample SAMN15532306, study PRJNA645909) | rock metagenome | isolation source: weathered quartz diorite | place: Puerto Rico | collected 2017-06-21
GACTATCCCCGAAGGATAACGTTGAGACAACTGGCAAAGAAGACAGGCGCGTCCGCGTCAACCGTGTCGGAAGTTTTGCGGAGAGCCCAGAAGAAGATCCTATCAACTTACGGAAAAACGGCAGAGGAGCCAACGGAACAAGACTTGATCCTGGGAAGGAAGCTCCAGAGCAACTAGACACTTCCCCCCAGCACCATGACCACGCTTATCCCGTACTAGTCTGGGGGCACGATTAACTCTCGGGACGAGACGCTAGTAATGGAGCAAGCGATAGCTAATGGATTTGAAAATGGCTGGAAAGTCCAGCGAAGGCACCGCGCATCAGATCCAGGCTCGAGAGTACGACGAGGTTGCGGAATCGATCAAGGTTACCATGAAAGCTCTCAAGGACTATTTCGGTCTCAAGTCGGGCACACAGGAACACCGTCTCCGCGTCATCGGGTCCGAGTTTGGGCACATGGTGTCTAGGAACATTGCATCCGAGGGAAACACCGGGCAGATACTCAAGGAGGTCGGCAGTTTCTGGACGCACTACGGACTGGGCGAGATGAAACTCGAAGGGACAGAACCACTGACTTTCACCATGCGGGACTGTTACGATTGCATAGGAGCCATCAGCGGCGAGACGCTCTGCGCCTTCAAAGAGGGCTTCATCAACGCCATACTCAACGACAAGGGTGGCCGGATTGGCACGATAAAGGAAACAGAGTGCTGCGGAACGGGTGCGGAGACATGCAGGTTCACGGTTCTCCCCGCACCGCTTGAATAGGTGCGGCGCCCACATCTCTCAATTAGGTGACCCAGCAGTTGAGCCGGAAAACATTGTTGAGAGTGCGAGACATCACATCAAGCGCTGACGTTCCCAACGGTCTCCTAGAGAAGGACTGCAGGTCATGTCTCTACTGGCTGGACCGGACCCAGAACGGACAGAATAGCCTGCAATCTGAGACCGTTAAGAGCGACTGGTTCTCCACCACGTCGAATATCATCGGACCGTGTGGCAAAGTATTGTGTCTTGACGATGAACCTGTGGCTTGGGTTCACTACGGCCCTTCTCACGCGCTCCCCAGAGCTTTCACGTACGCTACCCGACCAAGCGATGACGCTTACTTGATCGCGTGTCTTGTCGTCGCTCCGGGCTTCCGACGTCACCATATTGGAAGGCAACTTCTTCAGATCGTCCTGAACGATGTTCGGCGTCGAGGAGTAAGAGCAGTCGAAGTGTTCGGCAGGAAGGGCTCGGAAGAAAACCCTGCCGGGCCGATGGAACTCTACCTGAAGGCCGGATTCCATGTGAAGGCGGACGACCCCATGTTTCCGCTGTTGCGATACGAGTTCCGCGAGAACAAGCGCGACACGGGAATGTCCTACGTGATAAACCAGACCAGGTACGGTCTACAAGAGACGGGTTGATCGACGAGAAAAAGAAAAAAAGAAGAGTGCGAGAGAATACCAGAGTCTTCCTGGTCTACTTCTTGTAGAAGGGTGAGTGAGCGAGGAATGTCTCGCTGTGGCTGAGTCCTTCCAGCATTGGTAGCTTCTCGACGCTCGTCCTGACTAGATCTTCATCCGACTTGGCCTGCCAGAGAGCAACGACGTCGAACTGCCCAGGGACAGTGTATCCTTCGAGGAAGCCGGGCACGCTACTCAACTGCTTGATCATCTTCTCGGATGGAATGTGCTCGACACGGATTGTTGAAACTCCCAGCTTCATCTCCTTCTCGAAAGGCTTGTTCTCTATACCATCGAAGGCCGTGCAGTAAGTAGTCTCCCTGACGCCGTCAATCTCACGGATCTCCCTCACACTCTGGTGTATGAACTCGGGCGTCTCGTGTCTGAGCCTTATCAAAAGGTCGTACCGGCCCACGAGTGGAGCGACAAGGTCTACCTTGGAGTTCCGCTTCAGCTCTTCGAAGACACGGGTCAGCCGATTCGGCATCACGGTTGCAAAGATGTAGGTTGGTAGGTTCTTTCCATGTTCCATTTTGCTTCTAGTTCCCCTTGAAATTTTCAAAGCCACATTGAACGTGCGGTTAGATTTCAGGTGGGCGTACACAATGTCATACATAGATGCGACAGTAAACCCAAGAAACGGACAGTATGCTTCTCGAGCCGAGTCATCGTGATCGTGGCGAAAGAGACCGCTACAGGCCGACGATATCTGCGTCTTCGAGATGAGTATGCCACGGACAAGGTGATAACGGCCTTGGCGGAAGCTTCAAGCATGATTTTCTGGCGTGAGCTTGATCAATCTGCAAGGTACATTGTGCGAGAATCTTGGGAAGACTCTTAAGTTAACCAGCGTCAGTGCCCGAACATGTTCGGGATAATGTTGAGACCAAGACCCAATACCGGGATTCGAGCATGACTCAATCGATAAGCAAGCAATGGGCTACGACGAAGCTCTTAACGGTCGTCGGACTCCTTGCTGTGATAGGGGGCGGGCTCGTGGGCACGGGCATAGCCTATGGATTTCACTATGAGGCACCGACGACACGTGAATTCTACCTTTTCACCGGTAGCCTCGGCTTCAACGAAAGCATTGTCTGGCCTGGGGTAGGCAAGATACCACACGACAGTTTCTCGCCAGACCACATAACGGTGAACAAAGGGGATCACGTGGTTATTCACTACATCAACACCGATGACACAGACTCGCACAACTTCTTCATGGCAGCTCCCTACAATTTCGATTTGACCCTGACTCCGGGTCAGACAGCCAACATAAATTTCACTGCCAGCTACGCCGGAGTCTTTGCCTACAGGTGTATGATCCATCAGCCAACAATGACAGGATATCTGACAGTGATAGGGTAGGAGATATCGAGAAATGAAAACAGAGCCTTTGATTGCTAAGGCGAGCCAGAAAACCACCTCCACAAGCACGAGCACATTCCGCTGGACTGCCGCTCTGCTTGCAACCATAGTCGGAGTTGTCAACCTTTACTACGGCAACTCCTACGCCGGATTCTACGAGAATCTCTGGTACGTAATGGGAGGAATCTACATACTCGCCGCAGTTCTCTTGGCCGTGAATGAGCTTCCGCATTTCGTCCAACCCGCAGTGTTCGGATACGCACTCTTTCTGATCTCTCTGTGGGCGGTGGGTGCAGCAACCACGGGAGCAGGGCTGGACATTGTGGCATACTTGGACAAGGCAATTGAAGCGATTTTCGCCATCAACGTGGCCCTATTGATCAGAGACTCTAGGGCCGCGATGTCGTGGCGCTAAACCGCCGGAGCCTCAGTGCAAACAGAGAACCCATCTTCTTCCATCACCGCTTCTTTTGCAGCACCCGTTGGCCCGCCTAACCAGCTCAGGCAGGAAGCGGGGCTGTTCCAAGTAGTCGCGTACGGCGTTGGGAATATTGTCGGGGCGGGAATCTATGTACTCATTGGCGACGCCGCTGAGCTTGCGGGCAACGAGGTTTGGCTGGCCTTTCTGGTGGGGGCCACCATCGCGATCATGTCTGGACTCAGCTATGCAGAGCTGTCGTCAATGTACCCATCCGCAGCTTCCGAGTATGTCTATCTCGGGCGAGCCTACGGCAATAGGTTACTTTCATTTATGACCGAATGGGTAATGCTCATCACTGAAATCGTGGCTGCAGCCGCGGTGTCACTAGGATTCGCCGGATACCTCGCGAGCATAATCCCCGTCCCCGAGAGCCTCGTCGCCGTTAGCCTTCTCACCGTTCTTACGCTCGTTTCGATCGGCGGGGCGAAAGGGTCGTTCAGGCTCAACACAATACTTAGCTTAGTTGCAATCGCGGGCCTAATCCTCGTAATCGTTGCTGGAATGGGACGCTTCGGTTCCGTCACATACACGGACTCTCCCGCGGGGCTGCCCGGCGTGCTCGGTGCCGCAGTTCTCGTCTTCTTCGCGTTCATCGGTTTCGACAACATGTCGAACATCGCCGAGGAGACGAAAAATCCAGAGAAGACGATTCCAAGAGGACTATTGATCGCCGTTTCGATAACCACGCTGCTTTACGTTTTCGTCGGACTCGCTGCCGTCAGCCTGACTCCTTGGCAACAGCTCTCAACCTCCGAAGCACCTCTAGCCCTCGCAGCCTCATCCGCCCTCGGCTCCTCCGCGTACAACGTGCTAGCCATAGTCGCGTTGTTGACGACTCTGAACACCGTCCTCGTACTCCTCATAGTAAGCTCTAGGATAATGTACGGGATGGGGAGGGAAGGTGCACTGCCAAGGCGGCTGGGAACATTGAACACCCGAACGAGTACGCCAATCCTTGCTTCAGTCGCGGTAGTCGCAGTTGCGCTTTGCTTTCTCCCTCTGGGCAAGGTTGCGATTGTAGCCAGGATCACAAGTTTCGGGTCCCTCCTGACCTTTGCGCTCGTTAACCTGGCGATGCTACACCTCAGGAGGGTCGCTCCCCATCTCAGGCGGCCCTTCAAAGCGCCACTGCGAGTGGGCTGGATATCTCTGACGGGGTTGTTAGGCCTGGTTTCTTGTCTCGCGTTGTTAACTCAATTCGATGCATTAAGCACCGTGCTAGGGCTGGCTCTGCCGCTTTCCGGACTGATAGTCTACCTTCTCATAAGAACGGATGTTACCAGTGCTAGCGCACCACTCCATCAACCCCACGAATAGACACTCTTAGTTCGCACATCCGTGCGCATACAGAGGGGGCCCCATACCCGTTCGGGACAAGGTCAATCTTAACGCACGACAAAGTCCGCCTCAAGGAAGGAGTGGGAACGTCAGCGGAGAAACCGGGCTTAGCCGCGGGTACCGCAAAACGTGACAATCTCTCGAAGGCATGGGTCACGATCCTTCCAGAACTCTGCAAGGGCTGCGAGATATGCGTCCACGCTTGCCCCAGCGGCAACTTAGAGATGAGTGAGAACCTCAACCGGAACGGGTACCATCCGGCAGTCTTCAACTATCAAGGCAGGAGTGGTCCATGCTCAGCCTGTGGAATCTGCCATGTCGTTTGCCCCGATTTTGCCATTTCCAAGGTCTGGAGAGTCAAGAAAGAATGACCATCACCACACTGAGAGAGGATCGCACACTGATGAAAGGAAACGAGGCTCTCGCTTATGGAGCGCTGAAATCTGGACTCAACGCGTATTTTGCGTATCCCATCACTCCCTCGACAGAAATTCCGGAGACGCTCGCTAAGGAATTCGGGAGCCCGTCCTTCCCCGAGTTCAAGGTCTTCCTGCAAGCCGCAAGCGAGCTGGAAGCAGTTAACATGACGCTCGGCGCGGCCGCGACTGGCGCATTGGCCATGACAGCCACTTCCAGCCCGGGTTTCAGCCTCAAGCAAGAGGCATTGTCCTACGCGGCTGGAATGGAGGTTCCCTTCGTGATCATCAACGTCAACCGCGGCGGCCCGGGACTGGGAAACCTCGGCGTCGAACAGTCCGACTATTACCAGACGACGAAGGGCGGAGGACATGGCGGATACCAGATGATCGTCCTAGCTCCGAACAGTGTCCAAGAAATGGCCAGCCTACCTAGAATGGCCTTCCAACTGGCCTTCAAGTACCGAAACCCCGTCGTAATTCTTGCCGACTCTTTCTTGGGACAGTTGAAGGAGGATATCCAATTGGCCGATGGATACACGGACGATCACGACGTATCATGGGCAGCGACAGGGATGAAGAACGGTACGATGCACGTCCTGAACTCCCTCCATCTTCAGACGGATGAGCAGGAAGAACACGAGAAGAAGCTCCACGGAAAGTATGCCTTGATGAGAGATGAAATTCTCTACGACAATTACGAGACCGACGATGCGGATGTTGTGCTAGTTTCCTACGGTATTACTTCGAGAATTTGTGCGGCAGCTGTCTCGAAAGCTAGACGTGATGGCTTGAAGATCGGCCTATTGCGGCCGGTCATCCTCAACCCTTTCCCGTATGAGGAGGTCGAGGCTCTAGCGGATGCTGGGAAGAAACTTCTGACAGTTGAGTTGAACATGGGACAAATGGTGAACGATGTCCGGCTCGGAGCGAACGGGCACACTCAAGTTTCACATCTCGGAAGACTTGGCGGGAACGTCCCTTCGATCGACGAGGTCCTGTCGAAGAGTATGGAGATGTTGGTATCATGATCACCACACCACTGCTCGAAGAGTGTCCGGAATTGTACGAAGCGAAGTACGATGTGACGGAAGGGTGGACGGGAACTCCCACACACTACTGTCCAGGTTGCGAGCATGGCATCCTAACTAGACTCGTAGCTCAGGCGATCGAGGAACTCGGTGTCCGAGAGCGCACAGTAATGGTTGACTCGGTGGGATGCTCCGTTCTTGCCTACAAGTACTTCAACTGTGACCACATTGTGGCCCCACACGGTAGAGCTCCCGCGGTAATGGCTGGAGTCAAGAGAGTACATCCCGAACTCACAGTATACACAATCCAGGGTGACGGCGACGCCCTCGCCATAGGCATGCTTGAGACGCTTTACGCCGCTGTTCGGGGCGAACCGATCACAATCTTCCTCGTAAACAATGCCATCTATGGAATGACGGGAGGACAAATGGCCCCGACTACCTTGCCCGGTCAGATTACTACCACAACACCCTACGGCAGAGACACGACCCAAACCGGCAATCCTGTCGACATCATGAAAATAATGTCGACCATAGACAACGCCTCATACCTCCGCCGGTCTGTTCTGGCGCCTCAACCTGTTATGGGAAAGAAGGGGCTCGTCTACCAGACACGGAACATTCTTGAGGCGAAACGCACGATCCTAAACGCGTTCAAAGTCCAGGAGAAAGGCGGTTACAGTCTCATAGAGTTCATGTCCACGTGCAATGTCAACTGGAAGATGACCGTGGACGAATCCAAACACTATCTCTATGAGACTATTCTGAAACAGTATCCGCCAGGATTGTACAAGGATCGTTACGCGATCGAGAAAGAAGGGGCCATTGCGATTGGAAAATAGAACGTTCCTTGTGGTTGGGCATGGAGGCCAAGGAGTCCTAGACCTTGGCAATTTTATTGCATACGATGCAATGCTGCGTGGGCTTCATGTTGCTTACACGCCGTCTTATGGTCCCGAAACTCGTGGGGGAAAGGTTCGATGCTATGTCGTGACCTCGAACAAGGAAATTGATTCACCGATCGTCGATCAGCCCGAAATCCTAGTCGCGATGAACAACCCGTCCATGGACTTTGAGAACAAGATCCTTCCGAATGGAACTCTTGTGATGAACAAGACCCTAATCGACCGAACTCCCTCAAGGCAGGACATCAAGATAGTGCAAGTCCCGGCGACAGAAATAGCCGACAAGTTGAAGGACGAGGTGCCGGGAATGCCGGACACGCGAGTTCTCCAGAATTCGGTGATGTTCGGGGCAATCCTTGGGCTTGACCACCCTTTCAACCCAGAAGAGAACAAGAAGAGGATGCTCCACGCACTTGAACACGCATATGCCGGGGCCAAGTCCAAGTTCATCCCTGCGAACCGGCTGGCCATGGAGAAAGGGCAGGATTACACTGTGAGCATGGCAATGAGCCGATACTGCGGATAGGCAACAACGAGTCTTCCCTTCGTCTTCATTTGAATCACGGTCCGAGAACTAGGGGTGTCCGAGCCGGGAGGGCGGACGCACCCTTGGAATCGGAGGGAAGTAGCCTCCCAACCTTTCGGGTAGTCTCGACCATTTTGGTCGAGATGTTTTGCTCCCCCAATCCGACCACCAAGGGTGTTCCCCAGGTTTTCCTTCTTCTTCCACCTGCCTCCCGATTCGTCTCCGAGGTAAAGTATGCTCGCAGAGCCCATTTACATTCTGCGTCCACACTGTGTTGCATTTCGCTCGTCCTCCCTCGCTGGCCGAGAATCCGAACCAGTAAGGGGCAACGAGTATCCAGATGGCCGCAAAGATTCCTATTCGATTACAATTTGGATGCACTGCGAGTTCTGAAGCAGGAGCACGCTCTCATCTTGACACGACTGCTGTTGATCGAGGATGTTGCAAAGCGTCTGTCGGCAACGGAGCAGGCTGAGCGGCAAAGCCTCACAGAATCGTTACTTGAAGATTGCAAGATTGCCTGGCAGGAGATATTCCAACACATCCGAAACGAGGAAGAAGCACTCTTCCCCGTCTTGGAACAACAGATGAACGAGAAGAATGGGCTAGTCCATGTTCTGCGATATGAGCACGGAGAGATTTTGGGCGCGATGATCTCGCTACTCGGGGAAATCGTCAGGGGGATTGGCAACTCGGACCGAGTTCTGGGTCCCGAGTTTGCGAAGAGGATTAGTAAATTCAGGTCTTCTCTCTCTGAGCATATCTCTAGAGAGGACAGAGTCCTCTTCTGGCTGGCGGAACTTCATCTCACTCCATCCGACAAGCGTAGGGTAAGCCTAGAGCTTGCTGAGGTCTCCCGGCTGAGCGAGGATGCTCGAGTGTCCTAGCATTGAGGAATGGGCTCTCTGTCACGGGTCCAAGTGGGCGATAGAATCCTGCGCTAAGTCCGTCGTGCCAAAGTAGATTCGAACTAGCCAATCCCAGTTTCCGGAGAGAGTGTACCAGTAGAACCTGGCGAAGTCTGTGCGTTCACGTTGTTCCGTTTTGAAGGACAGACGATTACGAAACTATCGATTCGTCTAGAGTAACACAAATGGGCTCAATGTGTACTCACAGATTAAGAGTCGATTCCACTCCCTTCATACTTGGGATGAACATGGAGGGGTTAGTCGCTCTTCAGAATGAGGTATTCTTGCTAAGGCACGAGGTGCAGCCTGTCAGTAAGAGCAGCATGGGTTCAACTGGCCCTCAGGTAAGCACAGCATGTGCCGTGTGCGGAGTAGAGTCGTTGAACAATGTGACCTGCCAGTATTGTTGGAAGACTTTCTGTGAGAGTCACTGGTTCCAGCACATGAGTTGGGAGAAGGGGCACGAAGGGTTCGCGGAAGACTACGCTCGGATCTGGAAGAAGACGAAAACGGCGTAGGCTAGTACCACGGACTTTGGTGTCTGTCTTCCGTGGCGAGCAGACTGTCCTCTTTTAGCTACATGACTCGGCGGACTCTCTCTCGAATCTTGTCGAAGCTAGTCACAGCTGGGTCGAACTCCACCGTGATCTTTTGTTGAATATTATTGATCCTGGCACTCCTGACACCTTCCAATTTGAGAATCGTTTCTTCCAGTAACGATGTTGAGAATGCTTCAGAATGGCCAGAGATGTCGAGCACTCCAATGGCTCGTGTACTGTGCTGCCCCATACCTTGAGAATCCTCCGTGTCAAATGAGGTAGATGTCGCATGGAATATTTCAGTGGATGGTTCACAGTTGACTGGAAAAGTGCACAATGTGCCCCGGTCAACAAAAAGGAAACTTTCAGTTGTCATACGGAGAGGTACAATTGTGCTTAACGTGTCACCTAGTGTACGGTCCGCTTATACTCGCCGAACGAGTGGATACTCTCAAAGGAGAAAAAGAACGATGAAAGAAACAACGGACCAATACAAGACAGAACACCTACCTGGAATTGTACAGGCAATCGATACCACTCAGAAGAGCACTTGGGCGGACAGGTTCATCATTGCAGCCATCGTGCAAGGCGCCCTCACAACTGGACTAACTGCCTACCTGCTTTACCTCTCTCAGTGGGGTGCCGTGTCTCCAGCGAGGATAGTCGCTTCGGGAGGCGCCGGAATGTGGCTGACAGTCGGCTACCTCACCTACATCGTCATGGGACCAATGGCCGTAGCGGTCACTGCGCTCTTCTATCGACAGATCGAAGCCAGATTGCACAAGCCATACAGAGGATGGACCAGGCTTTTCGCTTGGACTCATCTCTTGGGAATGAACATCGGCGTCGTGGGCGCCACATGGCTCATGATCAGCGCTGGATACCGAGGCGGCGCCGCAGGCTTCCCCGTCTCGCAAGGCGGACTGGGATGGACGACATTACAAATACACACGAACATAATGTCCGCCTATCCCAACTACATCGCGGCGTTCATCGCGATCGCGCTAATCGGCGCTCTCGCGGGTGGTCTGGGCTACGTCATCGCATGGCGCAAGACCCTAACCATCTCATCAGTAATCCCCAGGTAGGACCAATGTGACTCCCCCAAGAGTCACAACCCCTTCTTTTTTCCCGGCGAAGCTAAACGTAACAAGACTAGAGCGTGAAGATTACCGCTCTGTCTGACGTTTTCATCTTCGGCTGAGTCCCAGCCGCGACAAAGGCTTCCGAAATATAGTGTGCTATGAACGCGGACCATTTTGGCCCCATCTCATGGACGAGCGTGATCGTCCAATGTCCGTTCTCCTCCTTCTCGTAATATTCGAAGAGGTTCGCGTATGTCGATAGGTCGCGGACGAACCCTATGACATTGTCCATGTTCAGCTTTCCCCACTTTGAGGTTATGATCGCTCCTGGAGCGCTCTTCCCCGCTGCGTGTCCCGCTTTGCTCAATCCTTCTTCAGGGGCTATGTTGAGTATTTCTTCGAAGGTTCTTCTCGTAAGCCGGACCGCGTTGGCTCGTTGGACGAACCTCCCGAACTCGGCGTAGTCGAGCAGCAATTGGTTGACTAGAGTGTTGACGCTAATGTTCTGCCGCGTCGCCTCCTCCTGCAAAGCCTCCAGCGCTTCTTCGTTGATGCGGAAGGATTTTGCGACCGTTCGGGGCCTAGGCATCTTCGCCGAGATGGTGCTTTGTCTCCGTGTTCTAGTTATCGCTTGTGGAGCATGTTGCAAAGACTCCATTAACCCACTTTCCTGCTATCCAATGATTGGTTCGATGCACGCGCGTAGTTCAACAGTCCGCCCGAGAGTAGTACGCTGATTTCTCTCTCTGTGAGCTCGTGTTTCAACTTGACAAGTCTCTTGGCGTTTGATTGTAAGTCTAACACGTCCGCCTCCACGAAACTCTGCTTGAGTTGTGTCCTGGTGCCCGGTATCCTTACCCGCTTCCCGCTCTCTAGCAAATCATAGTCCTGCTCGTTCTTCAGTACGAACGGTGGGATTCCAAAATTGATGAGATTGGAACGGTGGATTCTCGCGTAGGATTTCGCAATTACAGCTTTGACACCCAAGTATCGGCAAGCCAGGGCGGCATGTTCCCGGCTAGATCCTTGCCCATAATTTGCCCCGGCCAGTATGAACCCTCCATTCAGCGCCTGGCTTCTCTTGGCAAAGTCTGGGTCCTTGTATCTGAAAGTGTACTTGCTGATTTGCGGAATATTGCTTCTTAATGGCAAGACTTCAGCACCGCCCGGAAGAATCGTGTCCGTGCTGACGTCATCGCCCAGCTTGACCAAAACTTCCCCTTCCAGTTTCGATTCAAGCTCGTTCATGATGGGCAATGGTTTGATGTTGGGTCCACGTTCGACCTCAATGCGGGACGGGTCTTTTGACGGGGTGATGACCATTGAATCGTCCACGTTGAACCTGACGGGCCAGTTGATCTTCGGATACTCGCCCAGCTTTCTCGGGTCAGTGATCTCACCTTCGACGGCGCAGGCAACGCATGTTTCTGGGCTGGCGAGGTAGACATGGTCGTTCGGAGTGCCGCTTCTACCGGGAAAGTTCCTGTTGTACGACCGTACGGAGACCCAGCCTGAGCCTGGGGCTGAGCCCATGCCGATGCATCCCTGGCAAGCGTTCTCCAGTACTCTCGCGCCGGCAGAGATGATATTGTCCAGCCCGTGACGGTCGAGAATAGTCTGAACGACCTGCCGCGAGCCCGGGTTGACTGCAAACGAGACTCTGGGGTGCACGTGTCTTCCTTGAAGCGTGTGCGATACGACCATGAGGTCGTGGTAGCTGGAGTTCGTGCATGATCCGATTAGGACCTGGTCTACGCTGGTCCCGGCTAGTTTTTCGACCGGTTGAATGTTGTCCGGCGAGCCCGGAGTCGCCATCAAAGGCTCCAACTCGTCCAACTGGACTTCTACTGTCTCATCGTACTCTGCGTCCGTGTCGGCCATCATCGGCCTCCAATCTTCAGCCCTAGATTGTCGTTTGAAATAGTCTAAGGTCACCCTGTCCGATGGGAAGATCGAGCTTGTGGCGCCCAGTTCCGCGCCCATGTTCGTTATCGTGGCCCGTTCCGGTACACTGAGCGTCTCGGTTCCCGGCCCATAGTACTCGAATATTCGGCCCAGCCCACCCTTGACGGTGTATCTTCGGAGTAATTCTAGGATGACATCCTTCGCCGAGACCCAGGGTTGTAGCCTGCCGGTAAGATGGACTCCGACAATCTTGGGCATCTTCACATAGAACGCGAGCCCGCCCATTGCAACAGCGACGTCAAGTCCTCCGACGCCGAACCCGAGCATGCCCGCCCCACCTGCCGTGGGCGTGTGGCTGTCACTGCCCAACAATATCTTCCCGGGTACGGAGAATCTCTCCAGGTTGACTTGATGGCATATCCCGTTGCCAGGCTTGGAATAGTAGATTCCATTCTTTGACGCGAAGGTTTGGAGGAAACGATGGTCGTCCGGGTTCTCATAGCCCGTCTGGAGAACATTGTGGTCCACGTAGACGATCGCATGTTCTATCTTTGGCGAAGATAGTCCGAGGGCCTCATACTCCAGGCAGGCAAGAGTCCCAGTGGCATCCTGCATCAAGGCTCGGTCAACACGCAGGCCGATCTCGCCGCCGGGCGTGAGAGTTCCTTCGACCAGATGCTGCGCTAGAATCTTCCCGGTCGCGTTCAGTCCCATCGCTCCACGGGACCTCCGAGATTCAATCAGGGATTGAATGGAGGGCTTACGTGTTCAGCCTTACCCGTTCGGGAATTGAACCCTGACAGAGCCGGATGGCCGAACAGGGCCTAACTCCGTTGGGAGGATTCCCAGCCGAGAATTCGCCCACTCTGAGCTCCTTTTCGCCGTTTGGACATGCTCTCTGAAATGCAATTTTTTCACGAGGAAAACAGTGCTACACTGCTTCCTGTTGCAAATCTCGATTCGCCCATTATACCAAGATCCAGCCCCTTTAGAAGTTGAAATGAGCCCTGCTTAGGCAGTGAAACTAAAAAATTATTTTGTTTTTTCGGAGTAGATCCCCAGAAATTGAGACCACAGATTCCCCTTCTGCGAGGCCTCTATGCTCCGTTATGCGTTGAATTTACGATGCTTGCAAAGAACAGTCGGCCGAAACTTCCCGCAGTCCCTTAAGCCTATTCTATTCTGCGTCCGAGCTTCAGAGGCTTCTCCGCCCTCGGGCCTTCAACGCCCGGAAGAGCCTGGTTCTCCTCTTCCGTCGGCTCTCTCGTCCGCTTGACAACCTCGCCGATCTTGACCTCGGGCGCACCTGAGCAATAGTAGCAGTTGCCCTTCGCACGGTCTATCGCGCTCTCCCAGACTGTCTGCCCGCACTTCGGGCACTTCTCCCTGCGCAAAGAAACCAAACCCCGACCTTGACGGTCAGAGAAGGCTCCTACGATTGTCCCAGACTAAAGCTTTCCGCTTCGAAGCCAAGCTTATCTACCGTCCTCGTCCCGCCGTGAACAACGCAACCGCTCGAAGATGGTGAAAACCACTGGACACGATCGACAAGAAAGTGCTCTACCAGAGCGTCTTACCCATGCTCCTAATCATCGCCCTAGCCACCATCTTCTACCTAAGATTCGGTAGCAGCGGGATCGTCCTGGGAGGAAGTCTGGCTCTTACCTTTTACGTTCTGGCGGACATCATATGGTCCCGTCACCCGGCGAGCGCGATTCCTTCTCACTAGGCTGGACCGTTTCACATTCCGTCTTAACATCCGCTTCCTCCGCGTCTTCTCCTCCCGAACCAGCTTCTTCTTCAGCGAAGAAAACAACTTCTGAACTTCCTCCGCGTACGTAGCGCTAGGGCCGTGAAGATGCCGGCTGGCGAACACCGCAACAGCCAGCCCCGCCCAACCTAACGGCTGATACAGTGTGAGCGTCCCCGATGTGAACCCGACCAACAAGTCAGCGAGCCCGACTCCCGTCCCCAACCCGACAAGCTCTTTGCCCGACCGGACATGATTCTTGTAAGACAATAGACCCCCGACGAACATCGTCATGCCGCTGAACTGGACCAGATACTGCATCACGAATGCGACAGCGCTGGCGAATGCACCTGCAAAAGTAGTATTTTGGCCCGATAGGTTCGTGAACAACGTGGTCCAAGCGTTCTGTGACTGCGAGTACCGCCCAAGCGTCATCAGGACGCCCGCGAGCATGGCGAGCCCGCTGGGTATTCGATTGTCAAGCCGAACAAACGTACGGAGTCTCGCCCCTTCCCTGGAAAGTTTGGCTTCCTGCGGCTCTAAAGGCGTGCTGAAACCTTTCGCTATCCGGCCGGGGAAACCTGGCTCAACCGGACTACTTTCGGAACCCGCGTCCTCAACATTTCCCTTATCTCTCGACGTAGGCTTGCCAAGTTGATTCCCTCATAGGCATTCTCCTCGCCCAACTTTGAGAGCGCTTTCTCAAGCATTCCAAGCGACACGGCGTCCCTGTCTTTTTGATGGTGAACTAAAGCCGCAGCCGTCAGGATTATTCCCTGTACTGTGTCCCGCTCTGCACCTTTTGCCGGCTGCCATGCCTGTTCGAGCACTTCGTGCGCTTCCCAATACCGCTCCTGATTGAACAAGTCGAATCCTTCCCTCAACACTTCCTGCTTTGACAGTTGACGGGGCAGCTTGTCTAGTAA
>JACXTT010008119.1_pt1 | contig 14626 bp, 26 predicted proteins | sample 9270951 | NCBI WGS metagenome assembly JACXTT01 (sample SAMN15532306, study PRJNA645909) | rock metagenome | isolation source: weathered quartz diorite | place: Puerto Rico | collected 2017-06-21
GGAAACCCTGGGACTCAAGGACCTGGAGGAGTTGCCGCGGCTGGAAGAGCTGTCGGTGGCGCTCCGGCCGCCCGCGCCCGCCGAACCCGAATGACGCTGATGCGCCTGCAACGCGCCCTTCCGCGTCGCAACTGGAGTGACGGATGAGATCGTAAAGCTCTGTGGCCGGGTGCAGCAGGCCCGGCGGCGGGGCTGGGATAAGCAAACGCCTGCACGCGAAAACCATTGACAGGCGTTCCGGTGTCCACTATTGTGCGGCTCACAACAAACGCAGTCGTGTCGCGCCGCTGGGGTGTCCAGCGGCGCCGCGCTTTTTAGGGAAGGAGAACACCATGCAGCGAAAGGCCGGACGACCCTTCAAGTCACCGGAGCGCAAACGGAGCTACGTGCTGCGCGTCTGCTTGACGCCCGGTGAGTTCCGGACGTTGGACGCTCGGGCCGAGAAGTTCGGCCTGTCGGTTTCCGACATAGTGCGGGCCGCGCTGTTCAAGCAGTCTATCGACCTCGCGACGCTGTAGCACCGATTCCCCCATCCGGCGCTTCAAACTTCCGACGCCGGACAGAAAGAAAATATCGCACGCCCGTGCGCGGGCAGGAGGTGAGAAACCGTCTCATCGAAGGGTAGGGTACAACCGATGCTTCGCAGTTCTTCTCCGCAGAATGCCTGTACGTGGCGGTGTGATCGCTGCGGCAGGCCCATCGCCGACGGACACGGCTACATCGAGTTCGTCGATCCTGAAGGCGGCTATCCCAAGTGGACCTTGGCTCGGGATTACGGGGCCGAGGATGCCGACCGGCTTTGGGAGGCCAAGCATGCGCTGCCCTCGGGCGGCGTGACGTTTCGCGCTGATGACGTGCCTGAGACACCGATCCGGGCCGACGTCGTGGCCTATCACAAACGCTGTGACCCCCATCCCGATCAGGATTCGTACTGGTTCGAAGTCGAGCGGGCGCGGACCGCGCGCGACGTGCTCGACTGGATCGTGCACCTCACGGAGAAAATCTGGTTCGGCCGCCGTGAGGCCAAAGCGTTCGCCGACAAGTTTCTGCTCGGACTGTCGCGCGCGGACGGTGGCCAATGACCGCCGCGCTGATGCTCGATGCCACCGACGAGGCGGCACTCGATGCGGCGTACGCCACGCTCGGCCCCGCTCGCGCCGGGAAGCTGTCCAGTCTCATGGATGGCGAAGCGGCCACGTCATCACCGTCCGAAGCGGACTGGCAATTGTTGGTGCTGCTCGCCGAAGGCGGCATTCGCGATCCTGAGCAACTCGTGCGCATCGCCTCGACGGCGGAGATCGCGCATGCGGTCACGTTGTATCACGACGGCAAAGCAGCCGGAGCGTTCAAAGATCGCGGGGCCAAGTGGCAGCGGCTCGTCGAGTCACAGGCGAAGAAAGTGCTCGCGGCGACCGAGCGGGGGTGGCGGAACCAGCGCAACAGCGCGGTTACGCCGGAGCCTGTGCAGGTCATCTCGGCCCGCGAGCTTGCGACGCCCGAGAACTTGGCGCCGGTCACCGCCGTCGCGTGGGGCATGGCATACCGAGACCGGGTCATGCTGTTCGCCTCGCGCGAGAAAGCCGGGAAGTCTACGTTGCTCACCGCCGCCGTGGCGGCGATCACGACCGGGCGCCCGTTTCTCGGTCAGCCCACCGTGCCCGGTTACGTGCTGTGGATTTCGGCGGATATCGAAGCACCCGCCGATCTCGTGCAGCGACTCCAAAGGTTCGGCGCCGATCTCGACAAGGTCGGCATCATTTACCCGCGCCAGCGTGCCGATCTTCAGGACGCGCTCGATCAGCACCCCGAGACGGTACTGGTCGTGATCGACACGCTGCACCCCTTCGTGGCCCACGAGGTGCAGAAAGCCAGCCAGTCCGACGACTGGGCCCGCGTCTTGCCTGATTTCAACCGGACGGCGCAGTCACGCCACGTAGCCATCGTCTTGAATCACCATGCCCCGGCGAACGACGAAGCGAAGGGCTATCGCGACTCGACTGCGATTGGTGGCTGGGTCGATGGCATTGTCACGATGAAGGTCAACGGCACCGTGGCCGGGCAACGCGATCTGAAGGCCGTATGCCGCTTTCAGGGCGGGCCGCCCCGGGAGTTCTCGCTCGTGCTCGATGGCACGGTGTTTCGCTACGTCAACCAACTCGTGCCGGTCGATGTCGAACCGAAAGTCGTGGCGTTTGTGGCGGCGCATCCCGGCACGTCACTGGCGCAGATTCGGGAACACATCAACCGGGCGCGCGACGAAACGCGCGCCGTGGTCACTCGGCTCGTGGATCGCGGGGTGCTGCTGGACGTGCCGCACGGGAAGAATCACCGGTACTCGGTCAAGGCACGGGATGACGAAGTCACCGCCAGTGGAGCGCGCATCTAGGACATTTGGACACAGGTTAGACATCGACCTGACGGAGTCTTACTAGACTCCGTCCGTCAGGTCGATGATGTCAAACATCGACCTATTGTGCCAGGTCGATATAGGTCGGTCAGGTCGATGCATAAAGATTCAGTCGCATGCATGGTCGAAACTAGCGCCGATCTCGCGCCCTGACGACCCGTCCTGACGATCACGTGGCACACGTCCCAAGGATCGCGAACCACGTTTCGTTTGTAGCGCGGCACAGCGCGTTGTATGCAAGAACCGAGGACCGCTAAACTTCAGTCGTGGCGCGGGTTGCCGAGGGCCGCGTCCCGCCCCCGCCGCCCGCGAACCTCGGGCGCTAGTCACGAAAACGTCGCGGGGATGCGGTGAGAAAATGCGTCGCATCGAGCACAGATTCTCCGGTCGCAGTGCGCAGTTTGTGAACCGTGTATGCAGGAGGCTGTATGGATATGCAAAATCAAGCTCAAACTCGCCATCCCTGTGAGCACTCGGGCTGTGGGATCGTGGCAACGGCCCTGACCGAGAAGGGCTGGTTCTGCCGCTGGCACCGACCGGGCGCCCGAAAGCCGCGAGCCCCGGACCGCGCTCCACTGCCCCCGCCGCTCGATGGGCCGCCCCAGACGTACGAGGACATCGAGCGGTTGCTCGGGTGGGTGCTCACGGAATCCACGGCCGGACGCATGTCGATCACACAGGCCCAGTCGATCACCCACGCGGCAGCCGAGTGGCGGAAGGTGCACGCCGTGAGCGCTGACAGCTTCCACAACGCGCTCGAATGGGTGTGGCTGCATTCCGCCGGTTTGGCTACGGGGATCAAGGATAAAGGCGCAGAGGACTATCGGAAGTGGTACGCGGCCATGCAACGCGCGGACGAGCAGGCCCGAAAGGTCGGCAAGCCGACCATGCTCGATGACTTCAAGATCGCCCCCCCTAAGGCGGAATCGTGACCCGCATCGGCATTTCTCCGCGCCAAGTGTGGCAGGTCAAGAACCTGCGCCGCGCCAAGAAGGGCTTGCCCCCAGTCACGTGGAAAGAGTTCCAAGCGCGCCTCAAGGAGATCGACCGCGAGCTTGCGGCGGAGGAGTCCAATGGCGACTGAAGCGCTGACGGTCGAGCAGCAACTCGCCGACTACAAACGCGCCGTGCGACACCTGCGACGTTTGGGGCAGGTCTCGGCCCTGGCGTGGATGCGGTTCTATCGCCACGTGGAGACCTGCGACGAATGCAGTGATCCGGATGAGGAGTTCTACTGCTCGGATGGGGGCATCATGCTGTGCCGGGCCCAGAGCTATCGCGCGGCATACCTGACCATGACCGGCGAACAGGTCTGGAAATGATTGATCGTCTCCGCGCCGAGCAAGCGCTCCCGGCGAATTGGGTGTTCCTGATCCGTGACCTGTGCCACCGGCTGAATGTCAACCCCAATCTGTGGCCGGTCGAGCTGACCCCGTTCCTCGACGTGGCCATCCGTGAATACGCGCGCCAGCACGAGTGCTCGGAAAAGGACGCATGCCGGGCGCTCGACACGAGCTACGACGCCTTCCGGAAACGGCGCTATCGCCGCGCGGCGTGATCCCCGCATAGATATGCTGCTCCGAACACTGTTCGGAGCAGCGATCCACAGCACGCGAATCGTGGGACAAACCGGCCACTGACAGCGGTCCGTGCTCCGCGTATCTTGCGCAGCGTTAGGGCAAGCCCTGCTTAGGTGTCCTGGCTATCCGGTTAACGCTTACTCGACAACTGAACGCGGGCGGCGCTCGCCAAAAGGTGACGGTTCGAGGTCACCGTCGCTGGGACCTGACGACCTCCACGGGCCCGCCGCGTTCAACTCATTTCACAGGAGCAACAGATGAGCTTCAGGGAATTGGATGTATTCGAGACGCTGCTCGATCAGTCCATTGTGGACGATGTGCGGTCGGCCGTGACGGTGACGGCGCCCAGTGCAACGTACGCGGACATCGAGGCCGCGCGGCTCGCCGAGTACAGGAATCGCGGCTACTCCGTGCAGGTCGTGAAGGCATGATCACAGTCAGTGAAGCCCGCGATGCGGTGAACGGCGCGCGCTCAAAACTGGCGCAGGTCACGCATGGCGCCGAAGTGCTGCTTGATCAGGAGACCGCGCAGCGCAACGCGATTGGGCGCGCCTTGGCCGACGGCGCCACAGCCGACGAAGTCGCGACGCTGAAGAGTGACCTCGGAACGATCTCGGAGGAATTGAACGACCTCTTGAGCGCGAAGCCTGAGTTCGAGCTTCGCGTCGTGCGCGCCGAGCAAACTCTCCGTGAGACCGTGGACCGCGAATCCAAAGCCACGCTCAAAGCGCTCGCCCAGCGCGTGCGCGACGCGGCGATCCAATACGAGGCTGCGTTGAAAGCGCCGAGGCTCGCCGACGCGCGCGAAGCGTTTCGCCACGCGATGCTCGACTTCGGGCGCGAGCGGAAGAAACACCAACTCACCGTGTCGGCGATGTTCGAATGGCCGGGCAACCTGATCGACTCCCTTGAGCGGCAGCGGTCCGGGCAGAACACCATCGACGACGCGAACTACAATCGCCCCGTGCCGAGCTTCGTGGCCGAGGCGACTCAAGAAGTGGAGGGACTGTAATGGGACGCATCGATGACATTCTCAATTCCACGCGGCCCGAGGCGCGCGACGATGGGACCTTTCAGTCCCCTGTGGGACTCGGCGAGGGCGACATGACCTCAGGGTCGAGCCAACTCGACCGGCCGAACGCGCAGTTCCTTAGCCGTCCACCGGAACGCGCGATTGGCTTCGACGGCGAGTGCCGGGACAAACCGGCCCCGGCCGATCCGAATGCCAAGGCGCGCATCGTTGGGGATTTGGGCGCACCGCCGGTCTACACGGGCCCCGCTGATGGCGGGACTGGGGAGATGACACCGTGACCAATCAACCGCGCGCGCAAGACCTCGTGGACTTTGTCGCACCACGGGACTTTTCGTTCAATCAGACGGCGCAACAGCAGTTTTTCGTCGGCGTACAGCAGCGCTTCGGGGTGCGCGCCGAAGCGGAGGTCGATAAGAACACGCAGGAACCGGAGCTATTCGAGCGCTGGCTCGACCGCATGCAGGTCGCCCGGCTTGTGCATCGCCTTCGCGACCCGCGCGATCTGAACGACGTGAAGGCCGCAAAAACGGCGAAGGCCAACGGCGCTCTGGTGTTTGTTGTTGATCAGACGCCAGCGCCAGAAGAGTACAAACCCAGCGATTCCATCGCCGCGCGCTTCGTGCGACCGGCATACAAAGGAGCTTGAGCAATGCCGCAGAAAAACTTTCCCCCGGCGTTCGGCGCTGATCCGAACGCGGAGACCGAACAGGCTCAGCTTCGCAACGTGAATGTCCGCAGCACTGCGGATCAGCTTGCGAAGCGCGGCGAGCCGACGCCTTTCCTCGACGCGAACGCGAAGGAGTTCCAGCCAAGCGAGCGCCACGACATGGACTATCAGTCGGGCGTCTCGGGCTCGGGGCAGGATCAGCGCGACGGCGCGCTGCCGCGCAATCCAACGGCCGGAGCCGCCGGGCGACTGGGCGGCAGTGAGATCGTCGGCGACGGCGCGACCGGGATGCCGACCGATGACTATCCGCGCGAGGAACACCTCGAAACCGTGAGTGGGGGCCCGGACATTATGGTCGCGGGGACCGATCAGAATCGCGTCACGCCGCCGCATTTTCCAGACATCAAAGATTACCCGGCTGGTGGACGCGCCGATGACATCGGCAAGCACGACATGTCGAACGCGCTCAACCCCTAAACGGACAACGGCTCGGTCCCCTCACCTGCGCCCTTAGTCGCAGCGGGGCCAAGTGCGCGTACACGCAACCGAGCCGATCCTTCTATGGAAGAGTTACGAGGATGATTCGCAAACTTCAGTCGAGTAAGCCGCAGCGCGTCGCGCCGGGCCTGAAAAAGTTTTCGGGCACGCTCGGCTCATTTCGCCCGTGTCAAACCTGTGGCCATCACGTGGACGCGGGCATGTACGGATCACTGAAACACGACGCGTTGTTTCACACGAAGCAAAATCCGTCGTGCGCTCAGCGGTGACTAAAGCGCAGTTGATGGCTGCGATTCGGGACTGCTCTTCAAATGCGAAACCGTTGCTATTGGATCATTCCGAGAAGCTGCGCCAAGTGTCGTAGACCCCGGAGCCCCCAGTACAGTATGAACGCGGCACCGGTCAAGACTAGAATGACCGATGACCAATTCACCCATCTTGGCCATATGCGCTGCGGCATCATTGGGACGAGTTCTGCCGCCCCATCGTCTGAGCGCAGGTGCAGAAGGCCCGGCGCCGTTCCAAAGCCGATTACTTCGAGTGTGAACCACTCGTTATGCCCGAGGGTCGGAATGTTGATTACGTGTTGCCCCTGTGGGGTCGTGCGCTGGGCGTGAGGTCGAGTAGGCGTCAAAGTGTAGTGGTTCGGCGGGCTCGTGAACACGAGTTCGACGTTCGTCGCGCGACGTCTGCCCATGTTCTGCACTGTCACCGAACTCGTGAACAGGTTGAACGTGTTCTTTGAGCCAGGTTGCGGGATTTGGGAGAACGAATTGTGCGTGAACCAGTAGACCAGCTTGCTCTTCGGGCCGACGTATTTGAGAGCCCATCCTCCAACGAAGCCAAGCACGGCCCCGATTGCGACGCCGGTTAACGAATCAGACACGTTTAGAAGGTATGGCGGCCGTTTCGTTGGTCAACGCCGTGAGCGCCTTCTGTCGCGAATCCGCCCCTCCGTGCCGCAAAAACGCCCTATTCGTCCCCTTCAACAAGCGCTACCGTTAGCCGGTCATCGCAAGGAGGCGGTGCATGAAGCCGCTGTTCGCAATGCTCACGTTATCCGCAATGGTCGGTTGTGCGACGCCGCCAACCACGGTAGCAACGCCCCGGACTGCTACTACGGTTAACGCGCCGTTTGAACGAACATGGAACGCAGTCATAGACGTGTTTGCTGAAAAGAACATCCCTATCGCGACTTTAGACAAGGCGTCAGGGTTCATTGTTGCTGACGCGCAATTCGTCGGAGCTAGCGCAAAGGATGCGGCGGAATGGGCTGATTGCGGGAAGTATGGTATACGCACTATTCCCGTGACCGCCGGGAAGTACAACGTGGTTGTCCGCAGTGTGGATGAACATTCTGCCACCGTAAAGGTGACGGTGAAATGGGCTGGCGATTTGGGCGGGACCGCCTACGAATGCGTTACGAAGGGCGTTTGGGAGACGGATTTCGAGAAGGACATAAAGAGTCGGGCGGAGTTACAACAACCTAGTAAGTAGACCCTGGTGGCACGGGCTACGCGCTGAATCACGGAGGGGGCACGGCGTGAAGTACGGCCGAAAAGAACGTGAGCTGCTCTTTAAGCTACTGCAAGAGAACGCTTCTCTTCGACAAGTAAGCGAATTCCTCAGGGCTCGTAACCTACCTGCTTCCGCAGGTAGCTGGGATTTCATGATTGACGAGCGCCTCAAGCCCGCGCTAGAAGAAGAGGACCTGACTCAAGACGATGTGGTTGAGCTGCTGCGGGTAACGGAGGAACACGGAAGGCAGCATGTCTTTCTTTACACTTGCCCAGCCTCAAAGGCTAAAGAGTTGATGCAGCCGGATCGCGTTCGAAAGGTCTTGCGGGCTCTTGATGCCGAGTCCTTGCTCGATAAGCCACGTCTCGTCGATCAGCCGCAGTCGCCAACACTCGTCGAAGTGCGCTGGGATGGTCCAGCCGACGAACAATCACTTGTCGTAAAAATCGTAGAGCAGCGCACCTACCAGGTGTTCGTTGGAGAAGAGGAGCGCGTCGGCGGTCGCACAATTCGCGAATACCAAGACGAGAAGGTCCGCGCTGTGAATCTCTTTAAGCTGCACCCAGATGGATTGCTCGAACTCCGAATCCAATCACATCGGAACACGTCGGAGTATAAGGAAGACGTGGAGAGATTCTGGACTCTGATCGGAGCGCTCCTGCCCGGAAAGGCGTTTGCCGAGGTGCCTCTCTCCAAGGCCAAGCAAGGACTTTGGGAGAAACGCGAGGAACTCAAGGGGGTTGTGCGCTATAGCGGTGCTCAATTGCGGGACAGCAAGAAGACTGTACTCACAGCGGCGACGGGGACCGCATCAGCAAACTTGTCTGAAGACGAAGGCGCGGCCAAGAGTCTGGATCAGTTTCTTGAGCACGACGCTTATTGCGACGGGTCCAACATTTGGTGGCTGCCGAATAGCGGCGTACCTTCCACCGACCTTCACGTTCTGTTGTCCGGGCTGATCAACGAGTTTGCGGTTACCATGAAGTGTTCGAAGGAAGATTACGAATATGCGCTCAGTCAGCTTAGACAGCACAATAAGTAGGTTTCCACAGGAGCGGAAAGCGCTTGGGCGGTTCAGCGCGCTCCTCAACTCGCTGACTGAAGAGCGCGACTACACGTTTGAGCACCTCTACCGCAAGGTCAGGCCATCATCACCTGAGGTGTTCGCCTTAATTCTTGCCGACCTCGTGAATCGGGGTCTTGTCACCAAGTTGATTCGTGTCGAGTCGCCAGTCGGCAAGGGGGGGATAGCGGATTTTTCAACCCTGGCGGACGTCCCGCAGGAGATTCACGATTGGCGGACAGACCGCGACCTGCCAGTCCAGCCGGAAAACCTTCGCGTCTTCTTTAAGCTGCAACCGCAGATCAAATGACGCCTGCGGAGGTGCGGGCGGCCGCAAATGAGATTGTCGCGGCCTTGGTACGGGTGCCACCTCATCGAAAACTAGCCGAGCTTAAGAAGCTCATCTCCGGTCTCCCTAATGCGGACGTCCGCAACGCGGTTGAGACGTTGGTCTTAACAACAGAGGGTCTTGTGAATCAGCGTTCGAGTCGCTCGGACAGGAACGGCGTACTGATCTTCGGGGTGGCATTTCTCGTCGTATTGCTCGTGATCGCCCTCGCGGTGCCAAACCCGACGGCATCCCAGCTTCTCATTTTTCGGGTTGTCTTGGCACTTGCTGCGGCGGGCGTCGCGTGGTTCATCCCAGGTTTCATCGACGTAAACGTCCGACTTCCGAGGATCGCCATTCGCGCAAGCGGTGCCATAGCAGTCTTCGTGATTGTGTATCTGGTGAATCCCCCAAACGTAGTTAGGTAGTGAATACGCGAGGCGAGTGGCGATGGTGCCTTGGCGTATAGAACGAACCCAAACGTCACACACGGTGCACTGAGGTTTAGTCGAACGTGACTTGGCCAAAGGATGAGGCTCGCTACGCCTTGTACACCATGGCCCATCACGACCTATGGTGGGCTAGGACGCAGCAGTGGAGCGTAGCGAATTGGGCGCTGCTCCTCATTGCCGCAATCGCGGGCGTCGGCACCACCGTCGCCTCCTCCTGGTGCTCCCGATGGCCGTACGTGCTCATGATGTCCGGTGTAGCGTTTCTGGCGGGTTGGATGTTTGGAAGCCTTCACGGCGACATCGTGCATAACCGCGAAGTCTATCGTGAGCTGGAGGCGCAGACTGGCATCGGACAGTTGAGAAAGGCTCTTCCAGGGCAGGAACTTGGTGAAGAGGATACGGACTGGAAGCGCGGCATCTGGCAGTCCCTAATGATCATGGTGCTCGCCATCGCCGTTGCCACCGGCTTGGGCGTGCTCTTGCTCGGAGGCGCTTTGCCAAATGCGGTTGCGGTTGGCACAGGAATTCTGGTGCTCAACGCAGTTTGGATTTGGACGCGTGCCTTTGCGTGGAAGGAAAGGCAGCAACCCTGCAACACGTGTTCTCACACGCGCCTGATGCATCGCAAGGATCGAGAGTGCTTCAAATTCCCCTTCGGCGAAGCCCAGTGCACTTGCAAGGAATTCCTGGCATGACTGGCATCGGACACGTGGTTCGTGTAGCGGGACAGCCGTCAACAACGTGCGGAGGTGGTACTCATGGCGCAGTCAACATGCGTGAAGTGCGGCAATCATACGTTCGAGTTGGCCCTGGTCGAGCCTCAGAGAGCAATGTTCAAGCTGCATTTCGTGCAGTGCACGTCCTGTGGTGGTGTCGTCGGCGTTACTGAGTATTACAACATCGGGGCGACACTGGAAAAGATCGCGGCCAAAATCGGCGTCTCCGTGTAAGGCCAATGGTGGACATCTTGGGGCCCCTGTTCGACGCGGCCGACCGCTTCCGTGCCGGGCGTGAAGAGCGGCACAAGACGGACATGCGCATAGCCGACAAGGCGAGCCCGTTGTGTCGCACGCTCAAGGCCAGCTTTGAGCAATGGCCGACTGGGCCGCGCACCACTGCGGAGTTGACGGCCTGGGCGCGGAGATTCGGGGACGGGTACGCGGCGACGGAGCCCGCCCTACAGGAGATCGTTGACTTGCGGCCGGACGCGTCCCGCTCGGTACGGACTAGCGTCAAGAGAGCACGGGACGCCTACTACGCCGCAGCCGACATCGTCATTCCACTCGTGGGCGCAACGTACTGGGGGCCGCTCGCCGTGTCCGACCATGAAGCAGACGTGAAACTCCGCAAGGCATTCGCATACCTACACACGTGCATTAGCAAACTCGCGGCGGTGAGTCTCATCGAAGGCTGACCTAGGGGGTCTGTATGAGTCTCGCCCAAGATGTCGGCAAAGCGCTCACGGAAGTCTCAAAGCTCTTAAGCCGGGTGGAGGCGGTGAAGGACAGAGGCTCGGCACACGCGATCGCGCTTGGCCAAGTGCGTGAGGGCCTGAGCAACGCGAGAGACGCGCTGCGCGTCGCTGCGGACGGGGCCGCGCGCTTAGGCGACGAAGGGGCGTGATCGTCGCCAAGCACAGAATGCGGTGTCGTCCGACGAGTTTCCCGTCGGTTGTATCCATCACCGCAACCCTGACCGCATTGTAACCCTCGGACAGACAGGCGGTTGGGGGCCGGGGCAGGGCAGCCCGGCCCCCTGGCGTATGCGGTAATTAGTGCTATATTGTGCTTGTAGATCGTAGCAGTAATTCGTGAGCATGCAAGACAAGTGGGGAAGCGTGAGATCGAAGCGAATGAACTGGCAGCCAATCGTGGATCGAGCCGCGAAGATCGTGGTCGCGGCTGGGGCCAATCCGCCATCGGCCACCGAATTGTGGAGCCGATTGGTGAAAGAAGGGCGCCTATCGCCCACGTCGTACAGGCTGTTTGCGAGCAACCTAGTGGCTCGTCGCAAGGCCGGGCTCTGGACGTTCGACCTGCCGAATGATCGCGTGAAGCGCGCCGGATGGGCTGAGCGGCTGGACCACGCTGCGGAGATCGTCGAGAGTTACGACACGCCGGTCACGCTGCGGCAGCTCTTCTACCGGCTCGTGGCCGACGGGTCGATCCAAAACACCCGCAGTGCCTACGGCGATTTGTCGAAGCACACGACACGCGCGCGGGAAGAGGGCACTTTCCCCCAACTGCTCGACACGACACGTGAGATTCATCAGGTGGGCTACGACACGGGGGTGTCGGGCGCCATCGAGAACGCCGCGCAAGCCTACCGTCTCGACCGCACGAAAGGACAAGAGCGTGCCATCTATATCTGCGTCGAGAAGCAGACCTTGGTCGAGCAGTTGAAAGCGTGGTTCGATGGCTACGGCGTGCGCATCATCGCCTTCCGGGGGAACGCGTCTCAGACCTTGCGCCAAAACTTGCAGGACGACATCGAGAGCGATGGCCGCGACCCCGTGTTGATCTACGCGGGAGACTACGATCCCTCGGGCTTGAACATCCCCCAGGTGGTCGAGGAGAAGATCGGCTACCCGATCCAGCGAATCGCCATTAACAGGGCGCAGATCGCGGAGTACAAGCTCGCACCGCTCAAGGCCAAGGTCCGCGATCCCCTGTACGGTCGCATGCTGGCCACCGAAGGCAAAGCCGTGCAGGTCGAGTTAGAAGCGCTCGACCCGAACACGCTTCGCGCCCTTTACACGAAGGAGTTCAAGCGGTGGTTCGATCACGCGGCCTATCAGCAGGTGCTCAAAGAAGAGGCGGAGGGCCGCGCCGAACTCGAAGCAATCGCCGAGGAGCACGCCGCATGAGCACGACGCCCGAGCAACGCGCGCGCAAACGCGCCCGAGACCGCCGCTACCGGCACAGCGCCAAGGGGCATGACCGAGATCGCCGCTACAACCAGAGCGCAAAGGGGCACGCGCGCATGGCGCGTTACAATCATTCGGAGAAGGGTGTGGCCCGGAACTGGCGCAAGAAGCCGTTCGGTACGCTGCTGTACCATTTCCGAAACCAGCAAGGCGTGAGCGTCGGGGTATGGGAGGACGAGACATGAAAGCCAAGCGCCCCCGTGGTCGGCCCCGGACGAAGCCGGAGGATCGGCAAACGGTGCACATTCGCGTCTTCCGCGAGTTCCACGACATCCTCGTCGAGCACTCGCGCAAGACCGGCATTCCTATGAACACGATCCTCGAACGCCACCTTGATTCCCTGTGGCACTATCTGAAGGAGCAGAAGCAATGACCGCCGTTACTCAACTGAATCCTCGGACCTTGGAGCCCGGCAAGCGGTGCTTGTGCCTCGGGCGGGTCTCGACCAAGAAGCAGGCCCGCGAGGACAAGATTTCCCTACCTGAGCAGGTCGCGACGATTCGCGCGTTCGCGCTCAAGCTCGGGGCCAAGCAGGGCTTCGACGAGACCGCCATCGAGTTGTGGGAAGACCCGGGCGTCAGCGGGTTAGACGAAGATCGGCTCGAAGAGATCGTCAGTGCGTGTGAGCGTGAGCCTCAGTCCTCGGACCGGCCCGGCAGCATTGTCGTCTTCGATATGTCACGCTTCACACGGCTCGGCACGATGCGCGGCTTCGGCTATCTCGACCGGCTGAATCGCGCGGGCTGGCGCATCCTCGATTCGATTGGCATGCTCGAACACGGGTATGAGAACGATGGGCTGACCTTGAGCCAAGCGGGCGCATTCATCTTCACCTCAGCGTTCGAGGTCGCGTCCGGGCTGGCGAAGATGCTCAAGCTCAAAGTGCCACCGGGCATGTGCGCGTCAGCCAACCAAGGCAAGTGGGTGGGCGGCCCGAAGCGGCCCTTCGGCTACGTGGTGGACCCGGCCACACAGAAACTCGTCTTCGGTGATCCCACGCACGTGGCGGCGGTGCGTGCCGCGTTCAAGTCGTACCTCAAGGGCGCGACGTTGCAACAGATCGCCGATGATCTAAGCAAGAGTGGCAAGCGGTGGAATCCGTCGGGCGTTCGCGCCCTGCTCGCGAACCCGGCGTACGTTGGTGATCTTGTGTGGGGGCGGCGCGCGAAGAATCCGGCGCATCGGGGTGGCATGGTCGGCGCCCACGACGCGATCATCGACCGCACTACCTGGGAACAGGCCCAAGCGCGTCTCCAAACCCGTGGTGCCAAGTTCGCGCACGGCGCCACCCGGCCTGCGCCCGAGGGTGCGCTGCCCTATGTGCTCTCGAAGCGGATTCGCTGCTCCTGCGGCGGCGGCATGCTCGTGGGCGGCGGGGGCGTGCCAAGCGATGCCACGGAAGCCGAACGGCTCGCGTGGCGCAGTTATCAATGCAAGGCGTGCCGCTCGCGCGTGGGTCAAGCCGCGCTCGAACGGTCCGCCTATGCGGTGATCGCCAAGTTCTTCCGCGAAGACGATGCGGACGACAACTTCGAGACGCGCGCCCAGCAGTGGATCGCGCGGCAGATGGCCGCTGGGACTGCCACGTCGCGCGAGGCCGAACGGAAGACGCTGCTCGCCAAGAAGGAACGGCTGCTCAAGCTCGCCGGGGAAGTGGACGATCCCGACCTCGGCACCAAGCTATCGGCCGTCAAGGCGCGGTTGGCCGCCCTCGACGGAACACCAAAGCCGAACCTCGCTGCGCTCAAGAAGGAGGCGGCGCGGTTCTTCGGGCAACTCCGGCAGGCGTTCACGGCCGAGAACATCGACCGGCTGACCCCGGCCGACATCAACCTCAGTCTGACGCGGCTGCTCCCCCTTTTCGTGGGTGCCGAATGGGATCGCGAGACTCGGCAGGTCGAGATCAGTCTCCGGATCAACCCGAGCCCCGATACCAAGGTCGGGATCGTTCCTCACTCCGGTTACAACGCGTCTTGGCGCGTGCGGGCGTGACGTCGCGCCGCAAAGCCGAGGACCTGATCCGCGCCGGTCGCGTGCGCGTGGACGGCGCCGTGGCCATGATCGGCATGAGTGTGGATCCCTCGCGGCAGCGTCTCACAGTGGATGGTCGCGCGGTACGCGCCGGTCCCGTGACGTGGCTGGTGCTGAACAAGC
>JACXTT010008120.1_pt1 | contig 14626 bp, 9 predicted proteins | sample 9270951 | NCBI WGS metagenome assembly JACXTT01 (sample SAMN15532306, study PRJNA645909) | rock metagenome | isolation source: weathered quartz diorite | place: Puerto Rico | collected 2017-06-21
GCTCCAGGAAATCGCGCGTCAGCTCGACGAAGTAGTGCAGCGCCTCCGTCGGCGTGACGCTGCTGGCCGGATACGTCCACGTCTGCATCCCCTCGGCATAGGCGACGTGCAGCGCGAATTCGCGCTGGGCGAGCCATTGCTGCGCGGAAATGCCGTCGGCGTTTCGCTCGGCGTTGCCCAGCAGCGCCAGATACAGGAGGACCGGCTCGAGCATCGACGCGTGGATCTCTCGACCGTCCACCTTCTTGTAGTTGGTGACGATGAGAATCTCGTACTTGCCCGGCGCCTGCCAGGCGAATGGGGTCGAGCCGAGCAAGCGGATCGTTTGTGCCGCATCGGTCGGCAGCTCGTGGCCGGGACGCAAGCCAAGCGCGGGAAAACGCAGCTTGGCGCCCAGCGGCGTCAGGCTCTCGCCGAGCAGCACCGGGCCGCAGAACGCCACCCTGGCGCGTTCACGCAAAAACGCTTCGATCCTCCCCTGGCCGTGGATGCGCTCCTGCAAGTCGCGCACGATCGTTCCCCGATCGACTTCGCCGAACGCTTCCTCAGGCACCAGCGAGCGCAGCCGCGAGTCGGCATAGGTGGCCGCGAATCGTTCCGGCCAAGCCGCGAGTGCAGGCTCGACACCGTCGCGCACGGACGCGTGAATCAATTGCTGGATCGTCTGCCGGACCAGGGCGTTGGCGGCTTGCTGCGTGGTGACGAGCGGCTCCTCGTCTTCGAGCGTCCGCACGTCTTCTTCGCCGATACGCAGGTGGCGGCGCAGCCCTTCTTGAGCGGGCAACTGCAAGAAGCGCCTGAGTTCGCCGATGGTAACGTTGACGGATGTCGCAAGCGTTGCGAGCGGGGCGGCGCCGATCGTGAAATCGGTCTGGAAATGTTTCAACTTGTTCTGCCATTCCGCTTCTTGCTTGGCGTTGAGCGTCAGACGCTTGTCCCGGCGTGCCGCGAGCAGCGCCAGGCAGCGGTCGGCGTCGCGCGCTTGCACCAGCACATCCTGATAGGCGGGCTGCTGGTTCGGATCGAGGAAGCGAACGTCATCGGCGTGCACCGGCATGGCGACAGTTGCGAATTCGCTCTTCAGGATGTTCTGGTTCAAAAAGCGCTGCAACTGCAACAGCGGCACAGCCGGTAGAAGCGGCTGGTCCTTTTGCAGGTCGTGATTGTTGTAAAACAGGTAGAACTTCTGCTGCGCGGACAGGACGGTCGTCAGGAAATCGTACAGCCGGCCCTCCGCGGGGCGAACGTCGCCGGGCAGGCGCTGCGCGCCGCGCAGATCGAATGACGACAGCGCGTTGCTGCCGGGGAACAGGTCTTCGCCCATGCCGAGGACGTAGACGATCGGGAACGGCAACGGCCGCATCGGCTGCAGGGCGGAGATCATGACGCCGCCGGTGAGATACTCGCCGTGGTTGCCCGGTAGTACCTCGAGCTGACTGTGGACGTATTCGCGCACCAAAGCCAGCGGCAGTCCCGCAGTCTTCTGGGTCGTGTCGTGCAGGGCGTCCCACGAGGCAAGCGTCTCCAGGGCCGTCAGCAATTCGGCGCGGACTTGCCCTTCCTCCGGGCGGTCGGCGGGCACGTCGAGGAACTCCGCGACGAGCCGTTCGAGCGTGCGCGCCCACCGTTCGCCGGTCATCTGCGCTGAGCGCAGCCGGGCCAGCGTCGGTAGCAAGCCTTCCACCGCCCGACAGAAGGCGTCGAGCTGTTCGCGATCGCCGCTGGCGAGATCGGCGAACGGAATGAGGTGCCCGAAGCGCGGCGCCGGCTGATCGGCGTCCTCACTCGCAACCTCCATGTATCGGCCCAGCCGCAGCCGCTGCAAGCCGAGCCGCCAAGCATAGAACGGCGAGCGCGGATAGCCTTGCTGCTCTTTCTCGTCGGCGTCCCAGCCCTGATAGATGCCGAGGCTCTCCGCCCAGTCGAGCCAGGCAACCGCTTCCGCGCGGCTGGCGCCGAGCCGGGCCAGGAAGCACGGATTGACGATGACCTGAAAGACGCGCGAGCGCGCGAACGATTCGAGGGCCAGGTCAAGCATGCCGAGCACCGCCTGGCCGAAGGTGCTGGTGTCGGCGGCGTTGTAATCGACCAAGTTGTATTGCAAGCGGCAAGGTGGCCGCTCGAACGCCGCTTGCAAGGCCGCCCGGTACTTCGGCATGTCAGTCACGAGGACGGCGATGTCGGTTTGCCGCAGGGTCGGGTCGGTTTGCAGGTTGTGCAGAATACTGTTGTAGACGGTTTCGACTTCGCGCGCAATGCCGGGGCAGCCGACGATTTGCAGCGAGGCATCTTGAGCGAGCCGCGTCTTCGCCGCCGCAGTCCCCAGCAGTTGATCGCGCAATCGAGCGAGGACCGAGGCGCGCGGCGTCTTGCGCTTCGGCGACGGCGTCGGTTCGTGAGGGGGAAGCAGCCTCTCCTCGAACTTGCCGGCCGTGCGCAGCGCCGAGACGAGCGTCAGCGATTCAATGCCGGCCTGGCCCCACAGCCGCAGCAGTTCGCGGCCACGATCGGTGCTTTCCGCAGCGCTGACGCTGCGCAGCTCCCGAGCAGTCGCTTGTAGATCGCCGGCGTGTCGGCTCGCCAGCACGTTGAGATGATAGAAGCGGATGTCGAAGCGCTGCCCCAGCCAGACGATGGCGCGGGTGTGCAGCTCGGAGATTTGCGTGAAGCCGAAGAAATGGACGATGCGGTTTGCGTCCGAGCCCGAGCGCCAGCGAGGGGCCTGTTCGACTTCTCCTCGCTGGCGCTCGGGCTCGGACGCCGCCATCAGCTCCATCGCATACTGCGGAAACGTCTTGAACGTTCGCTCGGCGAGCCGATTCAGCAGAGCGCGCTTGCCGTCCGGTTCGCGGGTGATGTACAGGAACACGGCACGCTGAGCGCGTTCCATCATCTGCTGGAAGTCGCCCGTCTTGGCAAGGCCGAGGCGTTTCGCCAGCCACGGCTGGATGAGCGTGTCCTGGCGATCGTACTCGTAATCGCGAATGCGCGCGCCAAGCCGGTCGGCCAGATCCCAGGCACGCCGGCATGATAGCCGCGACATCTTCCCCCCTCTCCCCGCGGGAGAGGGGGGAAGGGGGGATTCTTGCACTTGGAGGTACCGCCGCAGCGGCGCCAGATCGATATCGTTCGTTTCCAGCAGGATCGACAGGACGATCAAGCGATAGGTATTGTCATCGATCGGCTCCGGCGGGGTCGCTTGCGGGGCGGGATCGGCTTCCTTGAGCATCGCCCAGAGGGCTTCTTCGAGATTCTGGAAGGTGAGGTTGATCGCCACATCGAGCCGGCGCGCGAGCCAGAGGCGGAGCCATTTCTTGACGTAGCGATTGGGCACGACGATGGTCGCCGGCGTGAAGAAGTCGCCGGTTCTGGCGTGATCGTCGAGTTGCTCGGCAAGCGTATCGGCGAGGGCGCGCGGATCGCTGGCGAGGTACAAGGTGCTCATGTGTATAAATATACACGTTGAGAAGAAAAGGGGCGAGCGGCGCTAGCGCGATCCGGTCCACAGCCTTACGCAGTTGTCCTGCCCGCTCGAAATCGCCAGCCGGCCGTCGCGCGAGAAGGCGACGTGCCAGACCTGGTCGCGATGGCCTTCGAGCTTGCGGATTTCCTTGCCGGTGTGGGCGTCCCACAGGCGGACGATGTTGTCGGACCCCGCGGAGAGAATGCGTCGGCCGTCGGGGGAGACCGCGACGCTCTGGATGTAGCCGGCGCTGCCTTCGAAGGTCTGGAGCGTCTTGCCGGTGCCGAGGTCCCAGAGGCGCAAGGTGCGATCGGAGCTGCCGGTGACGGCGTGTCGGCCATCGGGGGAGAAGGCGACGCACAGCACGGTGTCCTTGTGGCCTTCGAGGCGCTTGATCGTTTCGCCTTTTTCGACATCCCAGAGGCGGGCGGTCTTGTCGAGGCTGGCGGAGAGGGCGCGCTTGCCGTCGGGCGACAGGGCGACGCTCCCGACGGTATGATCGTGGCCGGTCATGACGGTCGCCTTGCCGGTCGCCGTTTCCCAGAGACGGACCGAGCGATCGTCGCCGCCGGAGAGGATCCATTTGCCGTCGGCGGAGACGGCGACGGAGCGGACGTAATCCTTGTGCCCGTCGAAGGTCTTGACGACCCGGGCTCCCGACGCGTCCCACAGGCGGACGCTGTTGTCGAAGCCGCCGGAGACGATGTGCTTGCCGTCGGCGGCGAAGGCGACGCACCAGAGCTTGCCGGCGTGCCCTTCGAGCTGCCGGAGTTCCTTGAACGTCTTGGCGTTGTAGAGACGCAAGGTCCCGTCGTAGCCAGTGGCGACGAAGCGCTTGCCGTCGGGTGAAAACGCGCAGCCATAGACGGGGCCGCTGAACACGTCAATCTTCTTCAGTTCCGTGGTGATCTCGCCGATACGATACTCGGCCGGCAGGAGCTCGGAGATTTCCATCAACTTCGATTCGATCAGCATGCGCTGCTCGTCCTTGGCGTCGGCGAGGTTTTCCTGGTACCAATAGTAGGCGCGCAAGAGTGCCTGTGTCTTCATCGAGGCGTCGGTCGCCTTGCTCGTGCCAAAGTTGAACCAGCCGAGGGCGACGACGCGGCGCGAGCCGTCGGTATCGGGATTGGCGCGATCGGACTGGGCGAGGTTCTGCAAGATGCTCTTGTTTCCTTTCACCAGCATCGGCAAGCCGCGGTCCCAGTTGCCCTTAATGAGAGCGTGATACTTGCCCATTTCAAGGTTGGCTTCCGCGTCGTTCGGCGTATTGGCGAGTTTCTCGGCGAACGGCTGCCAGCGGGCGAATTCCTTTTGCAAACGGACGATTTCGTCTTGCCGTTTGCGCATCGACGAGACCAGCCCCAGGCTTTGCAGCTTGATGGCGGCATGTTCCGCGGCGGCGATCAGGTCGAGGCTGGACGGGAAATCGTCGGCGTCGAGCGTGTCGTCGAGAATCAGCAAGGCGCGGTCAATGACCGACTTGTACGCATCGGCGGTCGCGCCTTTCACCTTGCCCGCTTGCTGGAGCATTTTGATCTTCATCTGGAAGATCGTGCCCGACGCGATGTCGAAGCCCTGCGCCAATTCGTCCGCCGCCTGCAAGGCCGTGTTGACGTCGCCCGCCTGGGCCGCCATGTTGTGAGCCTTGAAGAAGAGCACGTACCGCCCCGCGGCATCGTCCTTGGTTTCCTTACCCTCGAACAGCAATGTCTGCGCCAGCCGGCCGCGCACGATGGGGTCCTTTTCCGCCTTGACGAGATCGTCGGCGTACAGTTCTTGCAGCAGCTTCTCGATCTTCCCCTGGGCCTCCTTGCTCGGGATCGGCGCTTTCTTCGCTTCCTGGCCGGTGGAAATAGTTGCAAGACAGATCAGCAACCCGATGACGATAGCCCGGCAGCGCATGATGGCCCTTTCGATTGGCGAGGGAGAGGATCGGCGGCGTGCCGAGTATTCTATCCACTGGCAAGAAAACAGACACGGGACTGTTTGAGTTCGGCAGGCGTTGCTGTTAGAATGCCAAAATGCTGGCGATCACGGAGAGGGTTTGGCGTCTGGCTCAATTCCCTGGTGCAACATGTTCATGATCTCCCTTGCCGCATTCGCCGTGCTTCATGGCAAAGCCGCCGATTTTTGCTTTTTCAACTTGGGCGCCTTGCCGTTGCCCGAAGGTGGCGCTGCTAAGCTGGCATGGCTGAGAATCAATTTGCGGCCGACGGCGCTGGCGTAGCGCCAGAGAGTATCGATGGTTGGGTTAGGCTGGCGGCCGGTTTCCAAGCGGCTCAGAGTGGCCTGGTCCATTCCGGTAAACTTCGAAACGTCTGCCAAGGTCAAGCCGTTGGCCAGTCTTGCTTTCCTCAACTCATGAATCAAGATCTTGACCGCGAAGTAAGCGCCGCTCTTGAGCGGGCCTTCGTAGTCGCTGGTCGCCTCCAGGTCATGCTGAGCGGGGCAATCCTTGAACTCTGCGCGAATGGCTTTGTGCCGCGCGCGATCCGCCTCCGTCCACTTCGGTTTTCTGATGTCCTTGGCGTTCATCGTTTTTTCCCTTTTTTGGTTCGCTTCGGCGGCACGGGATAAGCGGAAATGGGATAGACGATTCTCGGGTCTTCCGACATCTCTTCAAAGACCACGGCGATGCGCTCTCCCGAGGACGTCCAGCCGAATGCCGTCGGTCGGCCGCTGGATCGACTTACCTCAATCTCAGTTTCCTCGTCCCGCAACACCTCCTCGACTTCCTCGCAGGTCAATCCGTGTCCTTCGACGCAGATATGCCAGTAGTTGCCGTCTGGCTCGTCCACGTCGTCCCAGATGATGACGATGTCATGCAACGTCCACCTCACAAGGGCCTATGCCATCGTAATGCTGTTTGACTTAAAAGTCAATGACCATCGTTTGTCGCACAGGCTAGCTTTGGTTCTATGCTCGTTGACACCGTGTTACCACCGCTTCATGATCTCCCTAGCCGCATTCGCCCCCGCGATGCCCATGACGCCGCCGCCGGGGTGGGCGGCGGCGCCGCACAGGTAGAGGTTCTTGATCGGCGTGCGGTAGTTGGCGAAGCCGACGACGGGGCGGAACAGGAAAAGCTGGTGCAGGTGCATCGCTCCCTGGAAGATGCTGCCGCCGGTCAGGCCGAAGGTCTTTTCGAGGTCCAGCGGCGACACCATCTGGCGGTCGATCACCGACGCCTTGAAGCCGGGGGCGTATTGCTCGACAATGTCGAAACAGCGGTCGGCAAATTTGTTCTTGGCTTCGTCGTCCCAGGTGCCGGTCTTGAGCTTGTACGGCGCGTACTGGACAAACATCGAGGCCAGGAACTTGCCAGGGGGCGCGACGGTCGGATCGAGAGCGGACGGGATCGTCATCTCGACGACCGGGTCGCGCGACGGGATGCCGTACTTGGCATCGTCGTAGCCGCGTTCGATGAAATCCTGATCGGGACAGAAGTGCATGGTGCCGTGATGCTGCGGACCGATGCCGTTCGTAGGGAAGGCGGTGAAGTTCGGCGGGGCCGACAGGGCGAGGTTGATCTTCATCGACGCGCTTTCGTAGCCGATGCGTTTGACGGCGGCGACGAAGTCGGCCGGCAGGTCCTTCAGCTCGATGAACTTCTCGAAGGTCCAGTGTGGATCGACGCCGCTGGCGATCTTGGTCGCTTGGAAATCCTCGCCGGTCGCCAGCACGACGCCGACGGCCGAGCCGTCGCGGACCTGAATTTTGGCGACCTCGGCATTGCAGCGGATCTCGACACCCATGTCCTTGGCCGCGGCGGCGAGCGCGTTGGAGATGCCCCCCATGCCCCCCTTCACATAGGCCCACACGCCTTTCTTGCCGTTGGTCTCGCCCATGACGTGATGGAAGAGCACGTAGGCCGTTCCCGGCGTCGAGGGTGCGGCAAAGGCGCCGATGATCGCGTCGGTGGCCAGCGTGCCTTTGAGTTCCTCCGACTCGAACCAGCGATCGAGAATCGGGCGCGCCGGGCCGGTGAGCACTTCGAGCGCCTCGCTCAGGCCGGTGCCCATCTTGCGGAACGATTGGCCAAGCTGGAACAGCGACCACATGCCGGTGATGCCCGGATTGATGAGGTTGGGCGGCGTGACGTGCAGCGTCGGCTCGACGACCGCGGCGACGCGCTGGAGCATCTGTTCGTACTTCGGATAATTCTCGGCATCCTTCTTCGAGAACTTGGCGATCTGCTCGAGATTCATCTTCTCGTCCGGCCCCATGAACAGGTGCCGGCCGTCGAGAAACGGCGTGAACGACGACGGATTGCGCTCCAGCAGCGCGAAACCGTAGTCAGCCATGCGCAGGTCCTTGGCGATCTTCGGATCGAACAGGCTATTCACATAAGCGCAGGTGGAGACCTTGTAGCCGGGAAAGATGTTCTCTTCGGTGACGCAGGCCCCGCCAACTAAATAGCGGCGTTCGAGGACGAGCACTTTCCACTTGGCGCGGGCCAGATAGCAGGCGGTGACGAGTCCGTTGTGTCCGCCGCCTATGATGATTGCGTCGTATTTGGTTGCCATGATACTCCTTTTTGGCCGCTTGCGTTTGGCGCTCGCATGGCGCCGCGCGAGCGCAAATCGCAAGCGGCGGAACGTCATCCATTTCGCACGAACACCTGTCCCGTGTCTACCTGCTCGAAATCGAGGCTACGCAAGAAATCCAGGCCGGCGTGATTGCTCTCTTCCAGTTGAATCTCGACCAGCGTGAAGAATTGTTCCTGGATGTACTTCATGATGAGCGACAGAAAATATCTACCGACCGCGGCGCGCCGATACGGCGGGTTGACCTCGAAATCGAAGACGCCGACGCTGGGGCGGCGCCAGTGCTGCGAAAAAGCCTCCATCTCCCACACCAGCGTGCGCGCGACCCAGGAGCCGGTCTGCCGATCGTTGAGCACGAACTGCAGCGGATCGACGTAGCCGTGTACGTACTCGTGCCAGGAGCTAAGCAGGCGGCGTGGCGAGCCGAACTGCAATTCGTAGCGATTGCGTAGGGGGACGAAGCGCGGGTCGAACATCTTCATCGGCTGATCGGGCTTGCGCTGGAGCAGGATGATCTTCTGCTCGACGCGATAACCGTGCTTGAGGAAGAACGGCTCGGCCAGGGAATCGCTGACGAGAAAGCCGGGCGATTCGCAGCCGCCGTAGATGCCCATGTAGAAGGGGTTATTCGGCCAATGCCCGCCGGCGCTGAGGACTTCCGCCCCTTTCTCGCGCAGATGCTGCTCGCAACGCTGCAACAGTTCGGCGCCGATCCCCTGGCGCTGATGCGCGGGACGCACGCCGATCATGCAGGTGACGCCGATCGGCTGCGTATTGAAAGGATTGCGCGACATGCCGGCATGGGCAAAGCCGACGACGACGCCGTTCGACTCGGCGACGAAGAGTCCCTTGGGGTCGAAGATCGATTTCGCAAGGATATAGCGTTCGAAGTTGGTATTGTTGGGAAGCCGGGGAGCGCCGCGCTGGCTGAGCGTCTCGTTCCAAACCGCAACCAGACGAGGCGGATCAAAGTTGCGAAAGGTGCGGTATTCAACCACGGCGCGTCCCCTGGTGATGATTCCAGGTGATTATACTAGTCAAGAGTCAGGAGTCAGGAGTCAGGGGTCAAGCCGTTAGCCGGAGGCGCGAGCGACGGATTGTCAAACCAGACCGTCGTTCACGCTAGCGGCTCGTTTACATGATTATGTGCGCCATGATCCTGTGACTCTCACGCACTCGCCCGCAGCGCCGGCCGTTCGCTCGTCTCCGGCAACAGGATGGTCCACGCGGTTCCCTTGCCTTTTTCGCTTGAAGCGGCGATGCAGCCGCCGCTCTGGCGAACGATGCCGTAGGCGGTCGCCAGCGACAGGTCCCCCTTAATGTCGTTGATGGCATGGTACGGCTCGAAGACATGCGGGAGCGTTTCGTCGTCGATGCCGGCGCCGGTGTCTTGCAAGGTCAGTCGGATGTAGGCCCCGGGGGCCATGTCGGCATGCGCGAGATCGGCGTGCCCAAGCTGGACGCGGGCGGTGTGGATCGTCAGCGTGCCCCCTTCCGGCATGTGCGACTTGGCGTGCGTCACCAGATGCAGCAGCGCTTGCTCGAGCGGGTGGGCGTCGGTCTTCACCCACAGCTCCCGCTCGGCGCGCTGCCAGGCGAGCTGCACGTGGCCCAGCGCGACGCGGAACTTGGTTTCGAGAGACGCCAGTTGCTGGTTCAGCTCGACGGGGGCCATCTGCAACAAATGATTGCGGCTAAACGCGAGCAAGCGCTGCGACAGCTCGGTGCCGCGGCCGGCGGCCTTGTGAATGTCGTCGAGGTAGTTCTGGGCGACATGGTCGCGCGGCAAGTTGTCGCGCAATACCTCGGTGTTGCCGATGACGACGGAGAGAACGTTGTTGAACTCGTTGACGACGCCGCTGGCGAGACGGCGCGTCGCCTCCTTGCTCGCCTTGAGCGCGTCGGCATGGCTCTCGTGCGTCTCGTGCATCTGGTGCAAGCGGTCCTGGTGGTCGCGCAGCGTTCCCTCCAGCTCGTCGCGATGGGCGTCGCGTTCGCGCAGTTGCCTTTCGAGATGCTTGAGCCGCTTCTCGTGCTCGCGCAGGTTCGACTCGTACGACTGCTGGTGCTCCGCGTGCTCGCTCAGGCGATCCTGCCAGCCGCGCGCTTGAGCCTGATGATCGCGCAGTTGCGTCTCCAGGCCCTTGTGCCGGGTGACATCGCGGAAGTGGACCTGCACGGCGCCGGCGTTGCTCGGATCGTCGTGCATCGTCTGGGCATAGACTTCGAGGGTGCGGTCGCCTTCGAGCGTCATCTCCCAGGCCGAATCGCCGGACGGCGAGCCGGGCGCGGCGGCGTGCTGGAAGTCGTCCCAGCCCGACTCGACCTGCGACTCCATGTGGGCGGCAATCGTCTGCCAGGTGTGGGCCGACATGGTTTCGTCGGACAGCTTCCACAAACGCACGAAGGCGGGGTTCCACGACAGCGGCTCGCCGCGGGCCGACAGGATTAGCACCCCTTCGGAGTTGGCCTGGCTGTGCGAGCCGAGCAGCCAGCGCTGCTGCTCCAGCTCGGTCCGCGTCTTCGCTTCACGCGCGCGCAGATCGGCGCACTCGTTCTCCAGCTCCGTCACCCGTGCCTCGGCGAACTTGTATTTCTCGCCGACGTCGGGCAATAGCTCCGGCTGCGGATGCATCGGCACGTCCGACGATTCGCCCGCGTCGCGGAATCGCACTACCAGCGTCCCATCGTCGCCGTGTTGCTGGCAGTGCATCTCGACATCGTGCCAGACGCCGTAGTCGGCACTCAGCCGGCACGGGACGGCGTACGGCGCGTCGTTCGACTGCCAGGCGGCGACGACGCGCGGGCGATCCTCCACGTGGATGCGCTCGAGTAGATTGCCGCCGACCAGATCGTCCTGGTCGAGGCCGAACGAGCTCTTCCAGGCCGGGTTGACGTAGCTGATCGTGCCGGCCGGATCGAGCACGGCGATCGGCTCCGACTGATTTTCGACCAGTGCGCGGAAGCGGGCCTCGTTGCCGGCGAGGCGTGACCGGGCCTTCCAGGTTCGCCGCAACTCGCGATCGAAGAGGAGCCAAAAGAGCAAGCAGCCGAGCATGAGGAAGACGCCGGTGAGCGCCGCCGCGCCGACGGCATGCCAGCGGACGCGATAAGTCGCCGCCAGCTCGCGCTCGGCACCGGCGATGTCGCGGCGCAGCGACTTGGTGCGGGCGACGGCGTGCTCGCGCGTGTGGGCAAAGTCGCCGCGCCCTTGCAGGCGCAGGTCGGGCGCCATGGGCGCAAGCAGGCGATCGAGCAGCTTGCTCATCTGTTGCACGTCGTCGTCGATGCGCGACAGCTCTTGTTCCCAGCCAGCGTTTACGCGCAGCAGGCCGTGCAACTGGTTCCGCGCCAGGGTGTACTCCGCGTTATGCGTCTTCCAGGCGCTCGCATCGGCGCTCAAGTTCTCGGCCGGCAGCACCGCGGTCAGGTGGTGCAGGCTGTCTTCGAGGGCCGCGATGTGCTGGAGCGATTCGCCGTGGTGCTGCTGCTCCTGGAGCAGGCGATCGGAGTCCAGAAACTGGGCCGCAATCCAGCCGAGGAAGCAGGCGCTCAGCACTGCCCCCGCGACGATCCAGCTTCGCGGCAATGCCTGGCTCTCGCGCAGCCGGGCGCGCAAGAGGAAGGCGAGCAAGCCGAAGCAGAGGAGGATATCGAGCGCCCCGATGCCGAGCAGCACGTAGTTGGGCGTATCGGTCGTGGGCCGAAAGGTGTTGTGGATCAGCCAGGCGCCGAAGAAGACGCCGACGACGGCACAGATTTCAGCCAGGGGCAAGCGAAAAGGGGACCGAGTCATGTCCGTACACTCGCAAAGGGTTCCGTCCGTGGAAAGTCCCGACGCTGGAGGTGAATTCTAACCGAAGTGATGATTTGGGAGCAAGATAGATAAATGGCCGGTAGTGTCTCGGTTTCGATCGTAGACCTCACGCTCCGCGTGAGGAATCCTCACGCGGAGCGTGAGGTCTACGATAGCGAGGTCAAACTGCGACATTACCAAATGGCCGAGGCGGGCATGTCCGGGGAGATTCCCTCCAGGATGCGGGGCGCCAAAGTTCGTCCAATCCATCCACCTACACACACCCGCCAAGATTCGTTGCACGCTCCATGTTCCACGTGGAACACTGACGGAATAGTAACGGAAACCGACATTGCGTTTGGCGAGATGCATGGGGATGCCCAGACAAAATGACTTGCATGGCACGTGCGAGTTTTGCACACACCCTGCCTGCTCCGTCCGTCAACCACCGGCGGACCGCCAAGTTCTGGATGAGCATGGCCGAACGTAGCGCGCAACGAATCTTCGGCAAAGAATCCTTTGGCGCCCAATAGGTTACATCGATTCGTCGCGCACACACTCAGACACCCCCCTCCGCGCAACGAATCCGCCACACGCGACGGTGGGAAAAATGCCGAAACGCAGGATATCTTCATATTAGGCTTGCATGGTGGTGAGCAGCCATTTATTCTAACGTGGGGGGATCGGGCCATCGCACCGGCGCCCCGGCTGAAGTTATGTCCTCCATTCGCCGGCCCAGCGAGACATGACATGGTTCGCTCTTCAACAAGTCATCAATTCTCCATCGGCATGTCTCCGAATGACCGATTCCTGATTGAGGCGGCAATTTCCAGCCTGGCTTATGACAAATGGCTAGCGCGCGGCCAACCGCAAGACGGCGGCATGCAAGATTGGCTCGATGCCGAAAGCGAATTCCTGAAGACCTACACCATCGTGTCGAAGATTGCCGAGCGGCGCGTCCTGATGGAGCACGCCGTGACGCACGTCCTGGCCGGGAGTACGGAGATCGGCGCGGCGGCGCCCAAGATCGTCGAGGCTATTTGTGACAACCTCGGCTGGGACCTGGGAGCGATCTGGACCTTGAATCCGAACGCTGAGGTGCTGCGCTGCGTGGACGTTTGGCATGCGCCGTCGCTCCAGGCGCCGGCCTTCGCCGAGATTTGCCGCCGCAGTGAATTCGGCAAAGGCATCGGTTTGCCGGGTCGCGTCTGGACCAGCGGGGCTCCGGTGTGGATTCCCGACGTGACCCGCGACAGCGACTTCCCGCGCGCGGAAACCGCAGTCGAGGTTGGCCTGCATGGCGCCTTCGGTTTCCCCATTTTCGATGGCCCGCAGTTTCTTGGCGTCCTCGAATTCTACAGCCGCGACATCCAGGAACCCGATGACCATCTGCTGGAGATGATCGGCGCCATCGCCTGCCAGATCAGTCAATTCATCGAGCGCCGCCGGGCCGAGGAGGCGATACGGGACCGCGAACGGGAGTTCGCACTGGCGCGGCAGATCCAGCTCAGCCTGTTGCCGCACTCCATGCCGGTCTTGGCCGGCGTGGCGTTCGGCAGCGCCTGCGAGTTTGCCCAGGAGACGGGCGGGGATTACTTCGATTTCTTCCCCATCAACAACTCGGAGCTCGGCATTGCCATCGGCGATGCGAGCGGGCACGGCATCGCGGCAGCGTTGATCATGGTGGAGGTCCGCGCCTTGCTGCGCGCCCTCGTCTTCGCCCATGCCGATCCCGGCGTCGTCCTGACCCTCGCCAACCGCTGTCTCGCCGAAGACTTGCCGACGGATCGCTTCGTCACCATGTTCTTCGCGCGCTTCGATCCGGACGACCGCTCCCTCACGTATTGCAGCGCCGGACACTGTCCCGGCTATGTCTTCAACGAGCACGGCGAAGTGCGTCTGGTGCTGAGGAGCACCGGCCTGCCCCTGGGCATGATCGGCGATGCCGACCAGTTCAGCGCCGCCACGATCGCCCTCGCCCCGGGCGATCTGCTGTTTCTCCATACCGACGGCATTACCGAAGCCGCTTCCCCGGCGAACGGTCGTTTCCGCGTGGAGCGCGCCCTGGAGATCGTTCGTGCCCACCATCATGAGCCGCCCGATGCGATTGCGCGGGCACTGCTGCGCGCCGTCGCGGACTTCAGCGGGGGTGTGCCGCAACGCGATGATTGCACCATGGTGATCATCCGGTTCAACCCCGCCTATTGACGCGCCTCGCCCCGGCTTGCTCGTATTCAGCAAAGGTGGTCACGAGTTCCAAAGGCGTAGTGCTCGCCCCTGGTCTTTTTTTTCTGCGGTAAGTGTGTCGCGGTCGGTGGACTTGCCCTTCTGGGATTCGCTCAATCGATGCAACTTCCTGTGGCCATCGAGCAAACGAACCCGAACGTGTAGGCCAACATCCTTGTTCGCCAGCTGGCCCGGTGATACGATATTAAGGGAGCACCCAAGCAATCGTGGAGGGGAGTGATGGACCGGGATACCTTTACCGAGACGATACGTACTTTCAAGCATCGCGCGCCGTTCCGGCCGTTCACAGTCGTGACTGTCAGCGGGAATCGGCATGAGGTGGACCATCCCGATGCGGTGGCCGTAAAGGATGGCGTGGCACTTTTCCTGGCACCGGGCGGCGTTCCGGTGATCTTCGATCATGAGGGCGTTAGTGAGGTCATTGGCGACCTGTCGGGTCATGGGGCAGCAGGCCGAACCGTTATCTGGCCCCTGAAGGGTGAGCTACGTTCCTTCCACGGTGACACTTCGGAATGATTTTCCGCGTCGTAATCGTTAACGTCGGTTTTGTTTCGCACGCTGCGAAGTTGT
>JACXTT010008121.1_pt1 | contig 14626 bp, 11 predicted proteins | sample 9270951 | NCBI WGS metagenome assembly JACXTT01 (sample SAMN15532306, study PRJNA645909) | rock metagenome | isolation source: weathered quartz diorite | place: Puerto Rico | collected 2017-06-21
CCGCTCTTTTCCGACGCGCGCATTCAGATCCCGATGCGGTATTACATCATCGCGATGTTGTTCGTGATTTTCGACATCGAAGTCATCTTCATGATCCCCTGGGCCGTCCGCTTTCGCTCACTCGGCCTTGTCGGGCTCGTCGAGATGCTGGTGTTCATCGGCATTCTGTTAGTGGGGCTCTGGTACGCCTGGAAGAAGGGGGCGTTAGAATGGGACTAGCGCGCGAAGCGCGCGAGTTCTGAATTTTGAGTTGTGAGTTATGAGTTGCGTCCGGAAACTCAGCACTGAGAACTCAGCACTCAGCACTGGAGCGAGGCGACTGTGAGCTTTCTGGAGAGACAATTAGAGGCGAATATCCTGACGACCAATCTGGATGCGGTCGTGAATTGGGCACGGAAGTCGGCCCTGTGGCCGATGACCTTCGGCCTGGCCTGCTGTGCGATCGAAATGATCGCGAGTGTCTCGTCGCGTTACGACCTGGATCGATTCGGCGCAGGCGTATTCCGCGCGTCGCCCAGGCAATCCGATCTCATGATCGTAGCCGGCACCGTCACACGCAAGATGGCGCCGGTGATTCGACGCATTTACGACCAGATGCCCGAACCTCGGTACGTCATTTCCATGGGATCCTGCGCGACGTCCGGCAATCACTATAATAGTTACGCCGTCGTCCAGGGCGTCGATCAAATCGTGCCTGTGGACGTCTATGTGCCTGGCTGTCCACCCCGTCCGGAAGCCTTGCTCGACGGGCTGCTGAAACTGCAGGAAAAGATCCAACGCGAAAAGGTGTTCGTACGGTAATGGACAAGACGCTTGCTGAAAACCTGCTCAAGAAGTTCCCGGATGCGGTGCGTTCACTCGACGTTGATACCGCTCGCGACGAAGCATCTCTGTCGATCCGGGCCTCGCACCTGTTGGACATCGCCCGCTACCTCCACGATGCCCCGGAAGCCACCTTTAATCACTTAACCGACATCTGCTCCGTGGATTATCCTGAGGACCAGGAACGCTTTGAAGTCGTCTACCATTTGCACTCGCTCCCCCATCGCCAACGCCTGCGTATCAAAGCGCGGGTGTGCGAGGACAATCCCGCCATTGCCTCCGTCACGGGGATTTGGAAAGGCGCCGAATTCCTCGAACGCGAAGTGTACGACATGATGGGGATTACCTTTACCGGCCACCCCGATCTGCGCCGGATTCTGATGCCGGAAGATTACGCCGAGGGCTACCCGCTCCGGAAAGATTTCCCGACCGAGGGGCGCGGCTGGCGCAGCCATTTCGACTTTATTCCACGACTCGACGAAGCTCCGGTCGAGTCCGTCGAAGACGAAATCCCGGAGGCTCAGAAACAGGCATTTCGCGCCGAACCGGCGGCTTCCGGCTCGAAGCGAAAAGAAGAACTCTTGCTCAACATGGGACCGCAGCATCCCAGCACGCACGGCGTGTTGCGCGTCGTGCTTGAATTGGACGGCGAGCGGATCGTGAAGGCCACACCCGATCTCGGCTATCTCCATCGCGGTGTGGAAAAATTGTCCGAAGGCCTGGCGTACATGCAGATCATCCCGCACACGGACCGGCTGGATTATGTCTGCGCCATGGCCAACAACTACGCCTACGTGCGAGCCGTGGAGAAGCTGTTGAACATTACCGTTCCCGAACGCGCCGAGTATATTCGGACGATCGTCGCCGAGATGCAGCGTATCATCGGCCATCTGTTCTGGTTGGGCACACAGGCGCTGGACATCGGCGCCATGACGGTGTTTTTCTGGACGTTTCGCGAGCGCGAAATCCTCCTGGACATGTTCGAGAGGCTCTGCGGCGCGCGTCTGACGCTGAACTATTACCGCATCGGCGGGGTCGACAGCGATTTCACACCCGAACTCGTACAGCGCCTCAAGGCCTTTCTCGACACCTTTCCCGAGAAGGTGAAGGAATACGATTCGCTGATCGCCTCCAACCGGATTTGGCTGGGGCGCACGAAGAATGTCGCGGTGATCTCTGCGGAGGATGCCATCAACTTCGGCTGCACCGGACCGGTCTTGCGCGGATCCGGCGTGGCCTACGACATACGGAAGGTGGAGCCCTACGGCGCCTACGACAAGGTCGATTGGGAAGTGCCGATCGGGAAGAACGGCGACACGTACGATCGCTATTGGATCCGCATGGAAGAGATGCGGCAGAGCGCGAGGATCATCAAACAGTGTCTCGATCAGATGCCGCAAGGCGCCATCATGGCCGACGTGCCGCAATATATCCCGCCGCCGAAGCCGCTCGTCATGCGTGACATGGAAAGCCTGATTCACCACTTCATCATTTTCACGCAGGGCTTCAAGCCGCCGAAGGGTGAAACCTATTGTGGAACCGAAGCGCCGAAAGGCGAACTGGGATTTTTCATTGTGAGCGACGGCAGCCCACGTCCCTATCGATTGAAAATCCGCTCTCCGTCGTTCGTGCACATGGGCGCCTTCGATCACATGGCACGCGGCTATCTGATTTCCGACATCATTACGATCTTCGGGACGTACGACATCGTCATGGGGGAATGTGACAGGTGAGGGATGGAGGATGCCCTCTTGCTCGCGCAACGCGCACGCAAGCCTGATCAGATTGGTAAGTAGCGGGCGGTGCTCGTTGCACGCGCGCAGGTGAGGGCACCCTCCGTTCCCTCACCATGTGGGGTGGAGAAGAAGCCAGAATGCTGAGAGAGAAGTACCAGAAAGAGATCGACGAGATTGTGAGTCGTTATCCGGTCAAGCGGTCGGCGCTGATTCCGTTGCTCTATCTGGCGCAGCAGGAAGAGGGCTATGTGACCGAGACGGCTATGAAAGAGATCGCGGGATTGCTGCAGCTGACGCCTCCGCAGGTCTATGAGACCGCCACGTTCTATACGATGTTAAACCTGAAGAAGGTCGGGACGTTTCACATTCAGGTCTGCAAGTCACTGATGTGCGCGCTGGTCGGATCGGACACGTTGATCGGGTGGATCAAGACCAAACTGGGTATCGGTCCTGGAGAGACGACAGCCGATGGCTTGTTTACATTGACCGCGGTCGAATGCTTGGCGGCCTGCGGCACGGCGCCCATGATGCAGATTAACGACGACTACTACGAACGGCTGACGGAAGAGAAAGTCGATCGGATTCTGGCCGATCTGAAATCGACAGGACGCTGTGCGCTCAAGACCGGCCCTTTCATGTGGCCCGAACCTAGTGGAACAAGACAATAGGAGCATATGGCTGACGGCTTATGGCACAAACAAATCCTCTATCTTCTGCTATAAGCCATACGCCATGAGCTCTTTTCCCGGAATTTCATGCCTAAACACGAACCAGTTCTGTTGAAGAACATGCTGCGGCCCGGGTACTCCGGCTCGCTTCAAGAGTACGAGCAAACGGGCGGCTATCTGGCGCTGAAAAAGGTGCTGGGCCACATCGCTCCGGCCGAGGTCACCGCCACCGTGATGAAATCGGGCCTCCGGGGCCGAGGCGGCGCGGGATTCCCGACCGGCGTGAAGTGGGGCTTCCTGCCGAAAGATTATCAAGGCCCTCGCTACCTCTGTTGTAACGCGGACGAGAGCGAGCCCGGGACATTCAAAGACCGGCAACTGATCGAGCGGGACCCCCACCAGATGTTGGAAGGGATGCTCCTTGCCTGCTATGCCATCGGCGCAGCCTCCGCCTACATTTATATCCGAGGCGAGTTCGTCCTCGGCGCGAAGATACTCGAGACCGCCATCGGGGAAGCCCGCGCAGCCGGTTATATCGGGAAGAACATCCTGGGAACCGGCGCGACGATCGACGTCTGGGTCCATCGCGGGGCAGGCGCCTATATTTGCGGAGAAGAAACCGCACTGCTCGAGTCGCTCGAAGGGAAACGAGGCCTTCCCCGCGTCAAGCCCCCGTTCCCCGCGACGCACGGCCTCTATAATAAGCCGACCGTCGTCAACAACGTCGAGACGCTCGCGAATCTGCCTCACATCATCAATCGCGGGCCCGAATGGTTCGCTTCGATCGGATCGCCGCCGAAGAGCACGGGCACGCGCATCTTCTGTGTCAGCGGTCACGTGAAACAGCCGGGCAACTATGAAGTCCCGATGGGTATTACGTTCCGTGAGTTAATTTACGAGCATGCCGGGGGTCTTCGATCGGACAAACCGCTCAAGGCATTCATTCCGGGCGGCGCTTCGGCGCCGTTTCTTACACCGGACCACTTGGATGTGAAGTTGGATTTCGAGTCTGTCGCCGCAGCCGGCTCGATGTTGGGCTCAGGCGGCGTCACCGTGATGGAAGAAGGGACCAGCATGGTCTGGGCTGCGCTCCGTCTGATGGAATTTTTCTATCACGAGTCCTGCGGGAAGTGCAGTCCCTGCCGTGAAGGCAGCTCGTGGCTGGTCCAGACCATGCGCCGCATTGTGGCCAAGCGTGGACGGGCAGAAGACCTTGAAACCCTGGCAGATCTATGCAAGAACATCGCGGGCCGTACGGTCTGCGCCTTCGGAGATGCAGAAGTCGCTCCGATCATGAGCACACTGAAACATTGGCGCCACGAGTATGTGACGCTGCTCCACGAAGCGGAAGCGGCCAATCTGATACGACCGGAACCGGCTGCGGCGAGACGCTGACCACGTTCAGACGACGGGAAGGGCAACAGGTAGATCTCAGGCATGGCACCCACAACGGAACAGGTGAGGCTCACCATCGACGGCATCTCGGTCTCGGTGCCGAAGGGTACGCTCGTCATCGAAGCGGCCCGCCGTGTCGGCGTGATGATCCCGCATTTCTGTTATCACCCCAAGCTCAAGCCGGACGCGAATTGCCGGATGTGCCTGGTCGAAGTGGAAAAAATGCCGAAGCTCCAGACCTCCTGCAGCACAGTGGCCACGGAAGGCATGTCCGTTCGCACCGCCACCACCGTCGTCAACGACGCGCACAAGTCGGTCCTTGAGTTTATTCTGGCCAATCACCCATTGGATTGCCCGGTCTGCGATCAGGGTGGGAAGTGCGATCTCCAGGATTTTTCCCATGAATACACGGCCAGCGCCAGCCGGTTCGTCGAAACGAAGCGAATCTTCCAAAAGGAATACTTCAGCCCGCTGATCGAGACGCAGATGAATCGCTGCGTGCAGTGCCTCCGCTGCGTCCGCTATTGCGACGAGGTCATGGACGTGAAAGCCCTGGCGCCGGTCGGCCGCGGCACGATGACGGAGATCAAACATTTCGGCGCGCATCCGCTCGACTGCGAATTCTGCGGCGGCTGCGTGCAGATCTGCCCTGTCGGGGCCATCACCAGCCGGCTCTCGATGTACGAATATCGTCCGTGGATGCTCAAACGCGCCGATACCATTTGTTCATTCTGCGGCGACGGCTGCCAGCTCACCGTCCAGACCAAAGACAACGAGTTGATCGAAGTGAACAGCGCCCACGGCGCCGGACGCAACAACGGCGATCTCTGCGCGCGCGGGTTTTTCGGATTTCACGCGACAAGCCATCCTCAGCGCCTGACGAAACCGTTGATCAAGCGGGACGGCGCGTTCGTCGAAGCCACATGGGTCGAAGCCTTGGAATATGTCGCCGAACAGGCCGCCGCCCTCAAGCTGGCCTATGGCGCACAGGCTTTTGGCGGTCTCATTTCGGGCCGCTGCACCAACGAAGAACTGTACCTGTTCCAGAAATTCATGCGGCTCACGATCGGGACCAACAATCTCGACAGCAGCGCGCGCTACGGTCACCTCAACGGCATCCAAGCGTTGCGCCGCGTCCAAGGCACCCACCGCTGGACGGTGACCTTCGAAGACATCACACAGGCCGACGTGTTGCTGCTCGTGGGGACCAACATCACCGAGGCGAACCCCATCAGCGGCTTGAAAGTCAAAGAAGCCGTCAAGAAACAACAGGCCGCGCTATTGACGATTGAAGCCGTCCAGCCAGCTGTTGATACGATCAGCAACATTACGAATCTCGCCCAGCAGCATGTCTGTGTCCCGCCGTCCCAATTCGGCGCCGCCGTGCTGGGCCTTCTCAAGGCGGTGATCGAAGAGAACTATGTCGACCCCGCGCTTCGCCAACAGGCCGCAGAGTATGTCGCAGCAATGACTCAGGCCCTGCAGCGTCTCTCGTGGGACGATCTCAGCGTTGCGACGGGAACGGCTCGCGACACCTTCACCCAGATGGCCGCCACGCTGGCAGGGGGACGTCGGGTCGTCGTGTTGGCCGGCCAGACATTGCTGCGGAGTCAGGACGGATACGGGAGCTGCCTGAACCTCCTCGACCTCCTCCTGCTCACCGGGAAGCTGACCCAATCAGGCTGCGGTCTGGCTCCGTTGACGGAAGAGAATAACGATCAGGGCGCGATCGAGATGGGCGCGGTCGCCGAATTCCTTCCCGGCGCGTCCGATCTGACGGACCAGCCCGCGAGAACCCAGTTCGCAGGCGCCTGGAAAGAAGAGATTCCCCAGCCGGCGGGCGCAACGCTCCTCGACATGATCGAACGGGCGCAAGCAGGCCGTCTCAAGGCGCTCTTTGTCGTCGGAGAAAATCCTGTCGGAAGCCTTCCCCCTCACACAGGGGTCACCCAGGCACTGGGGAAGCTCGACCTGCTTGTGTGCCAAGAACTCTTTCTCACGGAAACGGCCCGGCTGGCCCATGTGGTACTTCCAGCCGCATCGCCGATGGAAAAATCCGGCACCTTCACGAATACCGAAGGCCACGTGCAAGCGGTCCGGCCGGCCATCGAACCGATCGGTGAAAGCCGGCCCGATTGGGAAATTCTCTCGGCCTTATCTGTCCTGCTCGGCCTGCCGTTGGAATACGGCGAGTCAAAAGAAATTCTCAAAGAGATCAGAAGCGTCATCCCGGGCTACGGATCGCTCGGCCCGGCGCCGATTCCTCCTGCCGTGAATCGCACGGCGCTCGATCGATACAAGACCGAGGGCTATCGCCGCGACCTTGCGGCTCGCTATACTCTGCCCCCTCGAACGGCATGTCCTGACGGAACGGTGCAGCTCGGACTGGCCCAAAGCCTTTTCCATTCGGGAAAGCTTTCGACCTATTCCAAGGGCCTCCTGCAGATCGAGTCCGGTGGACAGGTTCGTCTGAACCCGGCGGACGCCGGGCGGTTCAAATTGAACAACGGCGATGCTGTCCGCCTGTCGAATGCGCGAGGGACGTTTACGACTCACGCGAAAGTCCTTGATCGCGTCCCGGAAGGGCTGGCCTGGTTCCCCGATCACTTTGCCCAGGAGGCGTTGACGCTCTTTGACTGTCTCGTCGATCCAGAAACGAAGGTGTTGTCGTATCGTGCCGCCCCTGTGTCCGTCGTCCGTGTCGTGTAGCCAACGAGGCCTGATGAGCTTTTTCACTTGTTATCCGGGAGTACTGTCGTGACCGAACTCAGCCTGCGACTCGCCATATCCCTCGCCCAAATTGCCGCGGTCATGGGCGTCGTCATGTTGACCGTGATGATCCTGACGTTGGCCGAACGAAAGGTCCTCGGCTGGATGCAGGACCGCATGGGCCCAATGGAAGTCGGCCCCTACGGTATTCTCCAGCCCATCGCCGACGGATTGAAACTCTTCTTCAAGGAAGACATCGTCCCGGCCGGGGCCAATAAGTTTCTCTTCAGCCTCGCGCCGATCCTGGCGATGGTGCCCGCTCTGATCGGATTCGCCGTCGTGCCCTTCGGTCCAAACCAGCCGCTCGAACTGTTCGGCATGAAGGTCACGCCCTTTGTGATCAGCGATATCAACATCGGCATCCTGTACATCCTCGCCTTCACCTCGATCGGCGCCTACGGCATCATCCTGGGCGGTTGGGCTTCGAACAGCAAGTATTCGCTCCTGGGCGGTTTGCGCTCGGCCGCGCAGGTCATCAGCTACGAATTGAATGTGGGACTGGCGATCGTGGGCGTTCTCATGTTGGCCGGCTCCTTGAGCCTGGTAAAGATTACGGAAACCCAAGCGGGTGGGTTCTGGCACTGGTACGTGTTTGCCTTTCCGGCCCCGCAGATGTTGGCCTTCGTCGTCTACGTGATTTCGGCCGTGGCAGAAACAAACCGCGTGCCGTTCGATCTGCCGGAAGCCGAAAGCGAGTTGGTCGCCGGGTTCTTCACGGAATACAGCGGCATGCGCTTCGCCTTCTTCTTCATCGCAGAATATGCCAACATGGTCCTGGTCTCGTGCGTCGCCGCCGCGATGTTCCTGGGCGGCTGGAATCCCCCCTATCCCGGCACAATTTTGGAACATGTCGGACTTGGCGCCTTTGCGTGGGCGGAGAACATCGCCTGGTTCACGGTCAAAGTCTATGGCTTCTTGTTCCTCTTCTTCTGGCTGCGCGCGACCTTGCCTCGACTGCGGTACGACCAGTTAATGCGTTTCGGTTGGAAAGTGATGTTGCCGATCGCGCTCGGCAACATCGTCGTGACCGCCGTTGCGGCGTATTTGTTTCCGAAAGGGTGAGCCGGGAAGCTGTCAGCTAAGACCCGGAGAAGCTGATTGCTGAAAGCTGAGAGCTAACATGATGACGAAATTCAAAGCGTGGCTGAAGACGATCGTATTCTATGAAATCCTCGTCGGGATGAAAGCGACGTTATCGCACCTGCTCCACTACAAGCCGATTACGCTGCAGTACCCGCATGAAAAACGGATGCTGCCCGACAACTATCGTGGCATGCTCGCCCTCCTTCGCTACGACGACGGAACGGAAAAATGCGTGGGCTGCGATCTCTGCGAAGCGGCCTGCCCCTCGCGCGTCATTCGGGTCATCAGCGCGGAAGTCCCCGGCGAGCCGACGAAGCGGTATTCCAAGGAATATTACATGGACATGACGCGCTGTCTGTTCTGCGGCATGTGCGTCGAGGCCTGTCCGGTCGACGCCCTCGGGATGACACGCGAGTTCGAATGGGCCGTCTATGACAAACGCCAACTGCACCTGAACAAGCAGCAGCTCCTCGCCATCGGCGATCGATCCTTCCCGGCCCGCGAAAAGCGACTGGAGCTGCAGCATCACAATGTGGCCTTTTTCAACGTACCGTTCCCGCACGTCCCGCAGAAGCCGTCCTGACCGACGGCGCGAGGGCGAACGGAACCCGGAACGACCCTATCGATGGAACTCGTAGTGTTTTGGTATTTCGCCTCGGTCATCGCGGTGACCTCTGTCCTCGTGGTGGCTTTACACAATCCGGTCTACAGCGCCCTCTCGCTGTTGATCATGTTCTTTCACGTCGCCGGACTCTACGTCACCCTCCATGCGGAATTTCTCGCCGCCGTACAGATCATCGTCTATGCAGGAGCGATCCTGGTCCTCTATCTGTTCGTCGTCATGCTGTTGAACCTCAAGCAGGACGACCGCTACCACCGGCAATGGCCGGTCGCCGCGTTCGTCGGCCTGACATTGATTGTCGAGTCCGTGGTCCTGACGGTGATGACACGTCGGACGACGCCGGCTGTGCCGAGCGGAACCGAAACGACGGTTGAGCATCTGGGCAATACGGAAGCGATCGGGGACGTGCTGTACTCCACCTATCTATTTCCCTTCGAAGTCGCCTCGTTGATTTTGCTCGTGGCCATGATCGGCGCGATCTTGCTCGCGAAGCGCGACCTCTTGGAGACCTCGGAGTCATGACGGTCCCCCTCTCGTACTATCTCGCCTTGAGCGGCATCGTCTTTGTGACCGGCGTGGTCGGCGTCCTCCTCCGACGCAACATCATTATCATCTTGCTGTCGGTCGAGTTGATGCTGAACGCCACGAACATCAACTTCGTGGCCTTTTCGCAGTATTTCCATAACGTCGCGGGACAGGTGTTTGTCTTTTTCGCTCTCACCGTCGCGGCCGCGGAGGTCGGCGTCGGCTTGGCCATCATCATCGCGCTCTATCGGGCGAAATCCACCATCAACATCGACAGTTTCAGCCTGCTGAGGTGGTAGCAGCATGATGTACGCGCTGATACCCCTCCTTCCCTTCGCAGCCTTTCTGCTCCTCGGATTGGCCGGCTGGTACATCAAGGAACGGGCGCATCTGGTGGCGGTCCCGGCCGTGTTGGTCTCCTGGCTGCTCTCCGTCCTGACCTTCATCGAGGTCGCGCAGGGATCAGTCATTTCCGTGCCGCTGTATACCTGGCTCACCTCCGGCTCGCTTGACATCCACTTCGGGCTGTCGATCGATCGCCTTACCGCTGTCATGTTGCTGCTCGTCACCACGGTTAGCGCGCTTGTGCATGTCTACACGATCGGCTACATGCACGGCGAACCGGGCTATGCCCGCTTTTTCGGCTACATTGCCCTGTTCACGTTCTCCATGTTGATGCTGGTGATGGCGGATAATCTGCTCCAACTCTTCGTGTTTTGGGAAGCGGTCGGACTGTGTTCCTATCTCCTGATCGGCCATTGGTACGACCGCCCGACCGCCTGCGCCGCCGCTACAAAGGCGTTCATCGTCAATCGCGTCGGCGACTTTGGGTTCATGCTCGGTCTGTTGCTGGTCTGGTACAGCTATGGCTCGCTCGACTATCACGAAGCGTTTGCACGCGCGCACGAGTCGGCAGGTGAGGTGATGAACGTCTTGGGTCCGATCGGAGGCTCGTGGAACGTGTCGGTCCTGACGCTCATCTGTCTTCTGCTCTTCGCCGGCGCCGTCGGGAAATCCGCGCAGGTTCCCCTGCACGTCTGGTTGCCGGATGCGATGGAGGGCCCGACGCCGATCTCGGCCCTGATCCATGCCGCCACGATGGTGACGGCAGGCGTGTTCATGGTGGCACGGTTGGCGCCGCTCTATAACCTCTCGCCTGCGGCCATGACCGTCGTGGCCATCGTCGGCGGCCTGACGATGGTGCTGGGGGCGACCATCGCGCTGACACAGACCGACATTAAACGCATCGTCGCCTACTCCACCGTCAGCCAACTGGGCTACATGATGATGGCCTGCGGACTCGGCGCTTATGCCGCCGGCATGTACCATCTCCTGACCCACGGCGCGTTCAAGGCCCTGTTATTTCTCGGCTGTGGCTCGGTAATCATCGCCCTGCATCACGAGCAAGACATGCGCCACATGGGCGGCCTGAAAGACAAACTGCCGGTCACCTATTGGACCTTTCTCATCGGATCGCTCGCGCTGGCTGGATTCCCTTTGACCGCGGGATTCTTCAGCAAGGACGATCTCCTTGTCTCATCCTGGTCGTCAGGATCGCTTGGGCAAGTGCTCACGATCTGTGGCTTGCTCACGGCCTTGATGACCGCCTTCTACAGCTTCCGGCTGGTCTTCGTGACGTTTTGGGGACCGTCGCATGTCGACCGACACCATGCCGGGCATGTGCACGAGCCGTCCAAGACCATGACCGTTCCCTTGATGATCCTGGCGGCCTTGAGCATCGTCACCGGCTACCTCGGCATTCCGGAATTTCTGGGGCCGGTGTTTGCCATGGGTGAACAGGAATCGGCGAGTCATGAAGGGAGCGCGGCGATCGTCATCATGGGACTCGCGACGGCGATGGGCTTGTGCGGCATCGCAGCCGCCTACTATGTCTACGTTCTGCACCCCACGCTGCCCGACCGGCTCGCCCAACAGTGGCAGACGCTCTATCGCGGGTCGTTGAACAAGTGGTACGTCGACGAGGCCTATGACCGGGCGATCGTCAAGCAAACCTTCACCGCGGCGGATGAACTCTGGTCGCTCGTGGACGTGAAGGTGATCGACGGCACGGTCAATGGGGTGGCTCGCGCCTGTGCCTGGGCCGGCTGGCTTTTGCGGCTGTTGCAAAGCGGACAGACGCAGCACTATGCCTTGGGCATGGCGCTTGGGGTCGTTGTAATCTTGACCGTCTTTTTGATGTTCTGAACCTGCTATGTCATCCGCTGGATTTCCATGGCTGACGTTGCTGATCTTCCTGCCGGTGGCGGGTACTGCCGCCATGCTGTTCGCAAAGGAGTCCGCGGCGCGCTGGATCGCGCTGGCCGTCACGCTGGCCGATTTTGTCTTGGCGCTCCCTCTCTGGTGGCTGTTCAATCCGGATTCGAGTCAGATGCAATTCACCGAACACGTCGCCTGGATCACCTCGCCTCCCGTGCATTACAGCCTGGGCATCGACGGCATCAGCCTCCCGCTGGTGCTGATGACCGCCGGCTTGATGCCGCTCTGCGTCTTGGCCTCATGGCAAGCCATCACCGCCAGAGTTCGGAGCTTCATGACGGTGCTCCTGCTGATGGAAGCCGCGATGATCGGCGTCTTTGTCGCGCTGGACTTCGTGCTCTTTTATATTTTCTGGGAAGCGATGTTGATCCCCATGTATCTCCTCATCGGCGTCTGGGGAGGACCGAATCGCCTGTATGCCGCCATGAAGTTCTTTCTCTACACCTTGGCCGGCAGCGTCCTGCTCTTGGTGGCCATTCTCGTCCTATATTTTTTCGGAGGCCACACGTTCGACATCGTGGCGCTGAGTCAGGCGACCTATCCTATATCGGTACAAATGTGGCTCTTCTTGGCTTTCTTTGCTGCCTTCGCCGTCAAGGTCCCGATGTTTCCATTTCACACCTGGTTGCCCGACGCCCACGTCGAAGCGCCAACCGCCGGCAGTGTGCTCCTCGCCAGCGTACTCCTCAAGATGGGCACGTATGGGTTCTTGCGATTGAGTCTGCCGATTCTGCCTGACGCAAGCCGCATCTGCACACCCCTGATGATTGCGCTGTCCATCGTGGCCATCATCTATGGCGCCTATATGGCGTTGGCCCAGGTCGATCTCAAAAAGCTCATCGCCTATTCGAGCGTCAGCCACATGGGATTCGTGACACTGGGGCTCTTCGTGCTGAACCAACAGGGCATCGAAGGAGCCGTCCTCCAAATGGTCAACCACGGCATTACTACCGGCGCGCTGTTCCTCTGCGTGGGCATCATCTATGAACGGACCCACAGCCGACTGATCGCCGACAATGTGGGGTTGTCCGGCCCGATGCCGCAGTACGCGACCCTCTTGGTCATCTTCGCCCTGTCTTCGCTCGGTCTCCCAGGCACGAACAGTTTCGTCGGTGAATTTCTCGTCTTGGCCGGGACCTTCCTCTGGAGCAAGATCGCCACGGCGGCGGCCTCGTTGGGCATTATTCTCGCTGCGGCCTATTTGCTCTGGATGATCCAGCGCGTGGCCTTCGGAGTCCCCTCCCCCCATCAGCTGCCGAAGCTGACGGATTTGAATCAGCGGGAACTCGTCACCCTCGTTCCGCTCGTCGTCCTGGTGTTTTGGATCGGGTTCTTTCCCAATCCTTTTGTAAGCCGCATGCATACGACCGTGATCCAGACGCTCGAAATCATGTCCCGTACCAGAGTCGCACCGGCGACGCATCCCTCCGCCGCGATGACCAGGCCGGTGATGGCGGAAACCGATTCCGCATTTCCGGAACGAGGAATGGCGCCATGAGCGTGTCCGGCGCAGATTTTCTGGCCTTGTTGCCTGAATTGATCGTGGTGCTGGCGGCCTGCGCCGTCATCGCACTGGACCCTGTCACGCCATCGTCGCGCAAAGATCTACTCGCCTGGCTCAGTCTCGGCGCCCTCGCGCTCTGTCTTGGACTCACCGGGGGACAGATCAGCGTCCTGAACATGCGGGTCTCCGCCTTCAGTGATTTGGTCGTGGTCGATGCCTATGCCCGATTCTGGAAACTCCTCCTCTACGTCGTCACCGGTCTGACGATCTTGCTGTCGCTCCCCTATTTGAAGGCAGAACGGCTGCGCCTCGGCGAATACTACGGGCTGATGCTCCTGGCGTTGTCCGGCATGATGGTCATGGTGTCAGGCGTCGATTTGCTGACGATCTATCTCGGCACCGAACTGATGTCCTTGTCGCTCTACGTCATGACCGGGTTGAAGCGCTCCGAGCCCCGCTCACTGGAGGCCTCCGCCAAGTACTTTGTGCTCGGCGCCTTCTCGTCCGGCATTCTGCTCTACGGCATTTCGCTGCTCTACGGCCTCGCAGGCAGCACGAAGCTCCCCGCAATCGCGGCGGCCATCGGCGCCGCCGGGGTACACGATCCGCTCTTGTTGTTGGCAACCGTTTTGCTGACCGTGGGATTCGGGTTTAAGCTCGCGGTCGTCCCCTTCCACATGTGGACCCCCGACGTGTATCAAGGCGCCCCGACCTCCGTCACCGCCTTCATGGCCGTGGCGGCGAAGGCGGCAAGTTTTGCCGCATTCATGCGGGTCTTTATTGAAGGACTCGGCGGCCTCAAGGCCGATTGGTCGGCGCTCTTTCTGATGATCTGCCTCGTGACGCTCGTGCTCGGCAATCTGGTCGCCATTGTGCAAACCAACGTCAAGCGGATGCTGGCCTATTCCAGTATCGCGCACGCCGGCTATGCGTTGATTGGCTTCGTCGCGGCCGCACGAGGGATGGGCGCATCCGGCGGCACATCCGGCTTGGCCAGCGTGATGCTCTACCTCGCCATCTACGCGTTCATGACGCTGGGGGCCTTCGCCGTCATCGGCATGCTCAGACGCGGCGGCCTCGAAGGCGAGGACATCGACGATTTCACGGGCCTGGCCAAACGCCAGCCGCTGGCCGCATTTCTGATGCTGGCGTTCATGGTATCGCTCGCGGGCATTCCACCGACGGCAGGCTTCGTCGGAAAGCTCTATGTCTTCATGGCTGCGGT
>JACXTT010008122.1_pt1 | contig 14625 bp, 11 predicted proteins | sample 9270951 | NCBI WGS metagenome assembly JACXTT01 (sample SAMN15532306, study PRJNA645909) | rock metagenome | isolation source: weathered quartz diorite | place: Puerto Rico | collected 2017-06-21
TCCCCCGGGGCCGCACCGGGGGGCGTGCCCTCCCCCTCACTCCGGGCACCGCCACCGCGGGCCCCGGCGCGCAAGGCTTCCCCGACCCGCTGCTCATGGCGAAGCTTTCGGCCGACCGGCTCGCCCTCGTTCCTGACCAGGTCCTGGTCAGCTCGCCCGGCGTGATCGGGCGCTACCTGCCGATGGACGCGATCAAAGCAGGCATCGCGCAGGCATGCGGAACCTTGAGCCCAGACCAGGGCCTCGCCGCGGCGCGAGCGATCATGACCACCGATACGGTGCCCAAGACCGCGCAGGTCGACGTCGACCTGGGCGGCGTGAGGGTCCGGATCGGGGGAATGTGCAAGGGGTCGGGCATGATCCATCCCAACATGGCGACCATGCTGGCCTACATCACCACTGACGCTGCGGTGGAGGTCGGCCTCATGTCGACGCTCGTCAAGCCGATCGCCGACCGCAGCTTCAACCAGGTCACTGTCGACGGAGACAGCTCGACCAATGACAGCTTCCTCGTCCTGGCCAACGGGGCGGCCGGCAATGAGCCCGTCCGGGCAAAAAGTCCCCAGGCCGAGCAGCTCCAGGCCGCCATGGAGCAGGTGGCCCGGCAGCTCTCGCGCGCGATCGCGCGCGACGGGGAAGGCGCGACCAGGCTGATCACGGTCAAGGTGCACGGTGCGTCGTCGGATGGCGAGGCCAGGACCGCCGCCCGAGCAGTCGCCTCCTCGAGCCTGGTCAAGACGGCTGTCCACGGCGGCGATCCGAACTGGGGCCGGATCGTATGTGCTCTCGGCTACAGTGGCGCCGAGCTTGCCCTCGACAGGCTCCACCTGACGATCGGAGGCCTGGTCGTGTTCGAGCGCGGTTCGGGCGTCGACGTCGACCTGAGGGCCGTTCGGCGGGCGTTCGAGCAGCCGGAAATTGAGATCGTGGCCACGCTTGGACTCGGCGACGGAACCGCCGAGGCGTGGGGATGCGACCTATCGGAGGAGTACGTGCGAATCAACGCCGACTACACGACATGACACTGACAGTCGAGGAGCGCGCCAAGGTCCTGGTCGAGGCGCTGCCCTACATCAAGCGATTCCACAACCAGATCGTCGTCATCAAGGTCGGCGGCAACGCCATCGACCACGCCCGCGACGAGACGCTGCTCGACGTCGTGCTGCTGCGCTACGTCGGGATGCAGCCGGTGCTCATCCACGGCGGGGGGCCGGAGATCAGCGCGATGAGCGAACGGCTCGGGCTCAAGCCCGAGTTCAAGAACGGGCTGCGGATCACCGACGAGAAGACGATGGAGGTCGTGAAGATGGTGCTGACCGGCAAGGTCAGCCCGGATCTGGTCGCGGCGATTCACCGTCTGGGCGGCCAGGCGATCGGCATGAGCGGTGAGGACGGGCCGATCATCATCGCTGAGCCGCTCGACGAGTCGATGGGCTTCGTGGGCCGGGTGACGCAGGTGAACAAGGAGCCGATCACGGCGCTGCTGGCGCGCGGCTACATCCCGGTGATCGCTTCCATCGGCCTGGGCTACGACGGCCACGCCTACAACATCAACGCCGACACCGTCGCCGCGGAGATCGCCGTCGCATTGAAAGCGGCAAAGGTGATCCTCCTGACCGACGTGGCGGGCGTTCAGGGCGCGGACGGTGACGTCGTCCCGGTGCTTTCGAAAGAGGACGCGCGCCATCGCATCGATAGGGGAGAGGTGACCGGCGGCATGATCCCCAAGCTCGAGGCTTGTCTACGGGCACTGGACGGTGTGCCGCTCGCTCACATCGTGGACGGCCGGACGAAGCACGCCCTGCTCCTCGAGCTGTTTACCGAGGCCGGCATCGGGACGATGGTCACGCCTTGAAAAACAGGGGTCCCCGCGAACTTTTGGCGAAGCCTCTGAGTTCGGGGGGAAAAAAATCAATGACGGAAACGACCCCGGAACTGGCCGAACGCTACCTGATGCAGACGGGGCGGCGGCTGCCGGTCACTTTTGTACGCGGCCGCGGCTGTCTCCTTTTCGACGACGCGGGGCAGGAGTACCTCGACCTCGTGGCGGGGATCGCGGTCAACCTCCTGGGCCACGCTCATCCCGACGTGATGGCAGCGGTGAGCAAGCAGGCCGGTCAGTTGATCCACACGTCCAACCTGTATTTCACGCTGCCGCAGGTCGAGCTGGCTCGGCGCCTGGTCGCCCTGTCGTTTCCGTCGCGCGTGTTCTTCTGTAACTCGGGCGCCGAAGCCAACGAGGCGGCGATCAAGCTCGCGCGAAAGTGGGGCGTCCGCAATCGCGACGGCGCCTTCGAGATCATCACCACGACAGGGTCGTTCCACGGCCGGACGCTTGCCGCCGTCACCGCGGGAGGCCAGCACAAGTACTCCGACCCGTTCAAGCCGCTCCCCGAGGGATTCGTGCACGTGCCCTACAACGACGTTGAAGCCATCCGCTCGGCGACCTCGGCAAGAACGGTGGCGGTGATGCTCGAACCGGTGATGGGGGAGATCGGTGTGATCCCCGCCGCGTCCGGCTACCTGAAGAGCGTGCGCGAGTGGTGCGACAAGCACAACCTGCTGCTGGTCCTCGACGAGGTCCAGACCGGACTCGGGCGCACCGGGCGGTGGTTCGCGCACCAGCACGCCGGAATCACGCCCGACGTCATGACGCTGGCCAAGGGACTGGGCGGCGGAGTGCCGATCGGTGCGTGCCTCGCCAATGCCAGGGCGGACGTTTTCGAACCGGGCGATCACGGTTCCACCTTCGGCGGGAATCCGCTCGCGTGCGCCGTCGCGGCGACCGTGCTGCAGGTGATAGAGCGCGACGGCCTCGTCGGTCACGCTGCTGAGATGGGCGATCTTCTGCATTCCTCACTCCAGAACCTTGGCGCCAAAGAGGTCCGCGGAGTCGGCCTGATGCAGGCCTTCGAGTTCGAGGATGCGAAGGCTAAGCCGTTTCAGCAGGCGTGCCTCGAGGCGGGCCTGATCGTCAACGCGGTCGACGATCATTCGGTCCGCCTGGTTCCGCCGCTGATCGTCAGCGGGCCCCAGATCGAGCAAGCGCACGAGATCATGCGCGGGGCTGCGGGATGACTGCGACCAAGGCGTCGCGCCACAGCGCGATCCTCGACCTGGTCAACCGCGGATCGGTGCACACGCAGCAGGAGATCGCGGCCGCGCTCGCCCGGCGCGGCATGCGCGCGACGCAGGCGACGATCTCGCGCGACATCCAGGAGCTTGGCCTGGTTCGCGCGGGCAGCGGTTATCGCAGCTCATCGGCCCTGGTGCGCGAGCTCGTCCTCTCGGTCGAGGTCGTCGAGCCGATGGCGGTGATCAGGACTCCACCGGGCACCGCCAACCTGGTGGCGCGGCGCATCGACGAGGCTTCGCTTCCCGGCATCGCAGGGACGGTGGCGGGCGACGACACCATCATCGCCGTGCTCCGCAAGCCCAATGCCGGACGCGCCCTGAAGCAGCTCCTCGGCAATGCCTGACCCCAAGCTCGCCAACGCCAAAAAGGTTGTTCTGGCCTATTCGGGGGGCCTCGACACGTCGGTGGCGATCCGCTGGTTGAAGGACCAGGGCTGGGACGTCATCGCCTTCACCGTCGACCTCGGCGAGAAGAAGGACCTCGACGCGATCCAGGCGCGCGCGCTGAAGACCGGCGCGTCGTCGGCCTACGTGGCAGACGGCCGGCTTCCGTTCCTGCAGCTCTTCGTGTGGCCGTCGCTGCAGGCAGGCGCGGTGTACGAGAAGGAGTATCCGCTCGCGACCGCCTTGGGCCGGCCGCTGATCGCGGCCATGATGGTCGAGGTGGCGCGCCGCGAAGGCGCCCAGGCCGTCGCGCACGGGTGCACCGGCAAGGGCAACGACCAGGTGCGCTTCGACGTCGCCACCGCCGCGCTGGCGCCTGACCTCAAGGTCGTTGCGCCGGTGCGCGAGTGGGGCATGAACCGCGAGGACGAGATCGAGTATGCAAACCGTCACGGCATCGAAGTCCCTGCCACCGTCCGCGAGCCGTACTCCACCGACGAGAACCTGTGGGGCCGCTCGATCGAAGCCGGCGTCCTGGAAGACCCGTGGGCCGAACCGCCCAGGGACGTCTATGCGTGGACGCGCGATCCCCGCCAGTGTCCGGACGAGCCGACCTACGTCGAGATCGGATTCAAGGAGGGGATTCCCGTGGCCCTCGACGGCAAGCAGGTCCCGGCGCTCGAGCTCGTCACGAGCCTGAACGAGATCGGCGGCGAGAACGGCGCCGGCCGGATCGACCATCTGGAGAACCGTCTCATCGGCATCAAGTCGCGCGAGATCTATGAGGCCCCCGCAGCAGTGCTCCTGCTGCAGGCCCACCAGGCGCTCGAGGACATCACCCTCTCCAAGGAGGTCGCGAGGTTCAAAGACCTGGTCGCGCAGCAGTGGGCGCAGATGGTCTATGACGGCATGTGGTTCAGCCCGCTGCGGGATGCCCTCCACGCCTTTGTCGCGGAGACGCAGCGTCATGTCACCGGAGAAGTGCGATTGAAGCTCTACAAGGGGTCGTCGCAGGTGGTCGGAAGGAAGGCTCCGCAGCAGCTTTACCAGCTGTCGCTCGCCACGTATGGCAAGGGCGACGAGTTCGACCAGTCTGCGGCCGCAGGCTTCATCAAGCTCTGGGGCATGGGTCTTCGCACGTCGGCCCGCGTCCAGGGACAGCTGCACGCGCGCGACCTCGGCCGCCTGCTGGGTGACGCGAAGAGGCTGACCAGATAGCGAAGCTGACCGGCAAGCTGTGGAGCGGTCGCTTCAAGCGCGGCATGCTGCCCGAGCTGGAACGTTTCTCTTCATCGATCGCGATCGATTACGAGCTCTACCCGTACGACGTCGCGGGCAGCATCGCTCACGCACGGGGACTTCTTGCCGCGCGCGTGCTCTCCAGATCGCAGCTCACGGCGATCGAGCGTGGTCTGCGGCGGATCAAACGCGAGCTTGATGGTGGCGAGTTCAAGTTCGAGGCGTCTGACGAGGACATCCACACCGCGATCGAAAGGCGGCTCACGGAGATCACTCCCGCCGGCGCGGCGCTCCACGCGGGGCGGTCGCGGAACGACCAGGTCGCCCTCGACCTGAGGCTTTACTGCCGCGACGCGGCGGTGGAGGCGACCGCCTCGCTGGCGCGGCTGATCGACGCCCTGGCCGCCGGGGCGACTGCGCACGCGTCCTGGCTCATGCCGGGTTACACGCACCTTCAACGGGCGCAGCCTGTGACGGTCGGCCACCACCTGCTGGCCCACGCCGAGCCGCTGCTCCGTGACGCGCGTCGCTTCGGCATCGCCTTCGAATCGGCCGGCAACATGCCGCTCGGGTCAGGCGCTCTTGCCGGCTCGACGTTGCCGCTGGCGCGGCGGGTTGTGGCGCGAGAGCTTGGCCTTACGGCGCTCACCGAGAACAGCATGGATGCGGTTGCGGACCGCGACTTCGCCCTGGACCTCGCGTTCGCATGCCTCTCCACCTCGATTCATCTGAGTCGTCTGGGCGAGGACGTCGTGCTCTGGGCGAGCTCCGAGTTCGGGTTCGTCAAGCTGGCAGACGGGATCGCGACCGGTTCGAGCCTGATGCCGCAGAAGAAGAACCCGGACATCGCCGAGCTGCTCCGCGGCCGGGCGGGCAGGTCGCTCGGCGGTTTCGTCGCCCTCGCGACGGTGCTGAAGGGACTGCCCCTGGCGTACGACCGGGACCTGCAGGAGGACAAGCCTGCGCTGTTCGCCGCGGTGGAGAGCGTGCTCGATTCTCTGAGCGCCGCCACACTTCTCGTCCGGCACCTCGAGTTCGATCGCGAGCGTCTTGCCGCCGCGGCCGCCGATCCCCTGCTGCTGGCAACCGATGCGGCAGAGGAGCTGGTGCGGTCGGGAACTCCGTTCCGCCAGGCGCATGAGCAAGTCGGCAGCCGGGTTCGGGACGGCAAGTTCACGGCGCCCTGGGACGCCAAGGCATCAGTCGCCAAGCGCGGCCTTGGCGTGGGCACGCGCGCGCGCGCCCTCCGGCGGGAAGCGCTGACCCTGCGACGCTGGAGCGAGCGTCACCCGCCGCCCCTTCCCACTTAGTAGAGTTCGGGCCGCCCATGCTGCTCGCCATCGACGTCGGCAACACGAACGTCACCCTGGCCCTGTTCGACGGCGAGCGCCTCGCCGCCGACTGGCGGGTCACCTCTCACCGCGAGCGGACGGCCGACGAGATGGCCGTCGAGCTCAGCGAGCTTTTCTCTCTCCGGGGTTATGACCTTCACGTCGTCTCGGGCGTCGTGATCTCGAGCGTCGTGCCGACCCTCAACCCTGCGCTCGTTGAAGCCTCTCGCCGCTACCTGAAATGCGAGCCGGTGATGGTCGGTCCGGGCGTCAAGACCAGCGTCCGCATCCGCTACGAGAACCCGAAGGACGTCGGAGCCGACCGCATCGCCAACGCCCTGGCCGCCTACTCGAAGTACGGCGGGCCGATCGTCGTCATCGACTTCGGCACGGCGGTGACCTACGACGCGATCAACGCCGACGGCGACTATCTCGGCGGCGCGATCGCCCCCGGCGTGGAGATCTCGCTCGACGCGCTCGTCTCGCAGACTGCGATGTTGCGCCGGGTCGAGCCGGTCGCGCCGGACTCTGTGATCGGCCGCAACACGGTGACCTCGATCCAGTCCGGCCTGGTGTGGGGCTTCGTGGCCCAGGTCGAAGGGATGGTCAAACGGATGGTCGATGAGCTGGGCGGCCAGGCAAGGGTGGTGGCCACCGGGGGGCAGGCTGCGCTCGTCGCCGGCCTCACCCACGTCATAGAAACCACCGACCCACTGCTGACCCTGGAGGGTTTACGCCTTATCTACGCTCAAAACTCCGACGGGGGTGCTAGATAAGAGCCCGCCATGAGGACAGCGCCGCGGTTCCACCTCTATGTGCTGGACGCCGACCAGCCGATGGGCCTGGCCGCGACAGGGCTTGAAACCGAGAAACTGACCGACCCGGCTCAGATCGAACATCCGGCGCTGATCCTGCTCGGCCCGGGCCAACAGGCTCCCGAGCACCTTGCCACGATGGCGATCGAGCTTCCGCAGGATGCGTCGCCGGCCACCCTGCGCGAGCTCCTTCGGGTGGCGATGGAGAACGTGGCGCTGAAGGAGCAGGTGACCCAGCTGGAAAGCGAGGCGCACCGGCGCCACCGCCAGTTCCGCGAGCTGAACCGAATCGGCATTGCACTGTCGGCCGAGAAGGACATCGACCGGCTGCAGTCTTTCATCCTGACCACCATGCGCCAGCTCACGCACGCGGACGGGGCAAGCCTCTGGCTGAAGATGGAAGAGGACGGAGTTCCGAAGCTCTTTCTTGCATCGAGTCAGAACCACTCGATCGACAAGAGCACGTATTCGGCTTTCAAGGTGCCAGTCGATGACAAGACCGTCGTGGGCTACACGGTCTCGATGGGCACGAGCCAGATCTACGACGACGCCTACAACCCGCCGCCTGGAAAACCGACCGGAGGCAAGTCCTTCGACTCGCAGTTCGGGTACCGGACGAAATCGATGTTGACGGTGCCCATGCGTAACTACAAGAACGAGGTAGTCGGCGCCGTACAGCTGATCAACGCCAAGCGTCGGTTCGAGACGCGCCTGGCGGTCGACACCGTGGAGGCTGAGGTCGTCAGCTTTCAGACCGAAGACGTGGAGATGATCGAATCCATCGCCAGCCAGGCGGCGGTCGCCCTCGACAACAAGAATTTGCTGGACTCGATCCAGGCACTGTTCGACGGCTTCGTCCAGGCAAGCGTGACCGCGATCGAGCAACGAGACCCGAGTACCGCCGGTCACTCGGGCCGGGTGGAAGGGCTCACCACGCGACTGGCCCGGGCGGTGACGGAGATCGACGCCGGGAAGTATCGCGACGTTCAGCTGACCGAGGACCAGTTCAAGGAGCTGCGCTACGCGTGTCTTCTGCACGACTTCGGCAAGGTCGGCGTGCGCGAGCACATCCTCATCAAGGCCAAAAAGCTGATCCCCGGCCAGCTCGAGGTGATCCAGGCGCGATTTGAGTTCATCGAGCGGTCGGTGCAGGTCAAGTACGCGACGGAGAAGCTGGAGGCGCTGCGTTCAGGACGCAACGGCTCCGCCCTGGCGGACATCGACCGGCGTCTCGAGGAAGAGCTGGCACAGCTCAACCGGTGGGTCGAGAGCATCGTCGCGGCCAACGAGCCCACCGTGATGCCCGAGGACAAGGCTTCCATGATCGAGTTCCTGGCGCGGCAGACCTATCACGACATGGCGGGCCGGCAGCATCCGATGCTCGAGCCGGGGGAGTTTCGGTTCCTGAGCATCCGCAAGGGCACGCTGGACCCGCAGGAGCGGCTCGAGATGGAGTCCCACGTCACCCACAGCTTCCACTTCCTGACCAAGATCCCGTGGACGCCGGTGATGAAAGGCATCCCCGAGATCGCTTACGGTCATCATGAAAAGCTGGACGGCTCCGGTTACCCGCGTGGGCTCACCGGCGACCAGATCCCGCTGCAGGCTCGCATGATGACGATCTCCGACATTTACGACGCTCTCACCGCGCAGGACCGCCCGTACAAGAGGGCAGTTCCTCCGAGCACGGCGCTCGACATCCTGCATGACGAGGCGAACCAGGGAAAGCTCGACCGAGACCTGCTCGACATTTTCATCGCCAAAAAGATCTATCAGCCGGCTGCCGCTCGATGAGGATCAAGTTCTGGGGCACGCGCGGCACGCGGCCCACGCCCGGGCGCCGCACGCTTCGCTACGGCGGTAACACTACGTGCATAGAGGTGCGCGACAAGGAAAACAACCTGCTCATCATCGACTCGGGTTCCGGAATCGCGGAGCTGGGCACCACATGCAGCCCGACCGAACCGCTGCAGGCGCATCTGCTGATCACGCACACGCACCTCGACCATATCCAGGGTTTTCCGTTCTTTCTGCCGGCTTTCGTGCCGGGGACGACGCTCACGATCGTCGGTCCGGCGGGTTCGGCCAAGTCGCTGCAGGCAGCGTTCGCCGACCAGACCGACCCGGCGTACTTCCCGGTCCAGCTGAGCCACATGCCGGCCGAGATGGAGTTCATCGAGCGGAACCCGGGTGAGACTTTCGAGGTCGGCGCTCTTCGGATCACCCCGCACCTGCTGATGCACCCGATCCCGACCTTCGGGTATCGCATCGATGAGGGCTCGTCCCGTTTCACCTTCGCGACCGACAACGAGATCGCGCTGTTTGTCAACGGCACGAACGGCACGTTGAAAGACTTGGCGAACTGGTGCCGCGACTCAGACCTGCTGGTCCACGACGCGCAGTACAGCGCCGAGGAGTACAAGACCCATGCGGGGTTCGGCCACTCGACGTACGAGGAGGCGCTGTCACTGGCCGAGCAGGCGGGAGTCAAGGAGCTCGCGTTCTTCCACCACGACCCCCTGCACTCCGACATCGAGGTCGACGCGCTCATCGAGCAGGCGCTGGGCAACCACCGCGCCTCGGGCGGCGCTGACGTGAACTCCTTCCCGGCTGCGGAGGAGCAAGAGCTCGCGCTCTGATCTAACGCGCGCCCTGCGCGCGCCGGGGGGCCGCTAACCTGTTCCGATCGTGGCGGACGAGTTCATGCGCGATCGGCTCGAGAAGGTCGAGCGGCTTCGCGCGTCCGGCATCGACCCCTACTCACGCGGATTCCTCCCCACCCACAGCAGCGAGACCGCGAAGGCCCTGCTCGGGGATGCGGAGCGGACTCCACCGGTAGCGCTTGCCGGCCGGCTGATGGTCAGGCGCCAGCAGGGCGGGCTGGTCTTCGCGGACCTGCAGGACGGCCACGGCCGCATCCAGCTGATGGCCAACCGCAGCATTCTGGGAGACGAGGAGTTCGCGCGTTTCGCGGACCTGGACCTGGGCGACATCGTGGGCGTCGGCGGACCGATCTTTCGCACCAAGCGCGGTGAGATCACGCTTGAAGTCCATTCCTTGCGGCTGCTGACCAAGTCGCTTCGCCCGCTGCCGGAAAAGTGGCACGGGTTGAAGGACGTGGAGATCCGCTACCGGCAGCGCTACGTCGACCTGATCGCCAACCCGCAGGTACGCGACGTGTTTCGGGCGCGGACCCGGATCATGACCGCGATCCGGGGGCTGCTCGACGAACGCGGATTCATCGACGTGGAGACGCCGGTGCTGCAGGAGGTGCCTGGCGGAGGCCACGCGAGGCCGTTTCTGACCCATCACAACGCGCTCGGCCGCGACCTCTACCTCCGGATCGCGCTGGAGTTGCATCTGAAGCGGCTGCTGGTCGGCGGGTTTGAGCGCGTGTATGAGATCGGGCGCGTGTTTCGGAATGAGGGTCTCTCGCCGCGGCACAATCCCGAGTTCACGCTGATGGAGTGCTACCAGGCATACGCCGACTACCAGGACATCATGCAGCTGGTCGAAGACCTCGTCGTCGTCTCGGCGAAGGCCGCGAACCGTCCGCTCGAAACCTCGTACGAGGGCGAGGCGGTAAACCTGACGCCGCCTTACCGGCGCGAGCGCATGGCCGACCTCGTGCTCGAATTCACAGGCAAGCACGCGGTGGGCGAAGAGCTCAACGACCTGTTCGAAGAGCACGTCCAACCGCGCCTGCGCCAGCCGACGTTCGTGCTGGACTATCCGGTCGAGGTCTCGCCGCTCGCGCGCCCGCGCGATGACGACCCGCGATTCGTCGAGCGCTTCGAGCTCGTCGTCCTCGGTCGTGAGTACGCCAACGCCTTCACCGAGCTGACAGATCCAGTCGATCAGCGCGCCCGTTTCGAGGCGCAGGCAGCGATGCGGGCGGCGGGCAACGTCGAGGCGCATCCGATGGACGAAGACTTCCTGCGGGCGGTCGAGTACGGCCTGCCGCCGTGTGGTGGACTGGGAGTCGGTCTCGACCGGCTCGTGATGCTGGTGACCGACCAGCCTTCGATCCGCGATGTGATCCTGTTCCCGGTGATGAAGGCCGAGTCGTAGCGATGCTCTCGCTGGAATTCATCCGCAAGAACCCGGATGCCGTCCGGCGCGCTGGTGAGCTCAAGGGCGAGCCGGCGCCCGTGAAGGAGATCCTTCGCCTGGACGAGAAATGGCGCGACCACCTGCATCGGGCCGAGACGATCAAGGAGGAGCAGAACAAGCTCTCCAAGGAGTTCGCTCGGACGCGGGACGACTCACTCCAAGAGCGGCTGCGCAAGATGGCCGACACCGCGAAGAGCGAACTGTCGGTGGCGGACGCGGTGAGGCGAGAGCTCGACGACCTGTTGTTGCGAGTGCCAAACGTCTTCCACGAGTCCGTGCCGATCGGCGAAACCGAGGCCGAGAACGTGATCGTCAGGGAGTGGGGGACCAAGCCGGACCTGGGCTTTGTGCCACGGACCCATTTCGACCTGGGCGAGGCGCTTGGGATCATGGATTTCGAGCGGGCTGCGCGCGTCGCGGGCTCACGGTTCGCATTTCTTCTAGGCGACGGCGCGCGGCTGGAGCGCGCGCTGGTGCAGTTCATGCTCGACGTGCACACGCGCGAGCACGGCTACGTGGAGCTGTGGTCGCCACTGATGGTGAACAGCGCGTCCATGACCGGCACAGCCAATCTGCCCAAATTCGCCGACCAGCTGTTCAAGATCGAAGGCCGCGACCTCTGGCTGATTCCGACCGCAGAGGTGCCCGTCACGAATTTTCATCGGGAGGAGATTCTCGACGCCGATCGCCTGCCGTTGAAATACGTCGCCTACGCGCCGTCGTGGCGGACCGAGGCGGGCGCGGCCGGCAAGGACACACGCGGATTCATTCGCATGCACCAGTTCTCCAAGGTCGAGCTGGTGAAGGTCACCGGCGCTGAGACGTCGATGGACGAGTTCGAGAAGCTGACCCGAGACGCGGAGGACATCCTGCAGCGACTTGGGTTGCACTACAACGTGATGGCGATGTGCACGGGCGACATGGGATTCGCGCAGTACAAGAAGTACGACCTGAATGCGTGGGCGCCGGGGCTGGATCGCTACCTCGAGGTGTCCTCGTGCTCCGTGTTCAACGACTTCCAGGCGATGCGGGCGAACATCCGATACCGACCCGCGCGCGGGGCGCCGCCGAAGTTCGCGCACACGATCAACGGCTCGGGACTGGCGCTGCCGAGGACGATCGACGCTGTCATCGAGACGTACCAGCGGTCGGACGGGATGATCGCGGTGCCGGACGTGTTGAAGCCGTACATGGGCGGGCTGGAGCTGATCGGGGCGCGATAATCGCTTTCGCCCTACGGAGGGGTGGCCGAGTCCGGCTTATGGCGGCGGTCTTGAAAACCGTTATAGGTGCAAGCCTATCGGGGGTTCAAATCCCTCCCCCTCCGCGCTCGCCTTCGGCTCAGGCGACGACGGTCACCCGCTTGGACACCGACTTCCAACGAGAGTCGCCCGTAAGGATGGTCCGGGCGCGCAGAACTTCGCCGGCAGCGATTACCAGCGCGTCGGGCAGTCTCAGGGCCTTGTGGCGGCTGCGCAGCCGGGCCGCCTCGACCGCGATGGTTTCCTCGATCGGGGTGACTCGCAGGCTGAGAAGACGAATCGCCGCCCGAGCCGCCTGCAGCTTGCCTGCGCGGGCAGGTGCGACGAGAGTCTCTGCAAGGGCGGAGGCCGGAATCGCGATTTCGTCGTGCGCGGCCGCGGACACAGCCCGCAGCGCGGGCGCATGCAGATCATCGGCCGGGTCCAAAAGAGCGATCAGGATGGTGGCGTCGAGCAGAATCAACGCCATTCGGCGCGTAGTTGCTCCAGGTCGCTGCGCTTCCAGATGCCGGGCAGGCTGCCCGCTGCTCGCCTTATCGCTGCACGGCGTGCGGCAGCCTTCGACGGCTCGCGGCTGAGGACAACGCGCTCGCCTTCGGCTTCCACCCTCAGCTCCTCGCCTGGGCGCAGCTGCAGCTCATCTACGACGCGAAGCGGCAGCGTGACCTGACGCTTGCTGGACAGCCGTGTGTATCCCCGCCGGCGCGTGAGCTTGACTCCTTTGGCCACGAGTAAAGCTTAGCAGGCGGGGCGCCTATTCAGCCAGGGTCTCACGCCGCCGCCACGGGCTCTAATCGCAATTTGCGGTACGCAGATTGCAGGATCGGTCGCCGAGCTGCCCGATCAGCTCCGGACCAGCTGCAACTGGCGGCCTGCTGGGCGGCGGCGCCGGACTCGAAGCTGCATTGCCGTGAGGACGATGTCGTTCACTCGCTTTTCGTACTCGACCACGTTGGTAACCTCGGCCGCCTTGCAGATCTCTCGAACTGCCGTTTCGAGCTGATACCAGACGTCGCCCCGACGCTCCAGGAAGAGTGGGTACCGATTGTTGATCACCACAGTCCGAACCCCGTCCTCGAGCACCGTCATGCTTCGCACCCGCGGATCCAACGGCCTGACTGCGATGATCCCGAACCCTCGCCTCCGCGCCTCGGGTGGCGTTTCCGGCGACGAAGGCGATGGCGTTCGTGTTGCCGGCTCGGCTGACTCAGCCTCGCGCGGTCCTAGCGGCAGTTCAGGACCTGCTGGTGATTTCGAAGATGGCCTTGCCGGGGCGAATCCAGCGAAAAGATCCTGCCGCTCGCTCAGCCGTAAGGCTTGGCTCAATAGCCTGCGGACCTGCTCAGCGACCTTGATCGCGCTGCTTGGTGGTGGAACGTCCACATCTCGCTGCAGTCGCCGTACCCACGGCGTCAAGAGCTTGTGGATCCGCGACTCGACCGCGACCCACGCCTGGCTATCCCGATCGAAGTCCGTCTTGTTCATCGTGAGCGTGACGTTGGGCACATCGACCTCACCTATGAGGCGGACGATCGCGGGCAGCGTCGCCGGGCCAGGATGTCCGAAGAACTCGCCTTCAGAGATCAATCGTCCGAGCCTGTAGCAGCGGATGCCGGGAGTCCATCCGGCCGCCGCCTGCTGCGGATCGGACAGTCCGACCCAGCCTCGGAGGCGAGCCCCGCCTGTGTTGATGGCGAACTCGCGGCGTTCCGCCACCGAGACAGCAGCGGCGTGAATCTCGACCCGGTCCAAAGTGAGCTCGAGCTCTTGCCGGCCTAGCAGCGGTCGATAAGTCTCCGCCAGCCGCTGGGCCAGACGCCGCGCGTCGATCCGCTTGTCGACGCTGTCGATGCGAATCCGAACATAGCCAGTGTCTGGGGATGTGCGTTTTGGAGTTTCGGTGAGCTCGTAGGTCTTCAGCCGCGATCGATCCCGGTAATCCTCGTCGGTGAAGCGCCAGGCGACGGGGTCGCCAGGACGGCTGGCCTCGATCGTAAATCGCGTTCCCAGATGTCCGATCGCGGCCTTGCCGCCTTGGCCGTACTGACCGAGGAGCTGGCGGCCGCGCTTTGGCGAACCGCCCCATCGGAGATAGTTGCGCTCGATCTCGCGAATCCCCATGCCCTCGCCGCCGACCGCCATGACAACGAGCGACTGCGGGTGGACGGCGATGTCGACCTTCAGCGGCGCCCGTGGAAGGCGGGAGTCGACGGCGTTGTCGACCAGCTCCATCACAGCGTCGGCCGAGCTTCTGTAGTTGGCGAAGAGAGAAGCAGTGATCTCGGGCGCGATCCGCTCCCGGACAGTAATCTTGGCCGAGCTCACGGCAAGAGAATGGAGCCGTGG
>JACXTT010008123.1_pt1 | contig 14625 bp, 5 predicted proteins | sample 9270951 | NCBI WGS metagenome assembly JACXTT01 (sample SAMN15532306, study PRJNA645909) | rock metagenome | isolation source: weathered quartz diorite | place: Puerto Rico | collected 2017-06-21
TGAGTTGTATGTCAACGTAAAGTTAATCGAGGGACCACGGGGCGGGCTGTAACTAATAGGAGTGTCCGTCAGAACGAGCGCGGATAGCAATTGATTGATGCTATAGTGAGTCATACCATTGCACGCGCTGCACGTTGTACAATCCGGTCCTCCGTCATTCGCATCCGGTGGGACGTCGCCGTAGGTGATGGTATAGCTCAACGGATAATCCACTGTGATTTGTGGGCCCCCTATTACCGGCGCGCCGTTAAAACCGAATCCTCCGCTAGCGCTGCCGACAACCGTTTGAGAATAATACTCGAGCAAGTAAACGGCATGTCCATCTACAGATCCGTATATGTTCGTGCCCAGGAAATTCTGCGGTTGTTCCTCACCCGGGGCGTAGTTAGCCACAACGGTCCCGGGTTGAGCGCCAGACCCTGTGACTGAAAAATTGGTGATTTGTCCGTAACTCGCTGTAACAATCATGTATCGGCCAGGAGGAAGAAAGGTTGTTGTCGTGATCGGGCCATGCAGGGTTATCCCATCCTCTTTCCCGGTATACCAAGGCGCGCCCTGATATTGCAGGTGATTGTACAACGTGGTCGCCCTAGCGTTTGGGCTGAAGCAAAGGGTAATGAAGAAGCAGCAGAACGACAGCGGGAGCCAGCGAGGTCGCCGCCATGGAGAGCGCAGCGCAGATGATCGACCAAAACGGTCGAGGCCAGGTGCCTGCGAAATTCGGCCTAGTTGTGCGCGATCCGCTTCCACTGAATGGGAGGAAATTGAGGTAGTGATATTACGAATACGTTGAAGAACTCCAAGATTTTGTATCTGTTTGTTTGGGTTGAGGCTTTCGAAACTCTGAGTGAGATCGGAAAGGCGCGAAGTAAAACAAGCTTAGCAGATTCGCGTCAACACTTTTTTTTCTTTGTCACACAAATATCACCTTCATCATAAAAGCAGCCTGGGAACGTCAGAGATTGAAACAGTAGTTTGGTCAGTGACGGTTCCAACGGTGCGCGCTGTGCACGATGTGCGCCTTCACTACCCGCGACAGTTGCGAACGCATCCTCTTTAGCGTCTTTGACCGAATGAACACCCACTGGAGAAAACACCCTCTCAAACCTTTTACACACAACAATTGACGTGACCGGACCTCTCTGTGGGCGATGCCTATGTGAACAGGCTTAGATTTCGAAACTAACAATCGAAATTCGAAACCCGATTGGCCGTATCGACGCGGAAGTTTCCGCAAACTCGAACTGAATTTATGGCCGAAGGCGAAGAGAAATTAAAGCTGCTCAGGGTGACTTTGGAAACGATCCAAACACGCGCCGATTACGTTCGGCATTTCACTAGACCAGTTCTGTTGGAGCGGTACCCTTCAAAGGCCGTATGGACTTCTCAAAGAGCCTCAGCCTTCTGAGGCTGATGTTTCCGTGGCCCAGCAGCAAACGCCACATCGCATCGCTAACCCACGACGGCAAACCTCGCCCATCGCCAATGGCGCAGGCGGAGGGTGAGACCTGCGGTGGTGAAATCCGGATCCGCAGCACCGTGGCTGCTTTTAGCGAGCAGCGTGAGCGGCCCGGTACTACACGCATGCCTCCGACGGATAAAAGTTGAGTTCAGAGGCGACCATTTGCCACCCGTCATCCGATTTATGTTGTAATGGTGGCACTACAACATACGCACAATAAGGAAACGTCGGATCTGGAACGGTTGGGGCTTTCCCATGCCGAGGCGCAGGTTTACGTGGCACTCGTGCGCAATGGGGCGCTCGGCGCAACCGCCCTGGCGGATGCGACCTCGGTTCAGCGGACCGCGGTATATCCGATTCTCACCTCACTCACCCAAAAAGGCATGGTAGAAGCGGGGGCAGGATATGGCAGCCGTTTCACAGCCGTTCGCCCTGATGAGGCATTGGCTTCCCTGGTTGCGCGTGAGCGGGAAGAGATCCTCCAGCATGAACGTCTCGCCTCGGAGAACCTTTTGCAGAGTAAACGGCTCGCCGCTGACTTGGCGAAGCAGCTCGAGTCGCTGGCAAGACCGCCAGAGAACAATGGCGATCTCGAAGTAATCCAGGTGCTGCGGGACCCGCGCGTAGCGACCGAACGCTTTGAACGGCTGCAGCACGAAGCGAAACGGCAGGTGGATTTCTTCGTTAAGGCTCCGATTCTCAACCCTCGCTCTAGCAATCCGACCGAAGAGAAGGCCCTACGCAGGGGCGTGCGTTACCGGGCGATCTACGAACGAGCGATTGTCGATGCGCCGGAGATCAAGCCCTTTCTCTCGAAATGGATTGCAGCAGGTGAAGAGGCGCGCGTCTACGACGGTGAGCTGCCGCACAAGGTGGCGATTTTCGATGCGCAAAATATTCTGATACCTCTCGTTACCCCTGGTCATCGCGGAAGGATACTCTTTATAAGACACCCGCAATTGGCGGCGAGTCTCGGGATGCTGTTTGAGTTTTTGTGGGAACGCGCCAAGCCGATTGCTCTGCCCTGTCGCCACAAGATCAAGAAACCGGCTAACGCGGTCCGCCCGAAAAAGAAAGCAACTCGTAAGTTCTAATTAGAATCTTAGCTGAACGATCTCGAACCTAACAACCAAAACCAAGAACCACCATGCGAAAGAATTCTGTTATTTCTCAATCCATTGTCTTCAACCCACGCGCATTCGTAGCTTTCAGTCTCTGTTTGGGAGCGGCGTTACTAACCATGTTTAGCTTCGCAACGCCATCGAGCCCCGCGCCGTATCCGCGACCTGGCGTCTTGACCAAGATGTTGGCCGCGAACGCTGGCTCCACTAATTCGGTAGTGCCTGTTGGTGTGAGCGCCGATGGACGCTACCTGGCATTCAGCGGGTCGTTTGGTAGTTTCGCCTGCTGTGTCGTCGGCATTTATGATCGGCAGACCGGCGTCACCAACGCTCCAGCGAGTTCAAATCAGGTGGCTTCCCCATTCTCATTTAGCGCCGACGGCCGCTACCTGGTGTTCGCCACGAGCGGTTATGATAGTGATGGCGCCGAGGATGTTTACCGCTATGATCAGCAGACCGGAGCTGTTCAGCGGGTGTCGATAGGCTACGATGGCAGCCCACCTACGTGTAACGGTGGCGGTTGCGTTCACTCTTCCTGGTATCCTTCCATCAGCGCAGACGGACGCTCCGTTGCCTTCCACAGCTTCGCTTCGAATCTTACCCCAGGGGATACGCAGGCCAACACAAACCCCGACGTGTTCGTGCGAGATATGCAGACTGGAGTTAACGAGCGCGTATCAGTGGCTAGTGATGGGACGCAATCCAACGGTCTCTCGGCGGAGCCGTCCATCAGTGCGGATGGACGTTACGTCGCGTTCGGGAGCCGTGCGACCAACCTCGTCTCCGGAAACACCAACACTGCAACTTGTGCTACGGAAACGAACGACATCTATGTCCATGATCGGCAGACGGGAACTACGGAGCTAGTGTCGGTCGGGATCGGTGGAACGCAAGACGGATGCTCCTGGGGGGCGTCGATCAGTGCGGACGGACGTTACGTCGCCTTTACCAGTTCGGCGACGACGCTTGTTCCCGTCGACGGTAACAGCGCTTGGGACGTCTTCGTCCGGGACCGGACGACCGGGCAAACTGAGCGCGTCTCGGTTTCCTCCGACGGGGTAGAAGGAACGTGTAGCGCGACGAGCTGCAATAAGAATTCTTCGAATCCCTCGATCAGCCCTGATGGGCGCTATGTCGTTTTCATGAGTTGGGCATGGAACCTCGATCCTCGGGACACCAATCAAGCTGGGGACATCTTTGTCCATGACCGTGAGACCGGAGCGACCGAACGTGTCTCGATAAATACAGACGGGACGCAGGGTAATGACACCTCAGGACCCTTCACTGCTAACGCTGGCTTGGGTCCTGCCATCAGCGGCGACGGGCGCATCATCGAGTTCGACAGCTTTGCCTCGAATTGGGTTCCCGGCGACCCGACTCCAAAGCGCTACACGGATGTGTTCATGCGCGACCGAGGGCCCGCACTGGGAATCGGTGCGCTGAACGCTGCATGTAGTGCTAATCCAGCGACTGCTTCCGGCTGGGCGACCTTCTCTGGCGGCGTGATCTCAACGGTCGATGATCCGTCCAGTGATGCAGCTCCTGGCGCCGCCCAAGTAGGCGCCGAATTAATCGGCGCTTCGATCGCTTATCGGCCAGAACAGGCTGACCTTTTCGTTAGGCTGCCAGTAACTTCGCTGCTAGCCAACGTCGGCGGAGCGCCTGGCGTTCTTTATGGCCTTAAGATGACCATTGGTGGAATTCCGTACGAGGTGCGTGCGACCAAGGCCGAAGGTTTCGCTCTCTACAATTGCCAAACCTCTGTGCCCGCTTGCACCCAAGTCGCGACCTTGTCCGGCAGCATGGGCACTACCGGCAACGTCGTTACAGTTTCCGTCCCTCTCACCGCCCTCGGCGCTAACGAAGGAGATCAGCTGTCCGGGTTGGATGGTTATACGGCTTTCGGAAGCGCGGCTGCCGGGCCAGCGCAGACGCTCGACGACGATCCTCTACCCTCAACTACCATTCCGGTTCACTCCGTATCGCTCGGTATCGCACCCGCCGGGACTCCGGAGGGCAGCGTTAACTTCAACACGCCAGCGACCCTTACGAACGGGAGCTTTTCGGGCAACCTCCCACCCACTGCAGCCGGTAACTACGACGTGTGGGCGAAGGCGTGTCTTGGCAATAACTGCAACGCCACTTCAGTGCCTCTAACTGTCGGCAACGCGTGCGCGGCGCCGCCGGTGCAGTTAAACGCAGTCGTGTCGAGGATGACGCATGGCAGTGCCGGCACGTTTGATATTGATCTGACAAGTGGCAATGCCATTGAGTGCCGAAAGCAGGACACGAATGGCGATTACACAATTGTATTTACCTTTGCCAATACGCTCACAAGTGTAGGTGGCTCCGCAGTGACCAGTGGCACCGGTTCAGTAGCTACCAGTAACATCGATACCAATGATGCGCACAACTATATCGTGAACCTAACCGGTGTCTCTAACGTGCAAGTTATCACAGTCGGCTTGACTAACGTGGCCGATTCAGCGGGCGGTTTCAGCAGTGCGTTTTCAGGTTCAATGGGTGTGTTGATCGGAGATGTCAACGCGAGCAAACGCGTGGATGCTGCAGATGTTTCGTCAGTAAGACAGCAAACCCTTCAACCGGTTACATCCTCCAATTTCCGGAACGACATCAATGCCAGCGGGCGCATCGATGCCGCCGATGTTTCAATCGCCCGGCAACAAACCCTGACCTCGCTTCCATAACGGAGGACCAACGATGCAGAACTCCAATACTCCATTACTCCAATACTCCACGCTTTCCGCTCCTCGCTCCCTGCCCCGCGCTTTCATCAATCGAGGCTTCTCATTAGCTTTCAGCCTTTGCTCAGTCGGTATCCTGCTGACGATGTTGAGCTTCGGAGCGACGCCAGTAAAGCAAAACCTAACGGCGGAAAAACCGACTGCGGTAAAGGCACAGGCCGCTTATTCCGCGGACGCACCTACATCTCCGGCGCAAGGCCCTCAGTGCAGCGCTCCGTATGTTGAAATAGCCGGGCCAGGGAGCGGAACCACCGATCCGACGATGGGAGAACTGACTATCGAAATGGTCAGCATAGGCGAGCCGTTCACGACCTGTAGCGACCAATCGATTACCTTCGTCATGAGAGTGGCCACCATGGATCCGGGCCGGACGGGGATGGCGACTCCGCCTCCCAACGCCGAGTGGCTTATTAGTTTCCAGATCACTGATGACTCAGCCGGTCTTCCAGAGACTGTCTTCGTCTCTATGGACACGAAAGCTCCGGGAGGGACTCCGGCAAACCCAGAGTTTAGTTGGGGAACGGGAGGTAGTGCGGTATGCACGGCGGGGACCACATCAAGTTGCCCGACGATTTCAGGCAGCGTAACGGCAGCGGGGCTCATTACCATTAAGTTAACTGACACGACGCTCAGCTTCCCCACTTTTACCTGGACTCCTAAGAAAGGCACAGTACTCACGTCCATAAGTGGGGCGACATCGCTCGTGCAAACCATCCAGACCGATGGAAATGGCAGTTACACGATGCAAGGCAATCTCGCCTGCTCGGCGTCGCCTGTTGCGGCACTCTCGGCTAATCCGACAAGCGGCACTGCGCCTTTGACGGTCAACTTTGACGCTTCGGGATCAAACATACCGGCCGGTGGATGCGGCACCATCAATTCCTATATCTTTGACTTTGGGGACGGCACCGGAGTGACGCAAGCGACGCCTACTGTCTCGCACACTTACGGCATCCCTGGCAATTATGCGGCGACGGTGAGCGTCAAGAATACGGCTGGCCTAACCAGTACCAACATTGCCCAACAAAACATTACGGTAAGCTGGTTGCTTGCTGCCTCGCCCGATGCCAGCGCCGTGCTGAATACCCTCTCTGGCGTGACATGCGCTTCAGCGTCGGACTGCTTTGCCGTCGGCTACTACGCAGGCAGCAGCGGTAACCAAACCCTTATCGAGCAGTGGGACGGGACAGCGTGGTCAATCGCCACCTCGCCAAACAATGGCACGTCGACCAACCAGCTTTCTAGCGTAACATGCGCTTCCGCGTCGGACTGCTTTGCCGTCGGCTACTACACAGGCAGCAGCGGTTTCCAAACCCTCATCGAGCAGTGGGACGGGACAGCGTGGTCAGTCGTCAGTTCGCCCAACAATGGCACGTCGACCAACATCCTCACTGGCGTGACGTGCGCTTCGGCCTCCGAATGCTTTGCCGCCGGCTACTACTACAACGGCAGCAATCAAACCCTCATCGAGCAGTGGGACGGGACAGGGTGGTCAATCGTCACCTCGCCCGATAATGGCACGCACACCAACGTCCTCAATGGCGTGACGTGCGCTTCGGCCTCCGAGTGCTTTGCCGTCGGCTTCTATTTCAACGACAGTTTTATCCTTCAGACACTCGTCGAGCAATGGGACGGAACAGCGTGGTCAATCGTTACTTCGCCTAACAACGGCATGTCGCACAACATCCTCACCGGCGTTACGTGCGCTTCGGCCTCCGAGTGCTTTGCCGTCGGCTACTACGCAGGCAGCAGCGGCAACCAGACCCTCATTGAGCGATGGGACGGGACAGCGTGGTCAATCGTCGCTTCGCCCAACAATGGCACGTTGACCAACCAGCTTTATAGCGTGACCTGCCCTTCGGCCTCCGAGTGCTGGGCTGTCGGCTACTCCTACAACAGCAGTAATATCCCCCAGACGCTCGTCGAGCGGTGGGACGGGACAGCGTGGTCAATCGTCGCTTCGCCTAACAATGGCATATCAACCAACCAGCTTTCCGGCGTAACGTGCGCTTCGCCGTCGGAATGTTGGGCTGTCGGCTACTACATCGACGGCAGCACTGACCAACAGACCCTCATCGAAGGGTTTTCGGTGCCGGCCGTACAATTGGTTAGCGTTGTCTCGGAACTGACCCACGGCAGCGCTGGACCCTTCGACATTAATTTGCCGCTCACCGGCAATCCCGGCATCGAATGCCGGAGCAGCAGCGCCCTCGGCAATGGCAATTACCAAATGATCTTCACCTTCTCGAACCCTCTAACCAGGGTAGATAGTGCGAGCGTGGCGAATGGGACGGGCAGTGTAAGCAGCAGTGCTATTGGGCCTAACCCCAATCAATACACGGTGAATCTCACTGGGGTAACCAATGCCCAGTATATTACAGTTGGCCTAACTAATGTGACCGATTCAGCGGCAAATAGTAGCAGTAGCGTGCTGGGCCCATCCATGGGGGTACTTATTGCCGACGTCAACGCGAGTCTTCGCGTAGATGCGGCTGACGTCTCATCAGTCCGGCAACAGACCCTTCAAGATGTTACCATCTCGAACTTCCGAAACGACATCAACGCCAGCGGCCGGATCGATGCGGCGGACGTTTCCATTGCCCGGCAGCAAACATTAACCGTGCTTCCGTAATTTACATGGATAGGTTCGGTCAGCAGCCCGGATCTGTGCAGTGCCAGCAATAATGATCTTGGCTCTACCCGGCTGGATACCTGCTGCCGCAAATGTGGTAATCTTTGAGCGTGAGCCTTAACTACCGGGCATGTGCAAATCGGCTTCTTGGCCTCGCGCTAAGTATCGTTCTCGCGTCCGCGCCTCCGGCAGCGGCAGTTATTCTTTTTGGTACAGGCGACCCCACGGCAAATACGAGCGCACCCATAGGGTTGCTGGCCAATAGCGGGTGGCAGTACGAAGGGCAGTTCGGTGACTTTCTTGGGACGGCCATCGCTTCAAATTATTTTGTTACCGCCAAACACATCGGCGGTACTGTCGGTCAGAGCTTTATCCTCAATGGAGTTACTTACACTACCACGGCCGTGTTCCCGGACCCTTCCAGCGATCTTCAGATCTGGCAGATTTCCGGAACGTTTCCGGCCCGGGCACCGCTTTACAGCGGTATGCCGGGAACGGAAGTGAATTTGAACCTGGTTGTCTTCGGACGCGGAACGCAGCGCGGCAATGCAGTCAATGTTGGCACCCCCTCGCACCTTGGAGGCTGGTTGTGGGGACCCGTCGATCATATTGAGCGTTGGGGCACCAATGTTGTCGCCTCGATCGAAACTGACCCTGGCTACGGCAAACTGCTGCGCGCACCATTCGATGACACCGGCGGTTTAAATGAGGCGCACCTATCCAGTGGCGATTCGGGTGGCGGGGTCTTCGTATTCAATGGAAACACGAATCAATGGGAACTGGCAGGTATTAATCTCTCGGTCGATGGACCGTTCAGTACTTCAACCAGTGGGGCAAGCGCGTTTAGCGCAGCGATGTTCGATACCAGCGGTCTGTTTGTGCAGGACGGCGGGGGCCCCTGGATAACCGCACCAAACCCGAGTGCCTTTTACGCGACCGAGATCGCCGCACATAAAGGGTTCATCGAATCGATCGTGATGCAGTTGGTGAGTGCTGTCTCGCGCAAGACGCATGGCGGTGCCGGTCCATTCGATATCGACCTGCCACAGACTGGGGACCCGGGGATCGAGTGTCGGAGTGGTGGCGTGACGAATGATTACACGATCGTATTTACCTTCGCGAACAATGTCTCCGTGGGCGGAGCAAGTGTCACTACAGGTAGCGGAAGAGTGAATGACTTCACCGTCTCTGGTCAGCAAGTGACGGTCAATCTAACCGGCGTGGCCAACGTGCAGACGATTGTGGTAACCCTCTCTAGTGTGAATGATGGAATCAATACAAGCGACGTTGAGGCTGCGATGGGTGTGCTTTTAGGCGATGTCGATGGGAGCAGACGGGTCGATGCTGCCGATGTATCTCTGGTCAGGCAGCAAGCGTTGCAACCGGTTACCGGCTCCAACTTTCGTGAAGACATTAATGCCAGCGGCCGGATCGACTCGGGCGATGTTTCGATCGCGCGTCAGCAAGCTCTGACCTCGCTGCCCTGACCTTAATTAAAAGTAAAAGAGAAGGAGGAGGGAGCCTGGAGCAGGGAAGGGGAGCCACGACCAGTCGGCGCACCACGCAGCGGTGCAGTTTTAGCCGCTCGCGGGAACCCACGGCAGTTTTGGTTGACGCGGCTTCGTCTTTTGCGCGAAGATTGAAAATGTAGCGCTGACTTGGCCAAATCCGAGATGCGAACGACCGATGGTAGCTACGACATCGCGATCCGACAATTGTGACAAATTACGTTAATTTCTTAGAAAAATGTGTGTGCGATACGTCCGATCGTTGGTTGAAAACCGAAAAGAAAGGAAACAACTCATGAAAAGGGAATTTTGTACTAGAACCGGCTTCTTCCATCCACGTGCACTGCTCGCTTTTGCGCTTTGCTCAGGCGGCGTGCTTCTGACAATGCTTAGTTTTAGCCTGCCAGTCGGTGGGTCTCATAGTCTCAGCCGCCAGAACCAGCTGGCGCATGCTAATAAGCCTAATAAGCCGCAACACTATATGCCGGTGCCTGGCGGAAAAGCCGATGACCTCGACCGGATGGAGGTCGAGTGGAATAATCGCTTGACCTATCCGACCGGAATTTTTAACCCGCAATGGCTGCGACTGGCGACGGCGGCGGACGCTCTAATTCCGCGCGAGATCCCGGCGGGTATACCCGGTCAATTCTTGAAAGGTCCCAATGCCCCGCTGGCGCTCAGCTCCACCGGATTCACTGCTCTTGGCCCGCAACCCGAAGTGATGACCGGCTGCTCGCTCTGCTTCGACTACACCACGACCGAGGGTCGGGTGAACGCCATTGCGGTTGATCCTACCACAACGACACCGGGTCTCATCGTTGCCTACTTGGGGTCAGTGGGCGGAGGCGTGTGGAAAACTACCAATTGCTGCACCAGTGCCACCTCTTGGAGCGTCACCACGGACGATCCGCTGCTCGCCACCGTCAGCGTCGACACCCTGACGATTGATCCGAACAATCACAACACGATTTATGCCGGCACTGGTGATTTGAACTTCGGCTCCTTTTCCATGGGTAGTCAGGGGATTCTTAAGTCCACTGATGCGGGCGTGACTTGGAAGGTTTTGGGCGCGAATGTGTTTGGGCCTGCCTTACCGCAACCGGCCGGCCAGTTCCCGCAATATCAGGCCGTGGGCAAGGTGCGCGTCGATCCGAATAACAGCAACAGGGTCGTGGCCGGAACGAAGACCGGCCTCTACTTCTCCTACGATGGCGGCAACAACTGGACGGGCCCATGCACCACGAACAATTTCAGCACGATGCGCCAGGATATTACCGGTCTCGAGCTGAGCAATGTAAGCGGCACAACCCGCATCATCGCCGCGGTGGGCGTGCGCGGCTTCGCCTCGACGGTGCAGTACAATCTGGATCAAAACGGAGCGAACGGCATCTACAAGGGGACATTGCCGGCTAGTGGCTGCCCAACGGACTTTACCTCGATCGCCACCAACGCCAACGGCTGGGCGGGGCTCAATGCCGGCAGCGGCGTGGCCAGGGTAGACGCCACCACTGGCGACCAGCTTGGCCGAATCGACATCGCCGTAGCGCCGAGCAATGCCAATTACATTTATGCGCAAGTGCAGTCGATCACGCCAAATCCGGGCGGTGGTCCCCCGCTGGGCGGTGGCTGCAATGGGGCCAGGGGCTGTCAGCTCGGTGCCTGGCGTACGACCGATGGCGGAAACACCTGGTCACAGGTTTCAGGTTCACCCGGCGCTTCGCTCAGGGACTGCACCGGCCAGTTCGGTAACGACTACCCGCAGAACTGGTACGACCAGGGTGTCGCCGTTGACCCTAATAACCCCGATCGCGTGTTCTTCGACACCTTCGAAATCTGGTTTTGGGCGAACGGAAATACAACGTGGAACGATACCACCTGTGGCTACTCAACCGTGCAGTCGCCCCTACCGCTGCACGTCGATCAGCACGCGCTCGCTTTCGTGCCCGGATCGTCCAGCATTCTGTTAGCTGGTAGTGATGGTGGCGTTTACGCTACTCTCGACGCTAACACCGCCAGTTCCACGGCTAAGCCGACTTGGTTTAACATGGACACGGGGCTGAATACGATCGAGTTTTACTCCGGCGATATCAGCGGTAATTTCGCGACCTCGACAGCCCCTCAGGCGAACGGCGGCGCGCAGGACAATGGCTCCTCGTCAGTGACCTTCGCCAGCAGTCCCTCGGGCCCGGTGCCATGGCAGATGGGCACAGGTGGCGATGGCTTTTTTGGACGGATCGACCCCGTAGGAGTCGGAGGCAATACAGCCAGTCTCCGTTTCTTTCAAGGAGGCAACGGCGGTTCCATCCAGCGATGCATCAGCGGCTGTACTACGGGCCAGGCCGTCTGGACTAATATCACCGGCGGCTGGAGCGGTCAGTCGTTTGTTCTCCCCTATGAGATCTTCAAGGGCAACCCCAACAATCCTGCCAACGACTGCGGCCCAGCCGGTCCCGACACGGGCTGCGGCCATTTGATCGCTGGAGCCAAGTCGGTCTGGGAGACGATCACCGGTGCGGTATCAAATCCACTCAATGTGACCTGGTACGAAAACAGTTTTGACCTGACCAAGGGAACGCTGGCTGACCGTTCCTTTATCAATCAACTCGCGTTTGAACCGGCCGATCAAACGACAGCAATAGTGGGAACCAACGATGGTAATGTGCAAATCGGCTTTGGGATGGGCTCGGGCATAGACTTCAGCGCCAATTGGGTAAATGTTACCGGTAACAACGCCGTTCTGCCCAACCGGCCGATCCTCGACGTTGCCTTCGATCCGACGACCACAACGGCACCCCAGGGCTATGCCGCAGTCGGTGGCTTTAACGCCAACACACCGACCACGCCGGGCCACGTTTTCCAGGTGACTTGCAGCGCCAACTGCGGTGCTTTCGTTTGGGCCAACAAAACCGGTAACCTTCCAGACATTCCGGTCGACTCAATCATTGCCAACCCGAAGTTCCCGCAGCAAGTCTTCGCCGGGACCGACTTCGGTTTGTATTTCACGAACGATATCACAGCGGTGTCGCCGGCCTGGTTCCGTTTCGACAGCGGATTACCGCACGCGATGATTTGGGACATGCAGATTGATCGCGGCTCTACCACACTCTCAGTTTGGACGCGCAGTCGCGGCGCTTATGCCTACCCGTTGCCATCGGCACCATTGCCGGCACTGGTCAGCGTTGTGTCGCGTAAAACCCATGGCTCAGCCGGGACGTTCGATATCGACCTACCGCTTACGGGCACTCGGGGCGTCGAGTGCCGCAGCGGCGGTGCAAATGGCGATTACACAATGGTCTTCACTTTCTCGGTGCCGATCACCAATTGTGGCGTAGCAACCAGCGATCATGGAACGGCCACGGGCGGCGCTCCGAGCGGGAACCAGTGCACGGTGCAATTAACCGGGGTGCCCAATGTCCAATACACTACGGTGCAGCTGACTGGCGTAATTGATAACAACGCCCACACCCTCAACGGCAATGGTACCATGGGGGCTCTCCTTGGTGATGTAAATGCCAGCGGTCGGGTTGATGCGGCGGATGTTTCTTCCGTCCGGCAACAGACTCTTCAGACAATTACGACTTCCAACTTCCGCAACGATCTCAACACCAGCGGACGTATTGATGCAGCGGACGTTTCCGTTGCCAGACAACAAACACTAACGTCACTCCCTTCGCCGCCTTAAAGAAGGGAAAGAGCAGGGAGCGGTGAGGCGCACTGCGCCGGGGCAGTTGTAGCTGCGGCACCTATTCCTTCGTTGGAAACGCCATTTGTCTCAGCTCGCGCTCGGTTCTTGGTAACGACGGGCGTTAAAATATCTCTATGATACAACCAATTTCTGAGTGAAAATCGCAGGCAAAGAGATCATGAAAAACGAAACCCCTACTAAAACTGCTTTTTTCAATCCCCGTGCGCTGCTTGCCTCTGCGCTTTGCTCCGCCGGCGTTCTCTTGGCGATGTTTAGTTTCAGCCTGCCTCTTGCTGGTCTCCACAATCCACGCCTCCAAAACCCGGCTGATGAGTTGCAGCGCGATATGCCAGTGCCCGGTGGACGCGCAGACGACCTCGACCGGCTGGAGGTCGAGTGGAACAATCGTCTCACTTACCCTACTGGAATCTTCAACCCGCAATGGTTGCGGCTCGCGGCGGCGGCGGACGCGCTGATCCCACGAGCAATTCCCCTGGGCATGCATCCAAATCTGAAGACCAACGGACCGGTGGCGCTTAGCTCCAGCGGCTTCACCGCCCTCGGACCGGCGCCATTGCAAATGACCGGCTGCTCGGGCTGCTATAACTACACAAAAACCGAGGGCCGGGTAAACACCATCGCGGTTGACCCAACCACCACCAGCAATGGCAGCATTGTGGCCTACCTGGGCTCTGTCGGCGGCGGTGTCTGGAAGACGACCAACTGCTGCAGTAGTTCCACGTCTTGGACGACAACTACTGACGATCCGCTCCTCGCCACGGTTAGTATTGACTCGGTCACGATTGATCCGAACAACCACAACACCATCTACGCCGGCACGGGTGACCTGAACTATGGGTCTTTTTCGATGGGCAGTCAGGGTATCCTCAAGTCCACCGATGCGGGTGCAAGCTGGAAGGTGCTGGGCGCAGATGTGTTTGGGCCTGCTCTCCCGGAGCCGGCCGGCAACTTCCCGCAATACAACGCGGTGGGCAAAGTGCGCGTCGATCCTAACAACAGCAACAACGTCGTCGCCGGTACGAAGACAGGTCTCTATTTCTCCTACGATGGGGGCAACAATTGGACCGGCCCATGCACCACGAACAACTTTAGCACTCAGCGCCAGGATATCACCGGGCTTGAGCTGAGTAATACAGGCGGTTCCACACGCATTATCGCTGCGGTCGGCGTGCGCGGCTTCAAAACCACGGTGCAGTACAACCTCGACCAAAACGGAGCGAACGGTATTTACGAGGGCACGATCCCGGCAAGCGGTTGCCCAAGTGATTTTGTGTCGATTACAACCAATGCCAGCGGTTGGACCGGACTGAATGCTACCACTGGCGTTCCTTACGGTGGCGCGGGCGTTGGCAACCAGGTTGGCCGGATCGATATCGCCGTTGCACCAAGCAACTCGAACTATATTTACGCTCAGCTGCAATCCATCACGCC